>Ga0307507_10003839_pt1 | contig 28041 bp, 2 predicted proteins | sample 7_EM_MG_FD_207223 | JGI IMG/M metagenome (GOLD analysis project Ga0307507, IMG submission 207223) | Populus trichocarpa ectomycorrhiza microbial communities from riparian zone in the Pacific Northwest, United States - 7_EM | ecosystem: Host-associated > Plants > Roots > Unclassified | place...
CGCTAGGCAGTAGGAATTAGGTCTTAAAAGTTAGAAAATCGATTGTTTTTGATGGTAAGATGGGTATGCGTAAGTTTTGGAGTGTGGCGCTACCTTTTGGTAAGGTTGCATATGTGGTAAAAGGTTAGGATTGCGCCTGGCCTATATATAATTAGGAAGTAAAACTAAAATAGGATATCCACCTAGCGTGCCTACTAGGCTATAAGGGCCTTTATTATTATAAAGTATTCTAAGGCCTTATAATCTAAAACCACTTTAATAGGCTTAGGGGTCCCTTCTAGCTATATATACCAGTGCTAAAAGCTAGAGATAATAGCCAGTATTTCTTTGTTATGGATATAGTAGTTTAGCTTAGCATCTATTATAGTCTTTAAATAGTATGTAATAGGGTGCTATTCTCTATCTAGTTGCTTCTAGGAAAAGATACCAGCTATTACGCCGTCTAAGGCATTAGTTTTTAGCATTAAGGGCTGTTCTAGGTCGAAGTAGGTAAGTAAGGGAGCCAATACTAGGCATTTTTTAAGCTTATTAAAGGCCTGCCTATAGATAGCGTTAAAGTAGAAGGGCTGGTCTTTTTTAGTAAGATAGTTAAGGGGCCAGGTAATCCTACTATAGTTCTTAATAAAGTATTAGTAGAAGTTATAGAAACCTAAAAATAATTATACCCCCTTTACGGTCCGTAGGGGTATCCACTAGTTAATTATAGCCGTTTTTTCTAGGTCTGCCTTAATTTTATCCATACTAATAATAAACCCTAAGTACTTAGTGCGCTTAACACTAAATTCTAACTTCTAATATTGGCCTGGAGACTAGCTTCACGGAGCCGTTATAGGACTTTATAGATATACTCCTTATATTCCAGTTTCTTCTTAAAGTAAATTATAATATTATCTAGGTAGGCTGTGCAGAAGTTATTAAGGTAGTTAAAGAGTACGTTATTTATATACCGTTAGTATATAGCTAGTCCATTAGTTAGTCTAAAAGGTAGTACTTTATATTTATATAATCCGTAATGGGTTTAAAATATAGTAAGATCCTTAGATTTAGGGTCTATCTTAATTTAGTAAAAGGCCTAGCGGATATTAAGTTTTATAAAAATTTTAGCCTTACTTATACGGGCCAGTGTTTCTTTAAATAAGGGCAGCAAATGTTGGTCTTTATAGGTTATATGGTTTAGTTTATAGTAGTTAATATAGAAATAGAGTCTACCGTTTAGCTTTTTTGTAAAGAGGATAGGTAAGGTAAAGGAGACTTAACTAGGCTTAATAAAGCCCTAATTAAGGTTATCAATAATATACTACTTAGTGGCCTATAGCTTGTTAGTAGATTGCTAGCGGAGGGGGCTATAACTAAGGGTGTTTTCTTTATCGGGCTTAATTTTAATCTTATAGTTATATGGTTAGTAAGGCGGGTGTTACGGGACGGGGTCAATGGCAGCTGAACGTATATATTCAAGGAGTATACAAGACGTTGCGCGATCGATCATAAGGGTCGAGGGCGTAAGGAGGCAATATACCCACGCGTAGCTGACATAAGCTATACGCGAGGTATATACAAGAGCACGGGGCTCTCCTATAGAGGCCCCTACAGTCGGGTTCCGTAACACTACCCCCCCTCCTATTAAGGCGGAGCTTTGGTAACGCTATAGTTACTATATATATATAGGGGAAACGCTTAGGATATAGAGAAGAAGAAGAAATATTATTATAGGTGTAATAGGCTTGTACGGATGCTTCTAACTTAGGACTTAGGGGTTATTAGTAAGGTGTAAGGGGGGTTGCCAAGGCGCTAGTAATAGGCAAGCCAATAGTGATTTTCTATCCCGGGGATAGAAAATCCTAATTAGCTAGTTTTTCCTTAGCGTCTAGAATCTAACCAATTAGATAACTTTAACCGCCAGTCAAAGTTCCTAGACATCTTAAAGTTTTCCGGTTACATAATTGCACTTTGCGGCAATCTGCGGCAATTTAATAGTAATTTACCCTTATATAGTGATGTATAACGGTTTAACTCTATAAGGGCTTCTATAGAGGATTAGGCATAAAATCTCTGCTTAGGCCCGGTTTCTATGGGTTCGCGTAGTAAAAATTGCTAATTAGGTCCTTTGCATTCTTAAAGTCTTCCTATAGTTGCTATTTTAGCTAATCTATGTCAAATCCTATATAGGTGGCTTTGTAGTAAAGCCGCCGTCCTCTGCCTTTGCTAAAGTATTTAGAGTCGATAATTTATTTAATAGTCTACTCCTTGTGGTTCTTGTCTTTATTCTTATCTTGGATTAGTACTAATAGGGGTTTAGGCTATATTTGTCTTAGTAGAGGGTTAGGTTAGTGAAGGTATAGTAGCTATAGGTAAAATATAGGCCATACTCCACGGGTAGCTAAGGCGGGCGGAAGCTCCAGTTTATATACGGCTCCCCTATTAATGACTTGTTTAATCTAGTAGGGGCTAAGGTTCTTATAATTAAGTGACTTTATAGGCCTCTGCGTGGAGATATTATATATATTTAACTATACCCAGTTACTAACACGTATCTTAGGTGGTGGTGCTCTATAATAGTTAGCAAAGTAAGCTTATTTCACTTGGGCCTAAGCTATCTCTCCTTTACAGTAGTTAAGTAGATCTTTTATATAGTCTATATATTAATTGGCAAATAGCATCTTAAGGCGTTTTCTATATAGCAGTTTCTTATTAATAGGCTCTGGTGGCTCTATATTAGATTATAGGTAATAATTTTTATTTGCAAAGAACGGGGTAAGTCCTGTAGTGGCTAAGACGTAGTTATTTGCTATAAATTTACCTAGTGGAAGGTAGTCTACCTAGTCGTCCTAACTATAGGCGACTACCTGTCGTAAGTACGCCTTTATACTAGCGTTAGCGTTTTCCGGTTATTTAGCAGTTTCGTAGTAAAAGAATGTAGACATCTTAATAGAGATACTAAGGCGTTAGTAGATCCGCCTCCATACATTAGAATTAAACTATATGCCTTAGTTAGATATAATGGAGTTGGGTAACCTGTATAGTTAATAGACTTTATAGAGGAAGGCGTTGGCAACGTCGCTTATAGCTACGCCTTTAGTTAGGACGTAGTATTGTTCTTTTATAAGTTAGCATATTATTATAAGGATGTTCTTATAGGTTCGGCTATATTGTTTACAAGGCGGTAGGTTAATAACGAAATCTATAGCGATATCTGCCTATCGGCGTATAGGTATTGGTAAAGAGTGCAGTAGTCCTTAATACTTTATATAAAATGCTTTAGCATGCTTATAGCTATAGTAGGCGCTTATAAAGCGTTTAACTAAGTCTATTATTTTAGCCTAGAAGTAGTATCGGCTAAGGAGCTTATAGGTTCCTCCCTTGCCTAGATAGCCGCTTAACTAGAGGTTGTAGGCCATTTGGATTAGTTACTATTATAGGTCTTCTAAGTTGGGGATAAATAGATAGCCTCTATAATAGAGCCTATTCTCTTTTACTTCTAAGGCTACCATATTAATCTAGCCTAAGCTTTAAAGGTTAGTAGGCAGCGTATAAGTGCTAGCGGTCTTTACGGTAATTAGTTAATGCAGTAATAGGTTAATAGAGGTGTTATATACTGCGGTAATAAGCTTGTTAATTTTAGGGGGTAATTTTAGTTCTATAGTATAAAGCTAAGAGGCGGTTAGTTCTATCTTGGGTAGTATACCTAGGGCCAAGTTTTATGCTTTTAGGATTATCTATTATTAGAATTAATTATAAGGGTTATCTTCTAACTAAGGAAGGTCTTGCAAATAGTATATTAGGCTATTAGGCTTAGTACCTTGTACTCCTAGCCTATATACAATTTTAAAGTTAAAACTAGAGAGAAATTTGTTCTAGCGTGCTTAGCGTTAATTTAGTTACTTTATAGTTATAAAGTACTTAAGGTTATAATAATCCGTAAGGACTTTAGTTGGCTAGTTAGGTTCTACTAAGGAAAGTTTTAGTCAGAATTCTTTAAATGCTTATATAATTGCAAGAAGTTCTTTATTATAGATCTTGTAGTTACACTCTTATAGTGTAAGCTCAGATGAGTAGAATATAACTAGGTAAAGGAGGCCGTTATCGCCTATTTAGGAAAGGACGCCTACGTTAACGTGGTCTAAGGAGTTAGTTTTAAGGTAGAGTTGCCGTCTTGGTATTAAATTAGCTAGAATAGGTGCTTTAGTAAAAGCATCTTTAAGGTTTTAAAACGCCTTTTTATATTTAGGCGTGTAGGTAAAATGTGGGTATATTTTTCTTCCTTTTATAAAAAGACCCTTTATTTGCATTATTGCTATAAATAGTGCTATAATGCTTAAGAAGTTATGTATAAATTTCTAATAGAAGTTAGTAAAACTAAGGAAGGCTTATATATCCTTAGTATAGTTAGGAGTTTATTATTTAGTAATTGTTTATACCTTCTCGGGGTCTATACGGACACCCTTAGTAGTAATAATTAGTTTAAGGTATTTTACTTCTATAACTAAAAATTCGCACTTCTTTAAATTAATATAAAGTCCTGTGTCTCTAAGGCGCTATAGGACCCTCTAAACATGCTTAGTATGCTTAGAAGGATTGTTACTGTAAATAAGTATATTATTAAGGTACGCAGAGTAGAAGTCGTTAAGGTAGTCCTATGAGGCATTATTAATATAGCTTTAGAAGCTACCTAGGCCGTTATATACGCTAAAGGCCATAACGGTATATTTAAATTGGCTAAAGCGCGATGTGAATACGGTTTTCTATTTATTACCTTCCTATATTCGGAGGCGGTTAAAGGCGGCGATAATATTAAGCTTAGTATAGATTTTGGCTTAGCTAAGCCGTTCAAAAGTCTTACGTATAAGCGGTATAGGGTATCGGCTTTTAATTATAATAGTATTAAGTCCTCTATAGTTAACGCAGAATTAAATACCTCCTTTTAGCTTCTTAGTAAGGAGAATAGGAGTGGCTGCTAGGGATATACTAGGGCAAATAAACCCTTTATTAAGGTGCTTATTAATATACTTTTTAACAACTAGAAGTTTGTCTTTTAATATTAGGTAGGGTCTCTTATAGGGTAGCGTTTTTCCTTATTTAATATTAATGGCGTAGTTATTAGGTTAATGTAGGGGAAGTATATCTACGCTCTTTTATAAGCATATATTAATAAAGTTATAGTACCTCTTAGGGAGGAGATTATGGAGTTCCTTATTAGTAAATACTTTTTTAAGCTTTATAAACTTCTTAAAGTCTAAAGGTAAAAGTCTATAGAGTTCTATAGAGGCATCGTTTTCTAGGAGGTCGGCTAAAGACTTTTATATACCTATAGTCACCGCTAAGGAAAATATAGACAACCCTCTAAAATAGATATAACGCTATTAGAAAGCAACCAGAACCCCTCTAGCCCTAACTAGGCTAATTAAAAGACTAAGTGCCAGAGGTAACACTAAAATCTTCCCCTAAGCTAGAAATGCTAGAGAAATACACTAATATATCTAACTAGAGACCTAACTAGAACTCTCCTAGAAGACCACCAGCCTATAATTAGTATAGTAGTGGTGCACAGACTGCTTATAAGCTAAGTAGGCCTACCCCTTTAAGCAATCTAACCTAAATACTAACTTAAGACCTAAGGCTTATTGGGAAATCTATACTAGTTACTAGTGCTAATACTACCTCTATAGCCGGAGCTTCCTTAGGCCCAAATTTAGAAAGTTAAGAGCCCTATACTAATATCTTTTAAGACGGATATTAGGAAGCTATTATAAGGCTCTTAGAAGCTATATAGAAGGAAGTTACTAATAAATATGTTAGAACCCTTTAAGGGCAAATTTAGATCTAGTAGGGTTTAATCTAAGCTAAATAGGTTTTTTTATAACCTGGCTAGGACTAGGGGCTTTCTAGGGGCTACCTAGTACCTACCTAAGGAAGTATAGAAGACTTAGAGAGGCATTTATGCAATAAATGGAAAAAGGATATAGACTAACTAGCCAAGGCCTTTGGCAATCTAGAATTCCGTTATAAACCTAGCGCCCAACAGTTAGACAACTGGGTTTGTAAAGTAGACAACCTCTTTAAGATGCTAATAATATAAGATAACACCAAAGAGCGTATATAATGGATTATTAGTAGGATTAAAGACTAATTGCTAAACTAGATTACGATTAATCAACTTAATAAAGAGTAAGTTACTATATGGCGACAGCTGCAGGCCTTCTTAAAGGATTAGACCTAAGATCTATAGGTTATATAATATAATAATATAGAACAATTCTAGAATGGTATACAGCTAGACCATTAAAATTTCCGCTAGTTTATAAACTTTGTGGAAACTTATACTTAATAGATAGATCTAAAACCCTTTAAAAATAAGGTTAGTAGCATCTATAAGAAGGAGAAAATTAGATTTATTTGGGCTAAAATCAAGCTAATAATTTATAAAAAAATTAAGTGCATGGGAGCTCTATTGTGGATCACCATATATGCTAATTTTAAACGAGTGGTTCTAAATGCTAAGGATGTAGTAAAGAACTAAACCTCTTCTGGCAAGAAGCTAGAGGGTAGCTAGAAGTGTAAGCACTTTAGTAGCAATATAGGGCAGACCTAGTCTTTAAAAAAGCCGTTCTTAAAAAGAATCTAGAATGGTTAAAATTAGGGACCTTAAGCAATAGGAAAAACTCTTAGGGCCAACCTAATACCTATCTGGCACCCTTATAGGAACACTCTAAAAAGTTAAGAGAAAACTTCTCTAGAGGTAAACCCAATTAGAAAAACAAGTAGGGTAACAACCGTACTAACAATCTAAAAAAAGAAAAGCCCTAGTTATAGACCTTTCCTAACTATAACTAGGGCAAGATATAGAAAGAGAGACTCTGTAAAGGCTTAGTCAAAAGAACAGAATCTATTGGTAGCCAGTGAACGAGAATTCCAAGACGAGGACTGGAAGAAGGTCGAGGAAAGGACACGTCTATATACATAGAGCCAAGGCTCGGCTCGGCCGAGCCCCTAACTAGGGTCTGTAACAGTGCCGTAACAGACTCTTTATATTGCTGTTAAGCTAGAAATAGTACTCCCTATAGGCAAGATATATTAGTTTTAAGTACTATATAATAGCGGCGCCGAAATCAATCTTATATAATATAATTTAATAAAAGAGTATAAGCTTATCCTATTGCTAAGGTGGTAGAAGCCTACCATAAGGTTCCTAAATAAGCATTAGATTAAACTACATAGTGCCTATAAGCTTATAGTGTTAGTAGCCAATATATACAACTGCACTAAGGTAGTTAGCCTACAACCTTTCTAGGTGGCTAACTTTATAGGTTATAACCTTATTTTTAGATATCCTTAGCTTACGGAAGTAGATCCTAAAATATGCTTTAAGACAGGAGCCTTTAAATAGTGGAATAATAAAAAATTAGAAGGGCGTATATTACTAATAAGCTTAAAAGACATCCTAGAGGATATAACTCTAGGTAAAATAGTATATGCTCTATACCCAAAGGAGTATTAGATCTAACCCTTATTCTATAGCAAGATAGGTATAGAGCCTAGTATAGGTAATAACCCTTCTATAATAAATACCCTATAGGGAACTGCTAGATAGGTCGCGGAGATATTATAGGGAGGTGGTGATCTTAAAGATCTTATAAGATACTTCTATTATTATAGGTTACTCTAGCTTAAGTAATACACAGAGAGTATACTATAATACCTTAAACGCTGCATTAAGGAGTTTCTTACCCTCTACTGGCTACTATATAAAACTATTTAACGTATAGTGGCAACTATATATAAATAACCACTGTAGTGCGCAATGCTGCCTATAAGCGTCTTAAGGAAGCTTTAGGACCTACCTAATAATAATGCGGAGGATAAATGCAGCCCTAATTTATTAAATATCCTGGTAGGCCTAAGGGACTTACTAAGGGTATTCTTAGGTAGGTAAGTAAAAGTTATTTAGCGGAACTTAGAATATAATTATATAATTAATCTAGAAGAAGGCAAGTAGCTATTAAACCTTTTTATCTATAACCTTTTTTATAAAGAGCTTAAGATCCTATAGAAGTACCTTAATAGCTTACTAGAAAAGGGATAGATATAGCCTAGTAATTTGCTAGTAGGCGCACTAATTCTCTTTATCCTAAAACTAGATGGAACTATAAGGCTATATATAGAATACCACGGTCTTAATAAGATTATAATTAAGAACTATTACCTATTACTATTAGTTAGTAAAATGCTAGATTGGCTATTTAGGGTAAAGATCTTTATAAAGTTAGATCTATAAGACGCCTATTATAGGCTCTATATTAAAAAAGGGGATAAATAAAAGGCCGCTTTTAAAACCCAATACAGCCACTTTAAGTATATAGTAATGCATTTTAGGCTAGCTAATCCGCCTATAATATTTTAATTATATATTTACAAAGCCTTAGGGGGACTAGTTAACCGCATATGCGTTATCTATTTAAATAACATTCTAATCTACTTAAAAGATAAGAATTAGCATAAGTAATATATTCGTAAAGTGCTAGAACGCTTAGATAATTAGGGCCTCTACACTAAGGCGTTAAAGTATATCTTTAACACTAAGCAGGTTAAGTTCCTGGGTTACATTATAACGCCTATAGGCGTAATTATAGACCTAGTATAGGTATAGATAATCTAAGAGTGGCTAGAGCTAGAGAGTTACTATAATGTTTAAGTGTTTCTAGGCTTTGCTAATTTCTATAGACGCTTTATTTATAACTACTTAGATATTACCCGATACCTATCTAACTATATTACTAAAGCTTTCTAAGACCTGGCCTAAAGAGCAAAAAGCTTAAAGATGGGAAGGAAGAAAACTAAGAAAGAACTAACTAAATAGTATAAACTATAAATATGGCCTAGAAAGGTATAGAAGGCCTTTTAAAAACTACGCGTAAAGTTTATAAAAGCTTTACTACTATGGCATTTTAACCTAGATTAGCCACTAATAATAGTTACTAATATATCAAATTTTGCCCTTACTAGTATCCTACTATAACCTAATAGGTATCTAGACACTACTTAGCTCTATTAGAGACCAGTAGCATTCTATAACAGAAAATTTCAGGGACTTAAAGTTAGGTATTATACCCATGATAAGGAACTGCTAGCTATAGTTAACTGCTTTAAATAGTAGCAATACTACCTTAAGTATATAAGCTATACCACTTATATACTCTTAGATTATTATAATTTACGCTACTTTAAAACTATGAAGGAGCTTATACCTTAATAGGCTAAATAGGTAAAGGAGCTTATACAATTTAATTTTAAGATTAAATATAAGCTAGGGGAAAATAACCCTGCTAATAGACCGTTATAACGGCTAGACTATACTAAAGGCTTTAAAATAGGAGAAGGAAAAGAGATAATAGATATCTTACTCCCTATATTATAGAACAAGCTATAAGTGTAAGGGCGCGAAGAGGCTTTGGGAAAGATTTAAAGGAATAATATAAATTCTATCTAAATCTGAGGGTATATAGCTCTTGCTAGGAATAAGACATTGCGTAAAGAAGAGAAAGGAATAACGAGAGAATCTTGCAATTAAATAGTTTAAGGGTCTTGGTTAATGCGTACGCATATACACACGCGGACGGACTTTGGTAGTATTCAATTAATCTAGTAGAACTTGGCAGAAGTTAATTAAGCTAGCAGAATTTAGTAGAATTTAGTTAAAGCTTTAAGTTCTATCTATTAAGTGTTTTACTAAGACATTCCTACTGTAACTAGGCTAGTCTTATTACAGTACCCCCCCTTTAGCCAAAGGTCTAAATAATATAATTTTATCATATTGTATTTTATATTAGGTGGTGGTGTAGAGTTTTACTGGTTCTAATTGTTAAATAAACTAATTAGGATTTTCCATCCCTAGGATAAAAAATCGCTATTAGTTTGGTAAAGGCGGTGAGCCGAACTGATATCTTTATAGTAGGTCTTAGCAAGGCAAATCTAACTAATTAGATAACTTTAACCGCTGGTTAAAGTTCCTTAATATCTTGCGTGTTATATAACTGTGTTATAAGCGTTATGGTATTCTTTAAGCTCTTTTTAATTTTAAGTTTCCTGCTATTGTGTTTTGTGTATTTGTGTTAGGTGGTAGTTGTTTGCCTTTATATTATGTCCATCTAGCTAGAGTAGGCCGCGAAGGATGGTCCTTATGGAATTCTTTTACTAGGGAAGGCGCATCAGTCTTAACTTGCTTATAGAGCTCCTAGGTTTATATTTTGTATTCTTCCCACTTAATAAGAAGTTTAAATTGTTTAGATTATATTTTCTATTGCATATTATTAATTAAGTTAATAAAGTAAGAACCGTTACCGTTGTTAACAATTATGGAAGGTAGCGGCGGTACTTTGTAAGTTATAGGTTTGTCTTTTAAGGGTTATAGCAAGCTTACATAAAATATTGGATGTATTTTTATCTTAGTTGGTAGTTCAAGCTTATAAGTATATAGGCTTAATTTCTTCTTAATTTGGTATAGGCCCGCAAACTTCTAATTAAGTTTCTTTAAGGGCCGTTAAGTCTTTAGGTTTTGTGTATTTAGGTAAACCATGTTACCTTCCTTAAAGTCCTATGTGGGGGCTTGTCCTTTATTCGCATGCCATTCCTGTACCGTTTAAGCGTATGTTAATTTACTTTGTAATAGTTCTGTTAACTGCTTTATTTAATTAGCGAAGTTGTGCACATTAATTAACTGAATCCGTTTAATTGTGGGTCCTGTTGTGTTAATTTTAGGTTATGGTTCGAATCTAAGTTAGGGGTCTTGTCCGTAGGTCGCGTAGAATGGCGTTATGCCTATTAATATATTTATTGTATTATTTGCAGTAAACTCAGCTAAAGGTAGCCATTTTTCCCAGTTATCTTGCAGGTAGGAGTAGTATATTTATAGGTATTATTCTATAATCGCGTTTATAATTTCGGTTTAACTATCTATCTCCAGATAAAATATAGTTAAGAGTTGTGTTTAAATGCTTAATTGTTTATATAGAGCTTGCTAGAAGTCTAAAACGAACTAGCTTCTATAGTTGGATATTATTGAATTAGGAAGTCTGTGTAGCTTAAAGATGTGCTTAACGAAACATTTGGCTACTAATATTGCATTAATTAAGTTTATAGGAATTATATATCGCATTTTTATAAGATGGTTAACAACTACTATAATATTTATAAACCTGTTACTATTAGGCAAGTTAACTATAAAGTTAATCAAGATATCTTGCTATCTTTATATTAAAATTAGTAATAGTTAAAGTACTCCTTTCTTTTTTACATAAGAGGTCTTTCCACGCATATATATTCTATAGGCTTGAACGTATTTTCATACATAGTTGTATATTATAGGCTAGTAGTATGCTTATTAAATAATCTTATAAGTCTTCGCATAGCCAGGATGTCCTGCTATAGGGGAATCGTATATAAATTTAAGTATCTTAAATTATAAGGGTTTGGAATTCGGAACTACTATCTTCTATTAATAGTATAGTCGATTGTTACGAATTTCGCATTTAGCGAGTGTGATATTTTTATACTATCGTTTTCCTGTTTAAATCGCTTTTATTATATCTGCTATCTATATGTTGTTCTTATATTTGTATTCTATTAGCTCATTAATTTCTATTTCCTATTTATTAATTTCTAATTCGTTTCTATTAAGTTCCATATCTAGGAATATAGGACATAGTTTCTTAAAGCATTCGGGGGGTAATAAGATCCGTAATTAATTTATATTCCGTTTATCTAAGGCGTTTATAGGTAAATCTTATAATTATTATATTAATATATTAGGCTTCTAATTAAGTTTGCCTAGTTAGTATATAATCTTAAAGTTAAATTATAAGAGGTATTCAGCCTAATAAATTTGGCGCTATATTAACTACTTTATAGTTATAAAGTACTGCAGGTTTTTATGGTCCGTTAACACGCGTATTGGAAATAATGATCCTTTAAGTTTTAGACGCCATTGTTTAAAGCATTTAATAATTGCAAGTAGTTCCTTATTATATATCTTATAGTTTAATTTAGCAGGGGCGAGCTTTTAAAAGAGAAAGGCTACTAGATATAGCTTACCGTCCTTATTATATTGCAATAACACTCCCCTTAGGGCATAATTAGACGAGTCTGTTTTAACAACATATTTAAGGCTAGGGTTAAAGTGGGCAAGAATTGGAGTGGTTATAAAGCGTTATTTTAAGTTATTAAAAGCTTGTTTATATCTGGCAGTCTATTCAAATTTCATGTTCTTTCTTGTTAGGTTTACTAATAGTTAGGTAATTTTTAAGAACTAGTTAATAAATTGGCGGTAGAAATTTGTAAATCCTAGAAATCCTTAAATATCTCATACGTTACTAGGGCTTCCCCAGTTTATAATCGCAGCGACCTTTTTAGGGTCTATTTTAATTCCATTACGGGATATAATTAGGCCTAGGTACGTGACTTTAAACATATAGAACTTGTATTTCTTAATATTACATTATAAACCCGCATCTCGTAAACGTTTAAGGACTATTTGGACGTGTTTTTAATGCTTAGAAAGCAAAGATAAGTAGATTAGGATATTATTAATATACGCAGTAATAAATACATTAAGGAATTCACGGAGTGTATTATTAATATATTGCTGAAACGTACTGGGACCGTTTTTTATACTAAACGGTATTATTAGGTATTTAAAGAGTCCCTATTGTATATAAAAAGCTATATACTTCTTATCTCCTTCTTAGATGCGAATTCGATTAAAGGCAGCGACTATATTAAGCTTTGTAAAATATCGTGCCTTTACTAGGCGGTTAAGCATCTCTTGGATTAAAGGGATTAGATATTAGTTTCGAATTATAATTGCGTTTAGGGCTTAGTAATTAATATAGAATCTTAAGCCTCCTCTTAGCTTTTTAACAAATAATATGGGTAAGGTAAATAGAGATTAATTAGGGCGAATAAATCCTTTTTCTAGATGCTTGTTAAGGTATTGTTATATTATAAGCAGTTCTTTTTATAACATACTGTATAGCGGACTAAACTTTGGTGTTGTACTAGGTTTAAGTTCTATCTTAAAATTATGTTTATCCTAATGCGAGGGCAGCTAGTCTGCAAATTATTTTTTAAACTTATTAATTAGATTATGGTACTCCTTAGGTATAAGAGGTTAAGGGTTAATATACTACTTTAGTTCTAGCGCCTTCTTAATATCTTCTATTGTTATAGTAAAGATTTTATAGTCTTGTTTTCTTGCTAACAAAATAAAAGGTGCGGCTTGTATTATATAAATTTTAAGGGGTTTTAATGTATTATCTTTACATTCTTTACTGCGATTAGCAGTTGTAGTTTTATTATATTAGTTTAAGGTTTGTGGTAAGGGCAATTTATATTATATTAAATTCGAATAGTCTTATACATGTTTATAGGGTAGGTGGTGTTTTAAATAATAACTTTAGTAATAGGTTGTATGGAATTTTAGTGTTTCTTTAACCTAGCTAATTAAAGGGTTGTGCCGTTTTAGCTATCTATATCTAAGTATTATCTTATATTGCTTTAGGGGTATTATAAATAGGGAAATATATTTAAGGTGTTTACCTATCCGCATTTTTATAAAAGCGTAGTGCGTTAATTTGCTATATATTAAGGGTTTGCCGTTAAAGCCTTATAGGCCTTAGGGCTTATTAAGTTTCTTTAAATTTAGGCGTTAGGTTTTCGCGTAGTTTATATTAATAAAGCCTATACTAGTAGCTCCGCTGTCTATAAGGATTTATACCTCCTTCTATTTTCTAAGTGTTTGAATTTCGCCAAGTATATTAAGGGAGTTATATTATGTATCAGCGCTAAAAGAGCCTAGATACTTATGCTCTTCTACTTCTTATCCTAAGGCGCGACTTAGCCCTAGGATAATTCGTTTTCCAAGTTAGCTAAGCGTGAGATGCTTTATAACAACTAGGTATAATTTATAAAACAAGTGCAAGTTAAGGAGTAAGTACGGCTTAAAGAATAAGTGCAATTTAAGGAGTGGGTGCGATTTAAAGACTGGGAGGAACTATAGCGGACTTTTTTAAAAGGGTAAGTTCGGTAATTCCTTTAGATATATTCTTTTTTACCACATCTAAAGCATTCTCCATTTGTGGCTTAAGTCCTTTGTTTGTTAGTTCCTAAGGGTGTATAGGATTAAGTGGCGTCAAGGTCTATAGGGCCTTGCATAGGTTTTGAAAAAGGGTCGCGCTTTAGGGTATATATTGGTTTCGTGGAGTCTTGAACACAAGGCGTGGTTAGCTTTAGAGAATAAGTTTATTTGTTATATTAAAGGTCCTTATTAATTTATTAACATATTATAGCAAATTTGGGTAGGTCCTTTAGTAGTTCCCTACCTACTAACTATGCTCTAATTTCATCCGAAATAGCTTATTAAAGAGTAGTAACTTTAGCGGCTTTATTCCAATCTAGTTCACTAATAAGGCCTAAAAATTCTAAAAAAAAGCTAGTAAAGTCTTAATTCCGTTATTATAGGTTTTTAAGTTTAGTAATAGTATTGTGTTTATAGCTAGTGTTATTATACATTTGTTCTAATAAAGAGATAAAGATTTTGAAATTAATGAAGGTGCTATTATAGAAGAATAGGTCCATAGTTTGTGTAGCGTCTTTACTTAATTAAGATATTCTATAGCTAATCTTGCTAGCTTTAGTAGGGTATTGGTTATAGTTTATTAAAAGTTTAAGGCGGAGCTTAGTTATAAAGGGATATAGGTTATTTTAATTTCTATTAAATATTAGAGGGTTAGGAAGCTTTTCTAATTTTATAGTAGGTACTAGGTTTATTACAGGTATAGGTTAGGCTACTATTACTAGTTTAGGGTTTGTATTTAATAGGCTAGGTTTGCATATGGTTATCTTAATTTTATTTATAGGTATTACTATTAGGGTCTCTATTATAAGTGTATTAACGTTGCGGAGTTCTTTGCGGAGTGTTTCTATTGATTACTAATACTGGGCTTCTAGTATAGCCCGCTACTAAGCTAAAGCATCTATAAAGGCTTTTTGTATTACAGTTAACTGTTCCCTAACTAGGGTTATAATGCTTATAGTTAACGCGTAGGATTTGAGGTCGTTTGCCATTTTAATAGTAGTTGTTTTTAACGCAACGTAATATAAGGGCGCGAAGAGGCTTTAGGAAAGATTTAAAGAAATAATATAAATTCTATCTAAATCTAAGGGTATATAGCTCTTGCTAGGAACAAGACGTTGCGTAAAGAAGAGAAAGGAATAACAAGAGAATCTTGCAATTAAACAGTTTAGGGGTCTTGGTCAATGCGTGCGCACATACGCACGCGGACGGACTTTGGTAGTATTTAATTAATCTGGCAGAACTTAGCAGAAGTCGATCAAGCTAGCAGAATTTAGCAGAATTTGGTCAAAGCTTTAAGTTCTATCTATCAAGTGTTTTACTAAGACATTTCTACTGTAACTAGGCTAGTCCCGTTACAATAAGTATAGGATGTTTAAGCATCTATAGCTTTAAGTATTAAGTCTTAGGCGGTATAAACCCTATTGGCTTTTACTAATATTCCAGCTAGTACCTAGCCTGTTACTAATAAGGGTCCAAATATACCTAGATAGGACGTCCCTAATACACTCTTAGAAACTAGTAATATATTACCTTTAATTGCTAAGCTATCCCCTTAAACTAAAAGTAAAGCTATAGAGCAATTAGAACCTAGAGCCCTATAATAACTAAAGGACTTTAACCTTATAGTGGCCTTTCTAATATATACGTATTAGAGAGTTACAAGATCTATAGTACTATTTAATTATATACTTAGAGTAATATAAAATAAAACAGCTTTTATCTAGGAATTATCTAAAAGGTTAACGGATTTTATTTATAAGGTATAACAGAGGGATACCTCCTATGCTATCTTTAATGCGGAAGTAGACTAGAAATATAACAGAAAGGAAGCTACTAGGCGCTACTATTAAGAACTAGACTTAATAGGCCTACTATATAGATATAGTAAGGTTTAGGTGCTATAAGAAGCAAATCTATAACAGAAGATTTTTATAAAGAATTATGATAATCCTTTAGGCGGCCACTATTGTTAAGCTAAAATAGTGGAATTACTTTAATATTAATACTATTGGCTAAAACTTAAGTAGGAAGCAAGGGAGTATATTAGCTACTATAAGAAGTGTTAAGTATATAAAATCTAAAGGCATAAGCTATGGGGTCTACTTAATTGGTTCCTCCCGCTAGCAAACTATAGCAATATTATACTATAGATTTTATTACGGATCTTCTGCTATTAAAAGATAAGCAAGAATGAATATATAATTTAGTCTTAGTACTTATTAATAGGGTTTTAAAGTATGTCTAATACCTTCCTATTAATAAAATGATTAATATATAAGCGCTTACCAGTCTAATTAAGGAGAAATACTTTCTTAAAGTAGATTAGCCGCACTTTATTATTACTAATAGGGGCAGTGTCTTTATAAGCCAGTACTAGTTAGATCTATACTTTTATTTAAAGATAGACTACTATTATAGTATAGCTTTCTATTTATAAATAGAGCCCGCGAAGCCCTACTGCACGCGTCCACGTCGCCGCGGGTGGAAATATCGTCTAGAATAACCTATTCCTATTAATTGCCAAGTGCAGAGGCGATGGTAGAGAGCCGTCACAGCGCGTGCAGCGCTGTCGTTCAACTCTATAGTAATAGGCCCGCGACGCGTACAAAGCATCGCCCTTAATAACACTAAGAGCCTCACTGCCTCCGCTTAGAGCTCTTATTCTACTATCTAGGGAGGCCTAGCAAGGGAAACTGGGATACGAAAACCGCCCAATATACGACTACCTGGCTCGCAGCCAGGCCCGAAACTAGCCTTATCCAGCTAGTTAACGTAGACGCGTCCTAGGCGTATAACAGGACACCCTTAGGCTTGCACTAGCTCTAAAATCGCAAAGTATACGCGATAAGGGCGTAGGGATCCTCCTTTTATAAGAACTTGTTAAGGTTAACGCGTCGCAGATACTTTATACGAAACTTATTAAGGCCCCAAGGCCACCACAAAGAACTTATTAAGGCCCTACCTAGAGAACTCGTTAAGGCCCCTCTATAAGGGCCTATCTGGTATCCGGTATACTTAGGTAACTTAGAAGAGGGTCTTAATAGGCGTGGTGCGCGCAACCTAATATAGCGACAGTAACGCAACGGCGACGCGACGGCGACCAGACGGCTTAATAAGGTGGAAATACGGGCAAAGCTCTAGGCAGCGGAAACACAGGCTAGCTTTAACGGCCCTATAGCATTTAACTTACAGTTAACTTACAGTCAACCCATAGTTAACTCACAGGCAACTTACAGGAGGGTCTTAATAGGCGTGGTATACGCAACCTAATACGTATATGCATAAGGCGACTTATAGGAGGGTCTTAATAGGCGTAGTGCTCGCAACCTAATGCATATATATGGGGGAGGCTATAGGGGAAACACAGGCTAGTTAGACAAGGACTTAACAGTTAGAGACACAGGCCAGCTTATAAAAGGGGGCGACATAAGCTTAGTTAGTAGAAGAGGGAAGAGTAGGTCGTCTAGTATAGGACCTAGTATCTCTACGGCCCCTCTCCTACAAGACACAGTCGGCCTATTATAAGGAAACTCTTATAGGCAACGCGAAACGGGAACTAGCAGCAGTATAGGGTATTACGCCCCTATATTACTACTAGCCTCCCATAGGGCGTAGTGCGTAGTAGCTACTGCTAGCTCTAAGGACCTTACCCCTTAGCTAGGCCCTAACCCTTAGTGCACCTGGTAGGCAGGTAGGATCACGTCCTAGCCAGAGAGACTACTACGTAGCTTAAGAGAACAGATACGCGTGTCGGTATACCAATAGACGAAACCGTTCGCCTCTAGGGCGGTACGCCAGTAAGGTATACTTAAGGAGTAAACAGGAGTTACTTAGGCAGGGGAGGCTTTTAGTCTGGGCCTTAACTATAAAAGGTACCCAAGGCTTCCATATTGCAGGATACAGCCATAACGCCCTTATAGAATTACGCCAGTAGGTATATAAGAAGGGAGTTACGACCCCTAAAAACAGCAGCTTATGCCTATACCGGCGGAAATAATAAAGAAAGGCATAAAACCAGAGGCTATAAAAGGCTCCTAAGCCGTGCAAAAGCATACTAACTCTAGGAGGAGATTCTTATATAGACCGCTAGGGGGCAGTCTAGTACTTAGGTTAACCCCATTATAAAATATTTAAAAGAATGGTAAAACCCTCTATTAATTAGTAGTGGTAGCTAACTGCATATAGAAAGCCCCCTAGGCCTTTAGGCCTAGGTAACTAGGACTAAATACTAGAAAACCGGGGTAGAGGCCTAGATAAGCAGGCATGTTAAACTCTACTATATAACTACCTATACTAGCCAACGACAAGCAAGAAGGAAATATATAAGCAGCCATAACCCTAAAGACGAGAGACAATACAAAGACACAAGAAACCAGTTAAAGAATACCCTAAAAAAAGAAGCAAGGAATAACTAGAGACAGTTTATAAATAAGCACACTTCTAACCCAAGCCTTCCCCATAATAAGGGCCTTTAGACTATAGCGAAATAGGCAAAGAAAAAGGCAGGGCGCCTAGTAGAAGACTTATACCTACTACCCCTACGAAGAGCAGGGGAAGCATAGGCCACTAATAACAATAATAAGAAGGCAAAGATCCTTATAGAAAGGTTCTTCCCCTAACCAGCTCCAGCAGACCTTAATAACATTATAGGTAAAACACTAGTAACTCGTCTATGGGTCAACAGCGATATAACAACAGAGGAAATAGCTAGAACCATTAGCCGCCTTTTAAATAACACAGCACTAGGACCAGATAGAATTCTAAATAAGGCCTTAAAGACCTATAGACCACTTATAGCACCCTAGCTTACAGATATAGCCAGAGCATACTTTACTATAGGCTACTACCCACAACTTAGAAGATCTATAACAACAATTATCCTATAAAAAAAAGGCAAAGTAGATTACTTAACCGCAGGAAGCTACTGCCCTATTACCTTAAAAAACACCCTTAGTAAGATCTTAGAAAGGGTAATAGTGGAGCGTATAGCAGACACAGCTAAGGAACACGCTCTACTACCACAAAGTCAAATAGGGGCAAGAAAGAACCGCTTAACACTATTAGCACTTACGCTACTGGCTACTACCATTAAATCTGCATGGGCGATGCGAAGGGACTTCGTAGTATTAATGCTTAGCTTAGATATTAGTAGTGCCTACAACAACGTACCCTACAAGCGCCTCCTATATATCCTTAGGGCAAAGGGCTTCCTAGAATGGATTATATAATTTATTTAAGGGTTTACAGGCCAGAAAGAAATATTACTAGTCTTTAGCGGATACCAAAGCCCCCCTATTGCAGTTGCAACAGGAATACCACAAGGATTACCCCTCTCGCCTATACTCTTCCTTTTCTTTATAAGCAACCTACTTAACTCCTTTAAGGAAGGGGCGACTTAGGGAATAGGCTTTATTAATAATACAAACCTAATTACATACGGGCCAATAGCCGCAGAGAATTGCAGAACACTAGAGAAAGCCTATAACACCTATATAGAATAGGCAAGACGACATAGAGTCCAATTCTCACTAGAGAAATACTAGCTAATCTATTTTATAAGAAAACGCAACTAATTTGCAGATCTCTAGTATTTAATTTATATTTAAGGCTTTAGGGGTCAACTAGTTTAAGGCCTAAGGGTATTAGGAGTATAGGTAGATAGCAAGCTCTAGTAGAGCGCATATGCGGCGTAAGCGGCCCATAAGGGCTAAGCACAGTATATTGCATTATCTAGGATCGTTAATTCTATATAGGGACCATGCTTCTAGAGGTCACGCCTACTATATATAGCAGTTGTCCGGCCAACCATAACGTATAGGTCCAGTATTTAGGCCATTAGAGAAACTAAAAAAGGCCCCCCTAAATTACTCCTTAAACCACTCTAAAAGGTCTAAACAGCCTACCTCTAAAGTATAATAGGAGGGTATAAGCAAACGGCCACAGCACTGCTTAAGAAGGAAGCCAATATTCCCCCCTATAACTATATATTAAAGCCGCTGCAATATAAAGGGCGTAAAATAAACGTAACTCTAATATCATAAAGTATATTAAGACACGCCTAAATAAACTATAGAGGGACCCTAGGGCCCCCTATAGGAGAACAAACCAACAACCCCAAAGTAGGGAAGATATATTAGAGAAACAGGTAAAGAAAGTAGAAGAAGAATAGTGCTGCTTTAGGGCCCAGGCCTATATAGAGGAGAAAGGGAGACGCGTAAGAGGTTAGTAAAGACAATAGTAAGAGAGAGAAAGGAGCTAAAGTAGAGCATAAAAAAACGCCGGGAAACTATCTACCGCAATATAATACTAGTTGGACCAACGCTGGAGAGGTGTATAGGAGTTAAAGATACAGAGGCTGTCTTAGGCAAGAGGAACCCAAGCTATAGCATAGTTAACGCTATGGGGGGTAAATACTTAAGTGCTCTAAGAAGGCCTAATAAAGGCAGAAAATATAATGGCAACACTTTTAAGAACAGGAATAATAGGACTAAAAGACTGGCTCTACTAGGTAGGTGTTCTAGTAGGTAGCCCAAGATGTAAATATAGTTGGCCAAGACAGACACTAAAACACGTAATACTGTTATGCCCCTTACGCACCAACTAAGAAGCAATACTCTTAGTAGCTGGCATAGAGAACTATAATATACTGCTCTTAATATAAAAAGGTCTCAAGGTGGTTACCTAGTGGCTTATTAACTAAAGTGTACTAGACCAGTTCCGGGTTATAAAGGAAATGGTAATAAAAGGTAAGGGAGTAAGTATTAGGCGCCCCCTAATGACTCTATAGTAGTAGAGTTAAGTTTGCAATACTAGCGCGTCCGTAGGCTTGTTACGGCAGCAGTAGTTCCCAAGGAGGTCAAAAAGTAAGGTAGTAGAGCACCATAGGTAACTCGTAGGCGCCTTATAGGCGAGTCCCAAAAGGCGGGGAGATGGATTACGGGGTTTTCTCATTTTCTTAAATAGAGTTTTCTCCCTATATGTAAATAAGGAGTAGTCCGCGTGGGCCTAATAGGGATCCGAATCGGACGTTAAGCAATGAATTATTATTATTATTTATAAATAGATGGGTAAATAAAACGCTAGAACTAGGAACTAGAGTCTTACTTATAAATGTATTTAAACTACTAGTAAGATAATTGGTATAAGCTACTTCTATATATAAAGTATACTTATAATTTAAAGTAACACGTATTGTATAAGTATATACTAATTTAGATTACCTACGGCGTCTAACTATTTAGGTTTAATAGTGTACCTAGTAATTACTGGCTAAGGCCATATAATTAATTATAGAATCCTACTAGAAGTCTAAGAATATCTACTAGAAAGTATAAGGATACCTCTAGAAATAGAAGGAGTAATAGAAGTATATAAAGTAGAGCCTATAAGATACCTAAGAGTAGTAGAGACTCTAATATAACCGCAAATGCTAAAATAAGTATTTTAGAGTAGGCGATGAGGTTCTATTATATTTAATAAATATTAAGACCTGTTAACTATTAAAGAAGCTTAATGCAAGATACTTAGGTCCCTTTTAAGTTAAGGAATAAATTAGTAAGCTAGCCTACCGTCTCTGGCTACCCCTATCTATGGCCTATATATATCTAGTGTTTTATATAAATCTATTAGAGCTATAGTATAGACCACCGCGGAAAAAAAAATCCATCTAGGCCTAATTAAATACCCTAAAGTAGTAGGTAAGTAATATAAGGTTAAAGCTATACTACGCTATAAGTCTGTTAAGAACAAGCTTTAATATAAAGTTAAATGGCTAGGCTGGCCCGCTAAGGACTCTATATAGGAACTAGAGGATTATCTTAATTATTACAAAGATATTCTAAAAGAATATTAGGACTAAGGTCCGTAATCTATAAAGCGCAGAAAGCGCTCTAATATTATAGTGTTATTACAGCCTATAAAAAAGACTTACGTAAAGAGCAAGAAAGAGGTTAAATTAAATATAGAATAGATAGGCTCTAGAAACTATAAAGATTAATTAGGGCTATATCTTAAGGTAGGATAGGTCCTTAGCCTTTTTATATATATAGCATAGAATTAATAGGGTATTTTGCTAGAATTGCATTCCTATTTATTAGTCTATATTAGGAATAGTGTTCCTATACCTTCCTAAATACCTTATAAGGCCTTCCTAATTACTACTATATACAAAAATTAATCCTAAATACCTAAATTAAAAGCCACTATGCATTATCCCTAGGTATAGGATTAGTATCTATTGGCCTACTAAGTAATAGCTAATAGGAATAAGATCTAGATTTAGATCCCTTAGTAGGAGTATAGGTAGGCATAAAAATAGGGACAGGCTAATAAGGTATAGATAGAGCAGAGATCCTTAAACGCTTAATACTAATATTAGGCCTAAACAAGTACCAATAAAGTTCTTAAGGCGTAAGCTTGTAGTTAATAAAGACGCACTTAAGCCTAGAATAAATAGAGATATTAGCCAGCTAGTAAAGACCAGAACCACTAAAACCTTACTATAGTAATTATTAGTTACCTATCTACTAGGTACCCAAAGGGTAACCTACCTAATACCGTATTATATTGTGCTCTTTTAAACCTTAACCTATATACATAAACTCCTTTTTATAGTAGATAACAACCTTCTTCTTATTACCCCTATCCTTTACCCTATCCTTAATATACTAACCTTACTCCCTTATTAGGCGTTACTAGCTAGCTTACTAGAAATTATAGGCGGTATAAATGGCTATAGCATAGTCTTAAATTTAACCCAGATATTTAGTATTAGCGCTAAAATAAGAGAGAGCCTAGGTAATATAGTAGTTAAGAATATTAAAGGATTGTCGCCATTTAAGCCTAGGCTATATTAAAGCCTAAAGTTAGTAATAGAAACCTATTAAGGATAGGAAAGCTTATCTTAATATAACTACCGCTCTTAGTATATATACATTAATTATAAGGACCAACGGTGTTAGACCTTATATAGTAGGTCTTATTATAAGTATCTAGAATCTTCTTATTAGACTTCTAGTCTTTTAAGGACGTATATATAAAGTTATTTAGGTAGAACTAGTACCAATTATGGGTTAGTAGAGGTTAGGGTTCTATATATAGCGGCAGGGCTAAAATATACTAAGGAATTAGCTTAGAAGAGTAGTTAGCAGGAGAATAAAGAGGTATATTAAATTAATAATAGAAATAAAGAAAATCTTAATAATATATTAAAGATATATCCAAAATTGGATAAAGGTTAATAAGGGGAAGTAAGGTATTAAGGAAAAGGAGCAGCTTAGTAAGCAAGATGTCTCTATACTTTACCTTCTAATACCCTTCTGGTAAATAGCCGCAACCTTACTAATATAACTCTGTTATAATGGCGTAGTTTAGAAGGAAGAAAACACGCGTATATACTATTTAGCTATTACTTCCTTATAGGAAAAACTGATTATACAGCTAGGGAAGGCAATTAAGACGTTAATTATAGATGTATATGGGTTAAATTATACCTAAATAATACTATAGTATTAAAGAACAATATTATAGATGTCCTTAACAACCGTATAATAGCTAGAGGCGCTATTATAAAATGTCCCTTCTATTTGCTAGGTAGTAGAGCTACACCAAAATACAGTATAGAACTATAAGAATGAGAAAGAATTATAGATTAATATCTTAAAAGTAAAAGATAATGGTAAGATAAGGCTTTATATATTAAATCCTATACTAAAAGGTTCTACGGAACTATACTAAAACACTAAATTGCCTATAATATTTGTAATTAATTGCAGACTAGTATAAAGGCTTAGAAATAGAGTTATATAAAAATCTCTATATTAGCTTAGGTAGTTACCAGCATGCTTTTAGTAGGCTTCTAATAGGCCTCCTAGTAATCCTTACGTCTTTTCTCTAGTTATATTTTTTCCTTATTAAGGCTTTTTAGGAGTTTAAAGTAAGGGTTAGATAGATAGATAATATATAGCGGCATACTAATATCTCTCCAATATTTCTCTGAACCCCTTTTAGGACGAGCCCTTATAATCTCCCTACTATAAGGTAATAGTAATTAGGGGCCAACTATAAGACGGGGGGGGGGGGGCAATGTAAGGGATATTATTGTAGACACCTTGGGTTGCCCTTAGGAAAACCTCTAAACGCCCCTTAGTTAGTCACTAGTTATATAGTAAAGGTACATACCTATAGTATATAGTCTCCATAATCCTAGAGGTCTTACCTCCTTAAAAATTTATCTCCTTTACTAATATATCCTGTTCTACAATCGTGTCCTTATAGCCCCCTGTCTATAAAGTCCCCTTATATAGTTCTGTTAACTACTTTATTTAATTAGCAAAGTTATACGCGTTAATTAACTAGATCCGTTTAATTGTAGGTCCTATTATATTAATTTTAGGTTATGGTTTAAATCCAAGTTAAGGGTCTTATCTATAGGTCGCGTAAAACGGCGTTACGCCTATTAATACGTTTATTATATTATTCGCAGTAAACTTAACTAAAGGCAGCTATTTTTCCTGGTCGTCTTATAGGTAGGAGTAGTATATTTATAGGTATTATTCTATAATCGCGTTCGCAATTTTAGTTTAACTATTAGTCTCCAAATAAAATATAGTTAAAAGTCATATTTAGATACTTAATTATTTATATAAGCTCGGACCCCCAGAATACGGACACCCTAAACTCGCTCGCCTTACCAGAGTCAAGTCGCCTATTTACCCACTTTATTAATCCACCATTTCTTATTTAATATAGCTTAAAATAAATATACAGTATAAGAAGTTCTTATTAAATACGAAAATAATAGATATTTGTCTATCTAAGAAGCTATGCGGGCTTATAACGTTCTAGATTCAATTTTAAGCGATTAATTATATAGAGAGCTTCTATAACAATATATATACTAATACTAATAGCAATTAATCCTTACTTAAGAAGAGTTGCTTATAAGTTAGATCCTTAAATAAGACTAATAAGGATATACCCCCCTATATACGTAAACATTAAGCCATTAGATAAAGTAGAGGCATATAGGGTTTTAAATTATAATCTATATATTAAATCCTTATATAGTTATCTAGTAGGGACTATATAAGCTAAAAGGATATATTATGGACTAAATTTAGGGTTTTTATAATTATATGTAAAGCTAGAAAAAAAATAGATAAAAGTAGTATTATATTAAAGGTCTATATTAATATAATTATTATTAAAAACTTATTAAATTAGAAAATCTTTATATAGTTGCTATAAAATTATATATAGGCATTTATTATAGAGATAATCCCTATAAATATCTATATAATTTATTTAATTATTATTTTTATTAGAAAAAAGCTTTAAACTACCTAGTTATAATATAATAAGGCTTTTAATTAAACTTATATAACTTCTAAGAATAGCTAGAAAGTAAATTAAATAATATTTATATAGATTACTACTATTTTCTTACCTAAAATGACGCTATTTAGTAATAAAATCCAATTATTACTGCTTAATAGGCATAAAAGCAGCTATATATATAAGTAGGATAATATCTATTTAATTCTTCTATACCCCATATATAACCTATATGCTCTAACTACTTAATCTACTATACTTTTTACTAATTTAAAAAAATTATAAAATTAAATTATAAACTCTTACCTATATTATAAAGCCCTATTTTATTTTAATATTACTACCAGACTTATAAAGATTGTCTTAGTACTAAAATAATTAAATTTAAACAGAAAACTTTTAGTATTTACCCTTAAACCCTTTATTAATACCCTTAATTTTAATAAGCTAAAATAAGACTTTAAATAAGTCGCTAAGGTAAAAAATGTTTAATTTAGTAAGATTAGTACCTCCTTTATACTAATATAACCATTAGATATTTATAAAATTATTTAAAGCCCTAATATATAGTATATACTTATAAGCGCGTTTAAAAAAAGTAAGCGAGTTATTTAATTAAGCTCGGACCCATAGAACTCGGCCACCCCCTGAACTCGGCCACTTAAGCGAATCGTACCCCACCACTTTTGAAGCTACTTATACTTAATCAAATCAACTTAACCCCTTACCCCTAGGCGCTTTTTAATATATCGGCCCCGGCCTTTCAATCTAACGACTTTTAAGGCTTCGATTTTGACTCCTTTGTTATTATTTTAGCCTCTTTCTCCTCTACCTCCTCTATACATTACTTAGCCAAATTTATATTTTTAAAACTTATATTTAAACCTATAGCTACCTACCTATAAATTTTTAGGCCTTTAAGGCCTTTAAGCTGCGATTGCGAGCTATATATTTAAGCGTCCTTATATATAGCCTCTACAGTAAGTTGCTTAAGTTGGTGACTTCCTTTTTGTTACGGAGTAGGCACGAACCGGGATACAATGTACTAAACGAGGTAGTAATTAAGAAGGCTACGTACATGTAACTATGCGTGGTTAATACAAAGACATTGGATGAAGAAGAAGAGTCTTTATGTGCCAGGTACAAGGTATAAATAGGGGTAGTAGGGGAATGTGCGTAGGTGTCTCGGGACGAACGTGAGCACGGATTAAGAACGTCAAAGACGCGCAGGGACGTGAGAATGAGTGACTCCCGTAATAGTACCCCCCCCTTACTTCCAAGCTCCTGCGAGGCGTATTATATATATACCAAAAAACCCATTATAGGAAAAAAATTTTATTAGCCCTTCTCCGCCCTTTTACGTCCTACGCTATGCAGGCTCCACCAGTTTGGTCCTTCTATATTTTATTATTAGGCCACTGACTTCTTAGGCCCAAAGCATAGCCCAGCTTCTGTCGCCAGCTACACTCCTATCCTCGCTGCTTGGAGACGCTTTGCTAAAGCTTATCTAGTCCCTTCCTTGCTTCTAGTAGCTCTACGGTCTTCCCTTATTATCCTACTCTAGGTCCCCCTAAAAAATAGCCCTAATTTTTGGTATAAAACAGGCAATTTTGGTCCAAAATAGGCGTTTTAGGTGGTATTTATTGGCTTTTTAGCAGTATAATATGGTTGGTATAGTAGTTGTGGTTATGGTATAGGTCAGTATTAGTTTATATAAGGCTCTTATTGGTGGCAGTACGGTGCTAGCGTTAGGTTTGGGGTTGCAGACATATTAGTATAATACTTATCGGTTTATATAGCAGTACAATATAAGCAACAGGTTCGTGTATCTAGGGAGCGAAGCTCTACCTAGCCGTGTTTAGGTTATAGGCTTATTGGCACGACGGGTTATTAGGGTCGTTTTATAGGCGTATCGGCATGAGTCTTGTCGGTCCGTAGGCGTATCAGCACGGAGACTTGTCAGATTTATAGGGCAGTAAAATGCAGGTTTAGTAGGACAGTAGTACAATGCCAGCAACAGGTTTAGGTTTGGGTTATTATGCAGTAGGATGCGAGCCATATAAGGTTAAACCAGAGGGCAGTAATGTGCCTATTTAAAATCAGTAGTAGTAGGGTGCAAGCCAGGTCGTCTCGTAGGCGTAATGGCATGAGGTCTTATCAGTAGGTCCGTATGCAAATCGGCGCGGAGTCTTATCGTACTATATTAGAGACCTAACGTCCCAGTCTACCTGCAGCCAGTAGCTCTGTTCCTACCCTTGCAAGGCGTAGAAGGCATGCTCCGCAACCAGTAGCCCTAGGCCCGCTAGGTACGTAGAAAAGGGATCTAATATAGTATTACGGAGTAGGCACGAACTGGGATATAATGTACTAAATAAGGTAGTAATTGAGAAGGCTACGTACACATAACTATGCGTGGTTAATACAAAGACATTAGATAAAGAAGAAGAGTCTTTATGTGTGTAAGGGCGCGAAGAGGCTTCGGGGAAGATTCAAAGGAACAATATAAATTCTATCTAAATCTATGGGTATATAGCTCTTGCAGAGTACAAGACGTTGCGTGAAGAAGAGAAAGGAACATAGGAAGC
>Ga0307507_10003840_pt1 | contig 28033 bp, 33 predicted proteins | sample 7_EM_MG_FD_207223 | JGI IMG/M metagenome (GOLD analysis project Ga0307507, IMG submission 207223) | Populus trichocarpa ectomycorrhiza microbial communities from riparian zone in the Pacific Northwest, United States - 7_EM | ecosystem: Host-associated > Plants > Roots > Unclassified | place...
AAGAGAAGGGAATAGAAGCGTTGCCATAGCTTGCGCGTCCCTTGACTAGTGCGTACGACAACCAGTGCGGCCTTGAAGACCGGGCACATCCCGCATCAAGTGCGGCCATCAACCGCAATTTCCAACATTCATTGATCATTCGATCATGGGGACCTCTCGGTCAAATAATGATCAAGCATAACCTCCGCGATCTGCTCAATTATGCCCGCTTCTATCACTAGGCAAGTATTTATTGTTATTAAATGTTTGAGTACGCCCTCATCTAGTTCCCCCCCCATCTCCTCGGCGGGAATCGCACCAAATTTCTACTCCCTCCTTCCCCTTTCTTCCTGCCATCCAATCCTCTACCGCTCCTCAACCATTCGCCCCCCCTGAAACTCTCCTCTAGCACCCAAAGGGAGGAAACCGCAACTACCTCCTCTCTAACGAGAAGTGCCTCTGCCTACTTTTTCTATAACCCTCCACCTGCGTTTTACCTTACCGCGTGGGATCGGATTCTACGATCGGGACAGCAGTTAACTCATGCGAATGATACTAATAAACTGGAACACAGCACCTGAGATAAGCCCCATTATAGCTTCCATGTCAAGAACCAGTCTTATTCTCCCCCGCTAGCATGAATTGAATTACCGCTTTAACACTAACTTATAGTCATTCTTAACTCTAGATACCGCACTAACTGGCGGGAGCCAGCAGACGCTTTTACGTTGAAATAAGAAGCGGCTAAAGTGAAACTTATGATTGCGTCAAAGTGAGAGCCTAGAAAGGTTTAGTCCTAGCTATAAAGAGTTAGGATATGGTGTTTTGCTGTGGTTTTTAAGACAAAACACGGATAAAAGCCTTATTTGAACGTACTAGCGCTTGTGGGCTCTCGCTAGATTATGTGGTAGTATATAGGAATATATTTTCTCACATGGGAGGATTAGTTAGAAAGGCGCCATTATTGCCACCCAACTCCTCTTTTCGCTTTTAGACCTTTTTCCTGATGTACTATTGCAATCTACACATTTTTTTTTCCGTTTTTAGAAATGCCATCGAGTGCGCAGCTATGACGCAAGATCTTGTCCTCATAGGTACTGTACATGTCTGCCATCTAGGCCAGAGAAATCTAATGAACGTGACAAATAGATGACGATATGGAAAAAATAATAAGAAATTGGTAAATATAGAGTGGGGGAATAAGAATAAGCAATGTCCTGTAAAGAACAGTCTTGTCAGCGAGCGTAAGGGATAGTAATAAATAAAAAAGGAAAATCCTCCCTACTCTGTTAAGGAGCACTGAAGGCCACAGCAGCCCGCTTATTATAACAAAAAAAAAAAAAGGGAAAAAGGAAAAAGGAAAAAACTCCAAGTGGAAAACCGAGACGAAAGCTAATGATCCAGCCACTATGTAAGAGGAAATTATTTTTGTCTTATTCTTTGAATTTGACGAAGTAGTGAAAGAAAGAAAGAAAGAAAGAGGAGGGGAGGGGGGAGACGGATGGAAGGAGGGATGAAATAAAAGGAGAGGAAATCATCAATCAAGCAAGAAATTAGCAACCACAATTGCGAAAAACACCCCAGCAAGCATCCTCTAGGAAGGCTTTGATAAAGGAGCATTATTAATGCCGTAATCTACCGCCTTGGACCTAGGAAAAATCTTCTTACACTCATTCTCGACGGGGTTAAAGCTACCCATTTTCGCGCTTTCCATAAAGGATTTTGTGTCCTCGCATCCGATGCCTAGCACCAAACTCCAGTCAGCACCTACATTCCTAGCCGAGGAAGGAAGGAAGGAAGAAAAGAGAGAGAACTTACCACAGCAGCAGGGCATCCCCCTACCCATCCACTCGGTGTTCTTTCCAACATCACAAACCGGGATCGTGAACGCGCCCTCTCCCGCTGCACCCTGTGCGAACCATTGCTGGTCAGGTGGGAGTGTTGCCGAGATCTGTAACCTAGACGTCATTTCTTCGGCGGTGTAGTTCAAGCCGTTGGCTAGGTATGCCGCCACGCTAGACTGGACCATGTCTCGTGCTGTGATGTTATATTGGGGCTGCTTGAGTTTATCGACCGCAATAAGGTCCTTGAGCTTGCCTTTGTTATCCAGACTACGGTAGTAGGGCTCGGTCAGTGGATGGGAAAAAAAACGTGATAAAAGGAAAGTGGGAGGGATTGTACCGATAGAGACTGCAAACACGAGTTCCGTTGCTGGTTATGTATTTTGCTCCCGAGGGAGATACTACGCTGTTTGGGTCCGTGCTATTTGCACAAAGGATGAAGGTTTTGGTGTGTGCTCTGTCGTGGGTGTTAGTAATCATCGTAATGCCTGGATTGGAGAAACAAGCTCTACCTAATTTCGCTATTGACGAACCAAGCCACAAGCCGCTTCTTGAAGAACTTTTCCAGGTCCGACTTCGTCCATTCGTCCTGGAGGATAAATCGTCCGCCGCGGAGGTAGACACTGCTCAGTATTAGAGACTTAGAACTAAATCACAACAAAAATGTGAAGAACGAACAATATATCCCTCCCGGACCTGTCTTTACCCCCCCTAAATATCACCGTAGACCAGTTCCCCAAGATCTCCCTCGCAGTAGAACAATAATCCGCCACAAACACCCCCATATCACTTAATTGCCTCATCCGTTGAATACTGATCCTCGTTAGCCTCCTATTACACACACCAGAAGCAAAGCAAGAACAAAAATGAACGCAACTAACATTGGCTTCATCACGGAATCGCCAGTAACTTCTGCGAACGCCCCTCCAGCAAACGCACCACCAGCAGCAGAAACCCCAGCGACCAGCGCCTGGTCGACACTCTCTATGACTCCCCCCACAGCAGATCCAAACGGAACGAATCCAGCGGCTGTGGAAAATACCGTCGTGAGCCAAGGTGCCGCCTTTTCAAAGTTTGTACGACTATCTTTCCAAGGAAGGAAGTCTTGTGCCACGTCTTCACGTAGGCCTTCAAAGTCTATTTGGCCATCTCATATTCCGGCCTTTGCGGAGGTTAGTACGATAAGTATCATGATTGGACGAGGCGGGGTTGTAAGATGGATGAGCGTACATGAATAAGTTTCATGAAACGATTTAGATTCGAGATTGCAACCCGGACAAAGTATGACCATTTCGGGGCGTTTGCATTTAGGAACACTAAACAAGGAAGCAATTAGAACACCCCATGATGAGCGAGAGAAGTAGTATGCAAAACAAACCTTGGCAGCTCGGGTTCACGCACTGGTCCACGGTATCTACTCCGCAGGCAAGATTATGTTCAAAGTCTCCAAAAGCCTTACCAAATTCCGCTACAAAGTTCCCGCTAGTCCTATTCGGGATCGACTCCCACCATTCCTTAAGCTTCTGATCAACCTCCTCTTTCATCCATGTATCCACAGTTGGCACCCATGATGGATCCGAACAATTAACCTCTACCCGCACTGGAATTCTGATTGACGTGGTCGTTGGCTTTGGTGGAGGTGATGTTGTCGTAGTAGCCCTCTTGGTCGTGCTAGTAACCCTTTTGGTCGTGCTAGTAACCCCTTTTGTGGCAGTATTTACCGGTAGGTCGCCACCCCGAGTTACCCCACTTGCAGCCAATAGCCCTTCGGTAAGGGCACCCTCTACCCCCTGAGGAACAGCTAAAAGAAATGGGAGCACTAGCAATAGGAAGAATAAATAAACCATGATTAGCGTTTTGCCTCAAATTTGCGTTCCTGTTTTGTTTTTTTCTCCCTTCCCTCTCTCTTGAGTGTCTTAGGAGTGCTGAAAGTGCTAAAATATTGGAAATCTTGAAATTCTGAAGGTCTTGAAATCCTCAGAGGGTAAGAAAACTTTTTAGAGAAAAGGCAACAGGAGCCTCCCTTATAAAGTAAGGCAAGTTCATCTGTCACACCAAATTATATGTAGGAAATTCCAAACGCTAGCTGATAGGACGTGGAGAAGGAGCATCAAAATGCTCCCCAATTGGGCATACTTTGTGGAGCTTGTCTTGTAATTAGCCAGCAGAAGGTCCGATCCTGTCCCCGTTTGCGCACAAAAGAGTGCAATCCAATACACGAATCGACCAACAGAGACATAAAATGAGGTGTCGCTCCAGGAGTTTCTTTGAGGCTTGCAAATGGTTTTGGGAACCTACGTGGCCCATCGCTCGCATCCATTTACTGGTAGATACTGTCCCAGAATATCTCAAAAAAAATCAAAAAAAAAACATCGGCCGCTGTTTAGGAACTCATCAGTGTGTGGGATTCAGGCTTTCATTCCCTCTGGAGGACCTCCCTCCACGAAAGTTTCAAAAATACCTAATTCTTACTAACTTATTCCAACAAGTAGAATGCTTGTGTGCGCCCACCTTTCTTTCTTCACGCTAAGACTACGGTAACCTTCGAACAAGCCAAGCCTGTTGGCAGGGAATATAGCTCGAGTGACCCCCAGTGATTCCTCCCAATTTTGATAATCGGCTAATTACTGATAACACACTTCATTCTCGCCCCGCCCGTCGCCCGAAAAACCTCTCAGGTTCGGGAACGTCTAGCAACACAAATGCCACTGTGGTAGGCCATGGCGATAAAGAAGCATTGAAGACGCGACTGATCAGCCTTGATTGCTTGCTTGCTGAGTCGCTCAAAGGAGATTTCGGCTACCCTTGTGCTATGTGAGACAGTACAATTCGTTGGCAGTCCAAGCGAGATCCGGAATGAATCTGGTTCCGTGATTCGCTGAAAATCTAGAAGATTTCAAAGTGCCGAGTCAGTTCATTACGGAAAAGACAGATTTGCCATGATACCAACAACCCTAGATGATTAGTTTCGTCTAACAACGGATCTTACTACCTCATATAGCCCAAGGGATATACGCACAGCTAACACCACTGCTATCAAGGTTCGAGAAATAAGCTCACTTTGCCGAGTGCGAATTGGCAATAGAGCCCGCGATGCCACTTCCCGCACTCGAGTATCATACAGCCTTCGCCGTACCTACGGTGAAACTAGGCGGGTGGCGAACAGGGGTATTTGGTGGGCAAAGGTAGGCAAAAAAGGGATATGGTGAAAGTACCATAGAAGCTCTTGTGGTTCGCTGTCTCCAGCACACCCCTAATCTCCAGGCTTAGAAACAAAAGGTGTTTGAGAAGGGTAGTGCTTTCCTGTCACAGTATAAGATCAGCCCTCAGGACGTTTTGGTTTCCGTAATTCTGCCAAGCTGTCAAATTAAACTTATCCTGAGCTGCTAGAGACAGCGAACTGCAAGAGTTTTTACGGTAAGGTAACTGGGTAACAAAAGATTTCTTGTGGCTGATCCCTGATAGTCACTGCAAGCATCCTAGCTTCATTGCGCACTTACAAGTACCTGGGCGCCCATACAGTACTAGTAATACAAATCCTCAACCCCTGTTTTCGGACACCTCTTGCCTAAGACAAGCAATGATGCACGGTACCGTAAGGTGCCTTTTTACACTGCAAAAATCTGATCGGAGCTAAAGCCAGCGAGCCAACCAGGAGGCAACAGGGCCCCCAAATCGCCATACTTTAAGCAAATAGCGAAAGGGAATTGAGGAGATCCTCTCTCAAGCGAATCCTGCTTTGCGAAAGGATATGCTACGGCATCATACTACCAAGCTAGACCCCTCCACTCTCATCGTACCTCGTTAAACAATATACCTATACCAATTTTAAAGACACTCTTGTCATCCCCACCGCAGGGCACCGGTAACGCACCCCTTATTCTCAAGGCACTTTCTATGTTAAGGCCCTAATGGAACCACAATCAGCGTCACAACTCACGGCAGTCTCAAACCATGGGCAGATAAGGTACCTTTTCGATCAAGCCAGCGAATAGTAATCACACACAAGCTAGAGCAAATGCCGTATTTACGCTTGCCATTCGCTATCTCCGCCATGTCACTGATATCCCTATAAATCGGGCCCTTAGCCCAAGGTAATTTTAGCTTGACAAACTGATAGAATTGCGAAAGCCAGCCAATGACATCCAGCACAGCCAAATGACTCAGGCTATACCGTGTCAAGAAAGCATTAATCTTTCTTAACTTTTGTCTCCGAACCCCTCGATTAGCGACGTAGCTAAGGTAGTCAATCATAAGAGTAAATACCGTATGATCCACCTCCTAGGCTACCGCACTCGAGCACTCGTGCAAACTTGAATCATCATATGGTATTCGGCGGCTCGCCATGGGGGTCTATTCGAGCAGTTTCGTTGGCTGCAGTGCGTAAAAAGAAAAAAGAACCTACTTTCAGAAACCCATTTGGGCCCAATAGCGGCCTAATATCCCCAGATAAGCTCTCGATAGTTGTGCGGATTTGGAGTTGTGCATTAACTCTAGGGGGAGTTATGGAGCTCCCCGATCAATAAGAAAAGGATCAGACCCCCTTCCGAAAGCTTTATTAACGGAGCTTAAAGTGCAGAATTTCGGCACTTGTGGGATGATTCTGGCTGGGATACAAGAATCGTTCCCGGAAGCACACCAGGGATTGAGGGTGAGTGAGGCGAACATGCTCTGACTTGCTTCTGAGTCCATCAGCAAGTATCGCGAAGGTGCTGTAGCTAGAGTACCGGCACCCGAGCAGCCGATAACAGCACCAGCTACCCAGGCCGAGCAGCTCCACGCGGTCACGTCCTCGAGGCTAGGCAAGCGAGTGATAATATGTGAAACTAGGACACCAGTATATGACCTTCAAAGGGGCACTATATAAAAAATAAAAATAGGTTTAACTGGCGGGCCCATACCTCTCGTACAGACATCGTTACAGCTCCTCTATAGACCAGGGACCAATCAGCCGAAGTGAGACATACACTACTATCGGGAACAAGGCCACGATTCACTAAGATATTTTGCAGCGAATGTGGTTTGTACTTCTATTTTCTCCCTAAGGTAAGCCTATAGACGTTCCATATGTCGGCTACTCCACCCAAGTATGCACCGTCTGGGTGGGCTGCACTCCGTAACCGAAAAGCAGCAAGGTACTAGGGAATATAAAGAGATGTGTTGTCAATTCATAGACCATTAGGTGGTCCATGTTTTCTGTAAGAGCTCGATCAATTGAACTTTTCGCTAGGATGTTGGAGTTACTTTTGCTGGCAAGGCCTGACACCTTTTTGTTTTTGTCTTAAGCTGAGGCTGAGGAGGTCAAGTTTCTCAATGCTTTCGCCCCTATCCAAGAGAGGGAATTTTGGACGTCTTAGCGCAAAGTTCAATTATTCGAGTCCTTATGGTATTCTGTCTTGATGTTGTCGTCTGCTTTGATTCTCTTTGGAAGTGCTTAACACCCAGGTCTAAAATGCCTCGATAATTAAAATTGGGGGTATAAGGAGAATATCAGATTCCGGGAAACTACCGACGGAGTGCTTATCGGCATTGTATGTGGTGTTCATCCTTCGGACGTCGTGTTCGGTATCAGCCAACACTGCTTGTACACCATAATTCATAAGTAATGGGTTTGCGATCCGTAAAGATATATCCGTGTTGAACTCTCCTCCGACATCTCAATATCTGTGCACGGAAACTAAGAACCACGACGATGGGGACTCTGCACTAGAGCCGGCTGGTCAAATTGGACAGCACCACCTCCAGCTCCCAGGGAAACAAGGGGCCTGGAAAGCTAACTTACAGTAAACAAGACATGGGCAGTCGAGCATCACGTGATTTGAACGAGGTCATGTAACAAAGTCCCAATTAGGTTTTCGGCTAAGCTGTCTTCCTTGAGGCGATGCCTCCAGCGGATTCCCCAATGGCGGCTAACAATTGACCTACAGTACCAATAGTCGGAAGCGCCCCCCACCCATCTGTTGTGGCAGAAATCCCATTCGTATGATGAACCAAGCGGTATTTCGCGTCACACATTTTTATCGCAGGTGTCACGGTTTTCGGGTGGGCTGGCCCCACACTTTTTGTAGTCAGTGTGTGACAAATGAATCTTCTTACAGTCCATTTGTTATTTGTTAATTTTGTTTGTTGTACTTGTACTAGTGCACTAGCTAGATGCCTGGACAGGCTTAGCTAGTATAAAATATATCGAACTTACAGTCCATCGATCCGTCACCTGTGTTCCCACCGCCAATGGACAGCACCGGATGGAAGGCCAGAATACAACTCAACCCAAGGCTCCCCTCAAGGCGCATATCTTTTGTGACAGGAGAGTTATGATAGAGCTATCTTTTATGATACCGGTATGCTTTTCTAAGGGTGATTTAGTATCTGAGAGATTCCAACAGCCAACCGGTTCCTGTCGAGGGTCCAGCGCCGTGAACCGACCCTGCCTTGGCCATATGCCATGAGGCGGCACCTTTCTTATTTGACAATAATATTATGAATGATCGGACCCTTCAAGCGCCTCGACTTTTAATCTATAACAATTTAATTTGACCCGAATTTCTACTCCATCCATTTGCGCAACCCTCCAGAAAAAATACCTACATCATATCAGATATGTCTTTTATAAAAAATAAACTTCACAACATCGTCGCTGACGTAAGGGAAGCGAAGGCCGCGGTGCAAAGCCATAACGTAGGGTCCTATGATGCTCCACCCGCCAGCAACATGCAGAGCGAGCAGCACTTCCCTCCACCTCCGCCGAGGAGCTTACCACATGGATGGACGGCAAGATTCGATGAGAAGGAGGGGAAGTTTGCTTATTGTATGGGCGTCGATGGGGTTGAGCAGTGGGAGTTTCGTATGTACTGAATCAATCTACTGAGGCTTATCCGGGCGCATAATTCTGACGGGTAGGGGTTGGATGTAGCTGCGGAGACGAAAGTTGGGGGAGCCGGGGATGGGAGCGGGGCCACGACGTACCCCACGGTCGCTGCGCCAGGAACTGTGATCGCCGAGATTGATGGTACGGAAATTGGCACTGGTCCGACCACTGAAAGTAAGGGGAAGGGAAAAGAGGTCGAGGCTAAGAGAGTTCCTTGATCGCAGTACTGGTAGCCCAATAGGTGCTACTTATGGCATAATTTCTTATGTTGTTGCTGCCGTATCATTCATCGTTTTGATGGAACGAATTACCATTTCCCAATATATTATTCTGGGTCTCATCAAATAATGGATCTCAGTTCCCGTCTTCATGCAGCATATATTAAGGCGATTTGTGCAGCTACACATGAAAAAGTGCTAGGCATGTGGAATCTGTCTGCCTGGTACCGCAATAGCGGAAACTCTAGCCTTTATGGGAAAACCCTCCCAAAACCACCATTTGCCCAGCAGTCAGATGCATAAACATCTAAGTGCTGTCATAAACTTATAGGTGAATTAAGATCATATATTCAGACTTGCTATCTTATGCAGGCCTAAAATCGGCCCGGAGGCCTACCAGTGACATAACTTTTGTACAGTTGCCCTACTACCCCACCAAGTTTATACTAATAAAGCAAACCAGATACCCCTGCCCCGCCCCTCCACGTCCATCCATCCAGCCATCCATCCATCGACTACTTCTTCTTCCCTCCCTTGATATCCTCCTCGCCAGCCTTATATCTGAGAATATCCATCAAACTGCCTGCCGTAGCATCCTTCCCGACCGCGTCCGAATCAAGTTCCTTCTTGATCTCCGAAGCATCTTGTATGTCAAATCCATGACCATACTTGTTCCTAAATGCCTTCAACTTCCCCGCCTCATCCTCCTCAAGTCCCATTACTGCTGCATCACTCTCGTTCCATAGAGGATGGTTTCTTGTGTCTTTCGTGGTACGGAAGACTCCACGGGGAGAAGTAGTCATTTGTTTAAACGAACTACCGTCTGTTAAAATTATGAGTTGATCGAATTGGTGAGGACGTTTAGGCCGGGGGAGGAGGGTTGCATTGCGTGTAGCTATTCGCGGCAGTAATTTTGAGGTGCTCGGAGATGTAGGAACATGGAATAATGGTTTCAATGAAATTGAGGACATGGTTGTGGTGGTGTGGTGGTTTGGTGGGGATAAGTGAAAGGGGCGCGATGGGATGAGTTTAATTTTTATAGAATTGGAGGTGTAATGTGGCTAGTAAATCACGTGGGATAATATCGGGGCGCAGCTTCAACCCCTTTTAGATGAGCATTGTTTTGAGGGTATCTAAATATTATAGGAATAAAAACACGAACAAAACTCCAAACAATACGCCCGACAATTCAATTTCTCTTTTCCTGACGACCATTAGATTAATTATCGGCTCGCTATACCTTGAGCCAGAGGTTGAACACCCCTTTAGCATATTCCACGATCTCATCTCCCCCAAGTTTGCTATCACCGTAAATACGATCAACAAAGGAGATGGGTACCTCAGCAACTGAGTAACCAAGACCTCGGGCTCTAACCATCATTTCCTGTAGCGGAAGTGTCAGCAATAGAACCATACCATATAGGATAGAAACTATACCATCTGGAAGGTATATCCCTTGCTCTCTGTCTGCGAGATGACTGTTTCCAAGACCTTTCTCTTGTAAAGCCTAAAGCTTCCAGTCAAGTCACTGACGTTGGGCCTCAACACAACAGAGGCAAGCAAGTTCGCTCCACGCGAAACGAGCTTTCTCTTGAAATCCCATCCGTAAACTCCCCCGTTGCCTGCATAACGGGTTCCAGTAACAATGTCATAATCTTTCGTTTTCTGAAGCGCAATGAAATCGGCGATGAATTTGGGCTATAATACATTGTTAGTTTCGGTTAGCATTTGCCATCGTTATACGAACTTACATGATGGGAAAAGTCAGCGTCCATGATGATCACAAAGTTACCCGTTGCGAACTGAAGTCCATGGACGTATGCAGTTCCGAGACCTAGCTTCCCCGCACGCGGTTTGAGAACAATGCGATCAGCTCCATAAAGGGTGATCAGTTGCTTTGCAACCTCCTGGGTGCCATCTGGAGAGGCATCGTCGACGATAATGAGCTCCCAGTCTAGCTTACTATTATTCACATATTGTTAAAAATTAAATTAAAAATAGCTAAATAAGGCTCAAATTATGGGTAACAAACTGTTCGGTAAAGGTCTTCTCGAGAAGCCAGGTAATAATAGGCAAGTTTTTGCGCTCATTATAGGTAGGGAGAATGATGGTATACTTGTCCTTGCCAGACTTTGTTGGTTGACGGGGCGCCATTGTTTCGAGTGTTTTCCGTGAGAAAAGAAGAAAAAGTGTTTAAAGTTTGGAAATTGTAGGAATTAGAGAATATAATACGCAAAGGAGTGTCGAGAAGTTGGAGTTGGGTATTATCGCTGCTGGCTAAGGAGAAATGGAGCCGAAGGGAACAGGAGACGTGTTGTTCAGCCCTCCTGAGTGTGCCCCACAGTTACTGAAATTCAGGAGTAAATACAATGTCCGGGTAACATCTCTCACTCAGGAAGTCGACCCTTAACCGCCACACGGGTTCTTCATCGAGTAAGGAAACATCCACCTTCTTACAGCTCTTCCCCGGAGTCCTCAACTGCACCATCCCTTCTATTCAAAACCACTCAACCGCATCCACTCGTTAAGCCGATCAATCGAATTCCTATGGTTACCGCTATGGCAGCTCCCCCGGCAGCCAACGGCGCTCCCACGAAGCCAAAACAAAAGCTGAGCAAGAACCAGTTGCGACGCGAGAAGAAAAAGCTAAAGAAGCAACAAAAGGCTTCACGAGAAGGAAGTGTGGTTACCGATTCCGAGACTGAATCTGTGAGTTTACTCTTAGTGGTTCGAAAGACGGTCCATAGGAGGAAAGGAGCATCGCTGACTTGTGTTTGTGATCCTAGGAATCGGAGAAAGCTCCATCAAAGCAACTTTCGCTGGTTCCTGAGAGTACGCCCGAATTCAACATTGGTGATTTAGAAATAGACGAAAATGATCCTAACTACGCCGAGTATAAAAGAATCCTTGAGCGGTTTAATGTCGATGACGTGAGTATCCGCCAACTACCATTATCTCGTTTCGCCCGCGACTGACAAGGGCTCACAACATAGGATCAAGCAAAAGAAGAAGCAAAGGGAGAAGTAATCTATAACGACTACGACAACGTCCCCGATGAAGATGATGAAAAGGAGGAGGAAGAACAAAAACTGAGCAAGAAAGCACGAAAAGCTAGGGACAAGCTCAGTGTAGCAGAGCTTAAGGTGCGTTGGCAGCCTTCCCCCCCCCTTTTGTGTCTCTCCAAGATGGAAAGATCGCATAGACTTCTTAAATCCCTCAAGTCATAAGCCTAGAGTACGCACATAAGGAAATATTATTTCCCACTATTTGCACGCATGCGACTGTCCTATTTTAGACTGGTTTGGCTATCGAGGCATATCGCATGCTTGAGTGTCTGTGGGGTGTATATTTTTATTTCGTTTTAATTTTACCCTTTGCGCTTGCTTGCTAATGCCATAACCTCTTGATATAGGCACTTGTGAAACGCCCAGAGACTGTCGAATGGACTGACACCTCAGCCCAAGACCCACGTCTACTTGTGCACCTAAAATCTTATAGAAACTGTGTCCCCGTTCCGAATCATTGGTCGTTAAAACGCGAATACCTCTCATCCAAGCGCGGCATGGAGAAGCCTCCCTTTGAGCTCCCAAAATTTATCAAGGATACCGGAATCATGGAGATGCGCGATTCCGCAAAGGAGAAGGAAGATGCTCAATCTTTAAAGTCGAAGATGAGAGAGCGAGTCCAGCCAAAAATGGGCAAGCTTGACATAGACTATCAGAAGCTACACGATGCCTTTTTTCGATTTCAAACAAAGCCTCAATTAACCATGTATGGAGAGGTCTACTATGAAGGGAAGGAATACGAAACAAACCTGAAAGATAGGAGGCCAGGAGAGCTGAGTGAGGAGCTAAAAGAAGCGTTGAATATTCCTCCAGGTGCTCCACCGCCGTGGCTTATCAATATGCAGCGGTTCGGTCCGCCTCCTAGTTACCCAAGTCTCAAGATTCCCGGATTAAACGCTCCTATCCCTGCAGGAGCCCAGTGGGGATTTCATCCTGGTGGATATGGGAAACCTCCTACCGATGAATATAACAGACCCCTCTATGGTGACGTCTTTGGTGTTTTGCAGGCCCAGGCACCGACGCAAACCGGTGAACCAGTAGAGAAGACTCTATGGGGTGAGCTTGTACACGAAGAGGAGGATGAGGACGAGAGCGATGAGGATGAAGATGAGGACGAAGACCAAGAAGGTGATGACGATATCGCTGAAGGCCTTACAACACCTAGTGGGATGGACACCCCCTCAGGAATGGTTTCGAGTGTTCCTAGCGAATTTGAACCTGTCGATGGTGGGTTTGAGCTTAGGAAGCGAAGAGACGGGACCGAAACAGAGGAGGACTCCATTCAAAAGAGCCTATACACTGTGCTACCTGAACAGAGCATCCGTGCTAAGGGTTTCTTTGGTGGGGAACGCGCTTACGATATTGGTAAAACCGGAAACTATACCAACTTGCCAGTACTCGGTCAAGAAGATCGAAAGGTATGTTTTTATATTCCTTCTTCAAGTATACCAGTCTCTAACCCGGTTTGCAGAGAAAGAAGCCTGGCGATATTGATGTTACCCTTGATCCTTCTACACTGGAATCAGATGGTCTTTCGAGCGAGGCGGTCAAAAAACAGTACGAAGCCGCACAGGAGGCTCAGAGAAGAGAACGGCAAGGCTTCCAAGAAGACTTGAGTGACATGATTGCGGCGGAAAGCCGGAAAAGACAAAAACGTGAGGAGGAAAATGCGAAGAAAAAGAAAGATAAGTACAGATTTTAAAAGGCGCAACCCCACAGATGGGGCCCTCCCTTCTTTTCATTCTCGCATCCTTTTTTTCCCCTTTCTTCTTTTCTTCTGTAGTTATATGGGATTCCAAAGTGGCAGCGTAATTTAATATAGTCTAGTAGGCTATCTCCATATTTGCCATAATTCTCTATCGGCATAGCACTTGCACGAGAACAAGGGTCCCGATTCTTGGGGGCACACTCAGGTACCTTGATAGGTAGCGTAAAAGCAGAAATGCAAGCTCCCAAATACGGTATTACGTGACATTCATTACTCTTTGCCGTGATTCTTATCCACGATCAATCACTGTCTTTAGCTGAGCAATCAGCAGCCACTCAGAGAGATGCTTACAGCGCAAGCCACACATCTGCCACAAAAACCGCCCGAAATGAGTCTTAGGTCCTGTTTAGCGCGCAACCATAAAAATAAAAAATGCTGTTTTTCCCGAAAATGGCTTTTTAAGCCAAAAAAGTTTAGTAATAATTCCATTTTCAAGAAGTTTTGGTGTTTGGAAACACCTTTTCTTATTCTTTCAGGGCTGAAAATATAAGTAAAATTCTTAACATATTTGGGCTAAAACTCCTTACCCTTAGTCTAGTTACTGAATTTGTTATCCTATATTTATTATAAAAAAACTCATCACAAATGCTCTTGGAAAAAAGATCCCCTTAACTCTTTGCATCTAATATATCCCTAATAATATTATATTCTAAACCCTAAAATAATTAATAATGGAGCTTGAAAATGAAAAATCACCATTGGAATTTTAACTAGTATGATAAACACACCTCCATTCGTTTATCAATACAATAGTATTATGAAGAAAAAAAATGCCATTTATCATAAGTGAGAAAACGTCATTTTTGCTCGCCAAACAGGGTCTTAGCCCTACAAAAAAAAAAGTTCAAAGTTCTACGATACCCCACCACCCCCACCAACTCAACCCCGCAATTCCCCTCCAAAACTTTTTATCACACAAGAAAAACACAACTTCACCCCTCCTTCTCTCCCTCCACCACATCACCACCACCAACCACCAACCAACAACAAAAATGCCCTCCACCTCCACCCTCACCTACGAATCCCGCTCCCAAACACACCCAACAGCAGCAGGCCGCAAACTCCTCCAAATAATATCCCAAAAGCGCACAAACCTCTGCCTCTCAATCGACCACACAGACCCAGACAAAATCCTAACCCTAGTCCAAAAACTCGGTCCCAAAATCTGCCTACTAAAAACCCACATTGACATAATCTCCTTCCCCCCTACCACTACTTCCACCATAAAATCCTTCACGACAGCGCTACAAGCGCTAGCCCAAGAGCACACTTTCATGATCTTCGAGGACCGCAAATTCGCTGACATCGGCAGCACAGTGCAGCACCAGTACCGTGGGGGCGTCTACGAGATCGCTAGTTGGGCCGATATCACCAATGCCCACGCGATACCCGGTCCCGGGATTATACAAGGGTTGAAAGAGGTTGCGGATGGGATTGGGGAGCCGCGCGGGCTGCTGTTGCTGGCTGAGATGAGTTCTAAGGGCAATTTGGGGGGTGGGGAGTATCAGGAAAGGACGTTGGCTATGGCTAGGAATAAGGAGTGGAGGGGGTTTGTTATGGGGTTTATCGCTATGAAGGAGGTTGGTGGTGGAGAGGATAGGGAGGAGGAGGAGGATTTTATTGTCATGACGCCCGGCGTTGGCTTACGGGTTGGGGGGGATGGGCTTGGACAGCAGTATAGGACTCCGGAAGAGGTTGTTGGTAGGGATGGGTGCGATGTGGTTATTGTTGGTAGGGGGATTGTCGGGGCTGATGATCCGGTGGCTGTTGCGGAGGTCTATAGGGAGAGGTCGTGGAAAGCTTATGAGGGGAGGGTTAAGAATGGGTAAGGAGGGTCGCTTGGGCGGACGAATTGATGGATTGGCTTTTTTTTTTGCCTTTTGCAGAACGCCTTGAGAGAAGAGCCCTTCCCGAAGATTTTCTAACCGAGTGATTATCTATGATGACACCCATCCCCGCCGGTCTCGTAATTTTGGTGATGCCGCATTAGCATCGTGGGGAAAGTCTACGTTTACATGCATAATACCACGTATCGCACCTCTTCATGGAACTCGGGTACGCGGGGAGACTGGGGGGAGGGGGGGGCGTCAGAAGCAAAGAAAAAACCAAACCCTCTTTCACAAAAACTTTTCATCTAGCGACCATACGCAACAGAACAACCCCTCGCTGAATGGAAAAATGTCGAAAAGAAAAACACAAAAGAGACCCTTCATAATATTATGGTATATAGTTCTATTATATCCACTACAATTCTTAAGGCAATCTCCATCAAGAAACCCAACCCAACCCAAAGTAATCCCGATCATCGTGAAGGCGAATACGACGATAGGGAGCGTAATACCTTTACCTCACTCCCCTGCTTACTTACTGCACCTACCTACTTACCCACCGCCAAGGCACATGTCATCATAACGACAACAGAGGGTACACCGGCTCATAGTGGCAACGCCTACTCGCCCGCCTGGTGGGTAAGTAAGCAAATAGATATATAAATTTAATGAATATACTTCAGCTGCACAACAAATCACTCGAATCTTGGAATCGCGAGTTGAAAATGTGAATAAATTTTTCAAAATTTAATGTGATCATCGACAAACACACCATCTGAGATGAAGCGAGTGTGTACAAAGACTACCCTGCCCGGGGTAAGATGGTGAGATAAGAGAGCCCACTATAAAGATTGTTGTCGCTGGGTAGGAAAGGGGGAGGGGGGCAAGGGGATGACTTTCTTGAGGTAAATTAAGGGAGTCGGTCTATAGAAGGAAGGAAGGAAAGTAGGAATAGGGAGGGAAAGTAGATAGGTGAGCGGAGCTCGTATGGGATAGGAATGGAAGGAAGCTGCCTGGGAGTGAAAACACCTTTGGTAATTTTATAATCCACAAGGAACGCTTTACTCGCTCACTTATGATACTCCACCTAGAACTTGAACAAACACGAATTACCGAACCAACAAGGGCGAAATATAAACTCTTCGAAAGTCTGAAAGCGAATTCTTAAACGACAGACATCCGACAAAAAAAAAAAAAAAAATCCCCTCCTGATCCACCATTTCTTTCTGGTTTTTTTTTTTTTTTTTTCATTCTCAATTTCCGTTCCAGATATTCCGTTCATTATAAGAGACGAAACCAGTCAACCAAGAGAGCAATAGGGTGAAGAGGAAAAAATGAAAAGGAAAAAAAGGAGGTATTCATCATCTGTGAAATTCTTGTTTGGTCTCGTTTCTGTGTGAAAACAAAAAGAAAAAAGAAAAAAGAACCCTTTCCGCGCTCCCGCCCCCCATCTACCGGTACCCAAGCATGCATGTAGTTAAAAAGGGAAAAAAAATACAAGCCAAAAACAAAAAAAAAAAAAAGGCACGTAATATTTTTGAAAAGGAGATAAAAAACAGTGATGGCGGGATTGTATGATTTGGTAAAAGAGTGTATATAAGACGATGGAAGTGTAAATAAGTAAAAAAAAAGAAAAAGGAAATCCTGCCTGTCTGGTATAGGCTTCTCTGTAGTTGTAGCAGTTGTAGTAGGAACGTGTTATGGAAGAAAGAAATGGAAAAAAAGGGTTACATAACTTTTGCTTTATCGTGTAATAGATAGGGAACAGATAAACAGAAGGGAGGAAGGGAAAATGAAAAGCTGATTTCAAGGGTAGGTGGGATATGAGCTTTGTGGGCAGAGTAGTGGTAGCTGTAGCGGTGCAGGGTAGGTGGGTAGAGTAGAGAAATTGTGAATGTGAAAGTATACCGTTAAATATCGAGTACAATGCGTGCGTGTAGATAGGTGTGGGGTATGAGCAGGGTATGGATAGATATGGTATGGTGATGGCGCGAGCCTGACCAAACAATAACAGGAACGAGGGAAGGCACAGCACACGCTATAGTGATGGAGAAAACAGAAAACCCAAAAAGAGATATATAAGAACAAATTTTTTCTTGCTGCAAAAAAAAGAAAGAAATCCATCACAACCTTAATACCCACCCCGTTTATGTCGAACGTTAAAGCAAAAGTAATAAAATCAGACAAGAGGAGAGAGGAAATAAAATAAAAAACGCCGGTTCTCAATTTCCAATTTATCTTTCCCCCATTTGCGAATATTCCAGAGTAGAACAGAACGAAATGATAGACAGACGAGACTAAAGACAAAAAGGGGTCTTCCAACTGAAGAGTAGATGGATAGATAGAGATTCAAAGAAAATGACGAATTTTCTTTCAACTAAGATGAAAGCAAGTTGAAAAGCAAGGAAAATACCCCAGTGTAAGAAACAGTGAAAATGATATTTTTAGGAAACAAATGGCGAGAACGAAAGAAACATTACACAAACTCCTTGCTTTCAACCTATAGAAAGATAAAAGGGTAAAAGGGAAAAAAAAAAGGAATACCGGAATACCCTTCTTTTTTTTTCTAATGAGAGCCGAGAGAGAGGCTCTGTAGAGAGGCCATCCACGCGTCATTCCCGCCGTTGGGATTGCTATCGAGATTGTTGCCCACGTTCTGACTGTGATGCCCGTTCGGGTTGCCATTTATGTAGGGTGCATTATTATATCCGTTCAATTGTTGTTGCGGAAGATGGCTGAAATCTTGGTGGGGTGCGACTGAAGTGTGGGGAGAGTGACGAGGTGGAAAATTGGCCGAGATTTGCTGTCCGCGGTGAGACATTATCGAGGAGCCAGATCCATTTGAATGAACGTATCCTGAATAAGATGGGCTATGACCAGAGTACTGGGACTGATGCATAATCTGGGTTTGCAGTTCGTTGGACTCTCCGATTGACCCCAGGGCTCCCGACCCAGGAGGACCCGATCCAGGGGGATGAAGACCGGCGGGGTGTGCAAACGAGGCCGGGTTCATAGCCGACATCCAAATACGAGTTTTATAGACCTTGAAAAGATCGGTGACCAGCGAATTAAAGTTGATATACGAATCGGCAAAGTAGTAAAAAGTCAATTTCTTCCAGTCCCTAATCCGAAACGTCAGTATCCGATCGCAGTACGGTAGGAGAAGGAAGCATACATCTGGAATTCTGCGTCAAGAATTTCCATGGGAAGTCTATGTTCCAAAACCTTCTGTTGACAAACTCTCTTAGCTTTCGCCTCATTCGCCTCTTTGTCCCTCAAGGTCTGAATTTCGTGCACTTGAGCTAGCCTCTTGATCATCTTAGGCTTCAGCTCCGCTGTGGCACCGTCCTGGCCTTGCATTTGCCCGTGTGCGCCAGGCATGGCTCCAGTTGCACCTCCGTTGGCAAAGCCAATGCCATTGCCGCTAACGCCATTGTGAAGTCCTCCAGCCGGCGGAGCACCCGAAGCAGGGACCCTCCTCGTAGCAAACATCATCAGCCAAGTATATTGCTCCTTCGCATGCTCCTCCTTGAGCTCCTTCGCCTCCTGCCAAGTGATATTTTCGGCAGCCACGGTGCCAAGATCAGTGCCTCTATCCGCTTCAACAATCACCAAGTCACCGGCACGAACACGCAGTCCAGTGCCTTCTTGAACGTAAAAAACGTCTCCTCGGCAAGCTTTGAATGTCACGAAATACAGCAGTTGCTGGCTCCGAGGTTGTTGCGCATGGTGAGAACCCATACCCATCATCCCACGATGAGGGATACCCAAGGGGGGAGATGGGAGCCTCGTAGGGGCAGTGTACGCCTGCTGCAGCTGCTGCAGATGGTGTTGGCCTGGAGGAGTGATAGACGAAGGCACAGGCGCTTTGTTGACCGGGAATGTCTGCCGTTGACGAAGGCGTGCTTCCTCGAGGTAAAAATTGTCTTCACGGCGATTAGCCCTAAATCGATTAGGGGCAAATGGAGCGGAGCGAGTGTTACCTCTATTTGCGAGGGCAGCCAATCCATTCTCCCCGTATTTGGGCGGGCTAACGTTTCTCTTTGCCAGGAGTTCGCTGCCTGCAATATTATACTCCTTTTCAGGTGTGTCATTCATGGGCAATCCTCCGGCGAAAGAGTGCCTTCGGCTTTGACTCCCCGATTCCAGCCCCGCGAAAGGGCCCGCACTCTGCCAATGCTGCCTCCTAAGATTCTCCAATCGCTGGTTCTCGGCCGGCGAATACATTAAGCTCATCGATCTCTGGGGCGCCTCGCTAAACCTGCGCCCATCTGCCTGCTGAGCCTGGAAGTGGTGGTAATCTGGGTCGTCGTCATCCGCAAGCGCTGATTCGTACTCCTCACCAGAGAAATTCCGCTCGCCGTCTCGGCCGCCATTCAAGCCAATAGATGCGAGACCACCAAGCCCAGCGGCAAGAGGGATACTAGCAGTTGAAGCAGAGCGGTTTCTCAATCTCATGGACTCATACCTCGATCTTATGTAATTAGCCTGTTGAGTTGTAACCGCACCACCGGCTTGCTGCAAGTATCCGGCATGTAACCCAGACGGCTCCCTGGCACGGTTAAGCTCAGCGTTATTAGCATCGTCATCCTCGGTTTCAAAAACACTTCTAAGCGGGCTAGATTGTCCGGCATATTGTTCCTCAGAGAGCAAGCTAGGCCGAGAAGGCCTGTGTTGGAGTCCTGATGGTGGATGTGGCCTTGGTCCATTTCCCATAGCGGGGGGGGACAGCCTGGGACGTTCATCCAACTCACGGGGCAACTGGCCAACGGAAAATGACATGGACCTATAGTTCCGGAGTTGTGGTTGGAGAGGAATTGGGATAGGGAAATCTCCAGCATTAGGGGTCATGCTAGTGGGGCTCGGGATAGCCTCACTTCCAACAAATAGAGGGCTTTGGGTGGAGCCTGGGGCAACGGCAGAATGCTGGACATTTAGTGGTTTAGGAGGGCTTTTCCTTGACGGTTCTGAATTCCAAATGGACCCCCAGATCGGAGCTAATGATTGGCTGGTTGTTGGTCCAACACTTCCGGAAGAAATCCCAGTGGCCCATGCAGCAGTATCACCTTGTGGAGCAGATGGATGGGAAGAGGTAGGTGAAAGCGGGCCACCTCCAACCATAGAGTAGTTCCTGGGGCGATTCTGGAATTCGGCCGCGTAAGAAGGGCGCCGAGAAGAGAGGGCGGAGAGTGCGCTATTCTTATGCTGTGAGAAGTAGGAAAGCTCCTTCTGCTCGAGCTCATCGTCAGAAGACACTAAGGCATCAGAATCAGGGGAAGCATGTCGTAGTTTATTAGAGTCATCACCAAGTGATGGGGAAGAGGTCGTGCCCAGCGGATCAAAAGGGCCTCCTGTCGCTGTTGCCTGGTTAACACCACTCATGCCAGCAGGTGGGGTCTGATCAAGGGAATTCCGAGGAGAATCAACGGACGAGATGTCGCTCAAACGAGGAGTGTTGGCCGAAGGAGTGTCAGACATGATGTCGCGATTGTGTGGGCCTTCAACACCGCTCGCTCTATGGTTCAGACGGTAGGATGATAAATGCGTCGTGTAGTAGCTTGTCGAGGAATCCTTCGCTACAGGAGGATGTGAAAGAACGATGTCTTCGTTTGCTTCTTCTAACGGGCGAATGAACGGTGGGTTGCTGTAACCAATCTGGTCCTCTAAACTATAGAGTGGACGATTCTATGAATTGCGAAATAAAGCACGCGTGAGCTAAGAATTCGCAAGAGCCCGGAGGTATTTAAGACAAGCGCCTTCACTCACTTTCTGCATGCGGCCCTGTGGATAATAAAACGCGAAAATTTTCCAGCGGCCGCCACACAGTACGGAAAAGGTACAGTGGAAAAGGAAAACGACGCTACAAGTATGAACAAAAAAGGTGTTTACCGCGCACAACTGGGGAAGAGGTGGCGGTGGTGGTGGAGGTGGGTGAATGGAAAAGCACAAGCGGACGAGAGGCGGAGAGGAAGAAAGAGAGAAAGAGCTTTCGCTGGTTTAGGAGTCGTTACAACCTGCTCGACTGAGATAAGGTTTCTGGGGGGGAGGCGAGTCAGCTGAGTGCACCACAGACGAAAGGCGCACAGTTGCGTCAAAAAAATCAGTCGTACCAAGCAAGAAAGAAACGGCAAGAAAGTATCACCGACGCTCTGACGGAGTCCCTTTCGAGCTAAGAGATTTTCACAAAAAAAAAATCAGTATGAAGCTCCAATAGACTTGTAATAATAATATTTTTTTCTCCAGGATAATCTTGTTTAGGGAAGCTCTGGAGACCCTGGGGTGAGGCTCACCTGGTCGGGAGCAAGCCGTGAAATTGACGGCAGCCTGCTGACAGCCTTGCCGAAGGCCGAAACAGAAAGCGAAGAAGAGGAGGAAAGGGAGGAGGAAGGAAAGCAAAGAATTAAATAATAGGGAAATCCAAACTAAGACAAGCCGAGAAGCAAAAGTGTTCCGTCTACTAGTTATGACGATAGCAGGGAGAGGAATTCGTTAGGATTGTGAGGTGATGGAAGGATTCGTAGGAAATGGCGAAAGACAACGAATGCTCTATAATTATTGGAGGAGAGAAAGAGGGAGGTACGAACAGGGGAAGAGAGAGGACCTTTTCGACGTTTTGTTCGCTAGTTGGCAAAGTCCATGGTGCAAGCGCCGGCAAAGAGTAGGGGAGGGGGGTGGATGCGAAAACGAGGAACGAGCGGGAGGCGTGATATGATTAAAGGCAATGATTGACGATAAATGATTGACGACAGGAAGGGGGAGGGGGGTGTGGAGGGGTGTTGATTGATGGATGATTGAATAGTTAAGCCTTGAAAATTATTACAAGAGTTGACGGCTACGGACTGCTGCAGAGCCCCTTCTTCTTCTTCTTCTTCTCCTCCTCCTTCTCTCTGTATTGTTTGCTTTTTTTCTTGTTTCTTGAAGGAGATGGATGTAAATGGTGATATTATAGGAAAAGACGCCTCTTATGACGATGAGTGGAGCTCTAGTGAGAGCAATGGGTGACTGACGACAAGCGTGAGTTCTAAGAGGATGATGAAGGATTTCTTGTTTTCTTTTCCTTTCCCTTCCTTTCTTTTCTTTTCTTTTCTTTTCCCTCACTTGATTTTCTTTAACTCCAGCTGCTAGAGCTTTTAGAGCTGCTAGAGCTGATAGGTCCGGCAAAGGGAAGATTTAGAGTGGTTATTTAGAAGAAAAGTCCGCGGAGAGGGACAGAAGAGATGGAAGGAAAAGTGGTAAACGAGAGATGGATGGATGGATGGATTGGTGGTAGCGGAAGCAGTAGTGTTGCTAGTGGTGGTGGTGGGAGAGGTGGGAGGGGGGGGGTAGGGGTGGCAGTGGTGGTGGTGGTGGGTGGTGGACGTGGAAAGTGATGGATGGGGATGATGGGATGGGGGATGGGGGATGGAGATGGAAAGATGGGAAAAGCGAATGGAAGACAATTCCTTAGGAGCACTGTACCCGTACAGCAGGAGTGAGAGAGAGAGACTGCAACATAATAGCCAGGGTTTAGTAAGAGGACAGTTCCAGTATCATACGAGTACTGGTACCATATTGTAGGAGTATGATAGCAGCAGTGGGTGGTGCTACACTCAATTGACCCAGCAGCACTGAGGAACACAGCGGCAAACAAGCGGAGAGCAACGAGTATGATAGACCATCATACCCCAGGGCGAGGGCGATCAGGACGACGACGAGGCTTCAGTGTGGAACAAGGGAACAAGGGTGTGTGTGTGGCCGAAAAGTGTGGAGGCGGTCGGGGGGAGTTGATTACCGGTACAGTACTGTGAGTACTCGTGCTGCGATGGACGCACTCCGCACTCTATTTCTGGTGAGCAGCATACAGGAAGCATACGGTAGGTACCCTGGGCTTTGCTGTGGGTTGCTGCGGCCTACTATGGGTTGGTCTCCTCTCCACTTCCTCCCCCACCCCTCCCTCCCTCCCCATTTATTTCTTCGGCGATTCGGCGAAGGCACGAAACTCTTTTCTTTGACCACTGGCACTCAATTTCTCACATACGGGTATCATAGAGCACGATATGTCTGTCCGTCAATCATACAGAATGACGCTGTAAGATCTGCTGTACCAAAGCAATCTGCTTCATCAATGTTACCCTACTCGCACCAGAACCACCATATCACCCTACTCGAGTACATACTGTGTGACACCAACCAGCAGCCAGCCAACAAATGTACCAAAATACATCGGCATACCGGTATTAACATAGCTACTTGTACATTCAGGCCTCTCGCCCTTATTCTTACTGTCCTCTATGAATATCATTTTTCTCCTCGCCTTCCGCTGTACTTGTATCGTTACTTTCCATCTTCTCACTCACTTAACCACTTACCCGTGCTCACTGCAGCTTCCTCACTGTCTAAAGTGGCTGCCTGCTTGCCCATCGTTATGTATGATATGTGTGAATTATATGCACCCTACTGCACCCACAAGCCTTCCTCAATTGCTTGAAATTACAGCCCCTTCTCCTACCGACACAACCATATAACGGTCAACCAATGCTTGTCGTCATTCGCCCACTCACCTCCTTCCTTTCCCTCACTCTTTCACCACCTTCCTACCCTTACCCTTCTCCCTTCGAAGCTCCCACCGTCTCCGTGAATACATGCATTCAGTACGGCGTTACTGCCCGCGATACTCCACCCGACGGATGAGGGTATCGAAAGGGAAGAAGAAGAAAAACGTGTAGCCCCGCTTCACGGACCGGGGAGGAAGGAACGCCCATTTCGGCAATGTTCAGAATTTGAACGAACCTGATATCCCCAATCTAGCACGATTCCCGCCAAAAACATCTGTCGCTCACTGCACTCAGAGAGCTCTCAATTGCTGCACAATGCTGCATACAGAAAAGGGGCACAGCTTTTAGTCTATCTACCATTTACCAATTCTTACCAAAACCCACTCCCTCTTTGTGCATTTTTATTTTATTCAAATTTCACCAAATTTTCACCTCTTCAACTACTACCGTACCCCCGCCCCTTTTTTATCCCTCAAGTCCGGATAGCAATTCTGCAAAGTGCATGCGCCAAAAGGTACCGCGACATTTCACTCATCTCGTCGTAGCTTCCTTCTCACTTCCTTCTCGCACTAGTCCCAAGAAGCCCTACCTACCATGCGTACCGGTACTTGGGGGAGTTTTTGAGTTTGAATTTTTGCTTGTCTCATTACAACATTAGTAAATTTATACACCCTTCCTCTTCGTGAACGCCTCAAAATTCCCAAGCGAAGGGAACCCCATCCGGGAAATAATGGAAGGGGTGGAAGAGAAAGGTGGAGGGAGGGGGGTAGCCGTCCGCTTGCTTGTCAGTCAACGAATGAAGAGGTCGCTCTCATCCTTGGAGATGGTGGAGGTGGTGATTGTATGATACTCGTATGAGGGAGGGGGGGCTAGAACATTTTGCCATGTTTTCCAACCAGTGACAGATTTGCTTGCGCGCCCGCCGTTCGATCAAATCCTCCATCAATCCAATCCCTTCCCTTCCCTTCCAGGGATGGCTGTTCGAGGTGGGTCAGGTGGCCTGTTTGGTTGAACACCCCTACCAGCACAGTTAAGTTGAGTGCTGCCTTACTTACCCCAGGCGAACCACGAACCCCACAAAAACTCGCAAAAGTACGGTATGCCGATTGATTGATGATTGATTGATCTATCCGAAAAAGAAAAGAAAAGAAGAAAAAAGAAAAAAGCAACGAAAGGGGTCTTGCCTCCGGAAAGGAAAGAGGATTCCCTTCTCTTCTATCCCGCTAGCGATTTTGTTTTTAACATTCTGTGCTTGTTCCCCTTTTCGGGCGCGAGCACACCCAATTATAACCAGCCGGCCAACCAGAAGCAGGCAAGCAAGCAGCGTCTTGGCATCCTCCACCGATCCTCCTTCCATCCTCCCAGACCCCGTCCGTCAAGAACGATATCGTCATACCGTAACTCTAACCGCATCGACCGATTGAACTACTTTTATTTCCCTCGTCCGCTCGCCTCTCTCCCCGTATGAGCCGAAGAGAAAAGAAAGAAAAAGAAAAAAAAACAGAAAGCGTTAGCACAGCCTAGGTAGGCTACTCAAATGCGGTAATCAACTGTCAAAAAAGTCTCAGGAGTCTGGCGCTACTGATAACCCGACTTTCGCATTAACTTGAGGGTTAACCATTGGTAACCAGTATCAATTGAGCTCAGTGCCGTACTCGAGAGCGCTCGCACAGCAAAGAAATCCTCACCGGCGAGCGTAGGATCGCATGGTATCAGCGAGCAGACGGGGTTTTGCTCCTGGTAGCCGCCACCAAATTTGCCAAGAACGGCGTTGTCCTGTCTGCGACATTCTCGTATCGCACTCTCTAAATACGATACCGGTTCTCTTAAAGAACGAAAGAAAGAACTCGGTGAGTTACGGCATCGTACTCTATCCATCTGCGAATACAGTGCTACTGAGCAGATGTAGGTCCGGACCCCCCCTACCTCGGGAACACCTCCTAGCGAGAAACCCCCCCCCCCCTGGGCCGTATAATACCCCACCATTCATACAACAACGGCAGCCAAAAACCACAATGTAATAGGTTACCGGCAGTCCACGAATATCAAGGTCCAGTATCGTCAGGACCCCCCCTTCCCTTCCAGTACTACCATACCCCCTACAAGCAAATAAATTAATTATTTGTGATAACCCACCCCGACCTGCCGAAAATGCGGGGTTAGAGCGTGCCACATGCAACTGCACGCACGCACGCAAGCGGCTGTTGCCGATGGATGGCATTGGTGATGCACCAGGCTAAGGTAGAACAAGAGCAAGAGACTTTAAAAGTCTCTGCCTAACAGCCTCGTCCAAAAAAAAAAAAGAAAGAAAAAAAGAGATGGGTGTTAAGTTAAACTATGGTTAGTTTAGGTTAGGTAATGTAAGTCATTATCACGAATGCGATCGCTACCGTTGTTGCGCACGAGTATGGAGTTTCTGGGGTTCTGGGGTACAGTTGGGATGTTTTTTTTTTGTTTTTTGTTTCAAGCATCGCATCCTCGTCGATACTGGTGCTAGCTACTCTATCTACTCGTACCCACCCCTCCTCCAACTTTCAAAATTTAATGAATGAATGAATGGAGAAGTGGGGGTAGAGTAATCTGTTATCATCATCATCATCGTATTAACGGTTGTTGGTTATCGTGTTATTTGAGTTGTTTGAGTTGTTGCCGGGAGCGTGGTACTGTGCTCCTGGTGATGGATGAGAGTGGTGGTGGTGGTGGTGTTTACTATGATATATATTGAATTCAACTTAACTTACCGGTAACTTGTCCAATTCCAATTCCCATACATAAAGACGGACTGGGACCCCCGGGGGGATGTCCCCTGGAATTCGTGGGGGATAATCCATCCAAAACTTGGACCTTAGGGCACAATACAGTACCGGTATCATGCTAGTTACGATGATATTATCATTCATTAGGATCCCAGAACAACACTCAAATACACTACACACCCCGTCCAAGTACTGTACTCAGTCCCCATTGATTGATTGGCTTGTGGGCTGGGATTACTGAAATCTGACAAATCAGTAGCGAACTCTGTACAGATAGCTATCATAGGTCCGTAAAGGTTCTCATATTACCGGTATCATGTGTTTTTTTTTAACCGAATTGTGGGGAAGAGAGGTTGTTAACGATGCCTTTTTTTTTCTTTTTTTCTTTTTCTCCTTCCAAGGGTTAGTTAACTTATTAGTACTAATAATATCATACGGAATATTTGGAAAAACTTTTGGCACTGTACTCGAGTAGGATACTTACTTACTAACTTAAGAATAGTATGATACCAATATTAAATAGCCTTTCTTTCTTTCATCCATTTCATTCTTTCATTCTTTCACTCCTCTCATTCATGGGTAGAGTACTAGTGTACACCCCTGCCCTAGTCTACCTATGATACCGGTACTCAAAACGGAAAAAAAAAACCATGGAGACACAAGATAAAATGGGATGGGATGAACTCGCGCAATCCGTTCGTTCGTTCGTTCGTTCGCCACTCACTGACTGGCTACCGTAGTCAGCGAGTCAACCAGTCAATTGGTAACCAAATGTTCTCCCCTGCCCAGCCCCGCCCCGCCTTCCAAAAAAAAAAAAAGATTACCCATAATAACGATTCATAACACCGTTGAAATACAATCGAGACACAAAAGTCACGAATCAACAAAGTCTTACCTTTTTTTAACCTTAAGCTATCATACCAGGTCCAACATGCACTAAGTGCACGCGACGCCAATCTGGGGTAAAATCCGAGAGCGTCATAAATGGGTTAACACACGGTAACGGTAAATCACATACGGTACCGGTATGGTACGTAAGTTTCATCCCGGCTGAAATGAACGGTAATGTCGTGGATGCATTATTGTTTTTTCTTTTTACCCCACATAATAGAGATAGTAGTGGTTGGTGCTGGTTGGTGGTGGTGGTGGTGCATATAGGGCACAGCACGTTGTTG
>Ga0307507_10003841_pt1 | contig 28032 bp, 36 predicted proteins | sample 7_EM_MG_FD_207223 | JGI IMG/M metagenome (GOLD analysis project Ga0307507, IMG submission 207223) | Populus trichocarpa ectomycorrhiza microbial communities from riparian zone in the Pacific Northwest, United States - 7_EM | ecosystem: Host-associated > Plants > Roots > Unclassified | place...
CGAGTCCGAGTAGCAATTTTCCAGTAGTAAATAAAAAAGAATATCCACAGAAATCAAATAAGAGCGCATATATGCCGAAAAAAGGCTTAAACAAACCCAAGTTGTTGCTGCAGCTCATCAATCTGGCGTTGCAGCATTTCGGCACGGGCTTTTTGTGCCTATGCGACGAGCCAGATGTTATTGCTTAACAAATATATTAACCGGTTTGCGTACCTTGGAGGACATGGCAACATGCATCTGAGAATAAGTACTCGAGTGACCGTTCCTGTCGAAGGCTCAAAACCCATTTGGAATAACATTGTAGCCAAATTTGGGTATGTACAGTGGCCGCAACTCTACGTAAAGTTTTAAAAAAACTTCCGGTTATTTTGCGTGTGTATATAGTTTAAATAACTGCCAACTTGAAAGAATGAATGCTAAAGAAAAAAATTAGCAGGGTTGTAATAGAGATTACTTATCAATACCCCAGCTGTTAAATATATATCTAAGCAAATCAGCTGAAGTTAGAATTAGATGTAGGAGTCAAATCCAGAGGAAAAAAGCAGAGGAATGAAATGATATATCCGAATGAATGCAAAATCTCCAAAAAGTCCACAAAAAGTAATAAAAAGATGGTGGATTCTAAGCGAAATGAAACGTCACAAGTGCCAGGTTGAGAGAAATCACCACACGTTCATAATCACCGCAACCCACTATCTCCAGCATCACCATCACCATCCTCGCCTCTATCGTTCGCAAGTGGGTTAATGCCACCACCAGCCAGGTCAATAAACCTCGTCACCCGCTTCATCCCTTTCTTTCCAGTACCCCACCTCTCGTCATCGTCGTTTCCAACTCTCGCTGCATGTATTGCATGATGTTCACACAACATCCGCCCCTCGACCTCCCAATACTCCCGCAGCCTCTCTCCACACTCAGCATTGGGATACTCACACGTCATATGCTCAGGATGGTACCGATCCCCAGAGTGCGACACGGCACAGGGTCCCTCGATCGGCTGTCCGCACTGCGCGGCTGCGCAGAGCGAGTCATTCGCCTCGTGATAGTGGTACGCACAGAGGGGTTTGCCGTCGTACACATAGAATGTTTTGTCGGGGAAGGATTTCTGAAAGAGGTTATAAGTATCTATGAAGAGCGACGAGAGGAGAGAAAGACTCACATGGCATTCATGGCAATTAAAACACTCCTTATGATACTTCCCCTTCAACTGCCCATCAGAAGACGAGACTGCCTGCTTTTCAATGGGCAAAGTACACCTCCGACACTGTCAGTGATTACAAAGTCAGCGCCTGAATCCGAAGCATCACAGAAGCCTGATCACAAAAATCGTACCTTGGGCAAATACATATTCTTCCAGCATTTCTCACAAAGGACGCCCCCACCGTCCGTTGAGACCCACCGCCCATTCTCAATAGCAACTACACACTTCAAACACACTTTCGATTTTTTCACCTTCTCTTTTCTGGGCAAGCCACTGCCCTGCCCACCCTTCCCCTCACCAATGCCAGCAGGCTTCTCCTTCTCCCTCTCCGACTGCGCACGCATGGGGAGCTTTACAGACTTCACCTCCGGTGACTGGGCTTGAACAACTCCCTGGAAAGTGTTGCTCCTCTGCGTCTTGGTTCTCATTCCCGGGTTGAGGTTGAGAACATTAGCATCCTCATCCGCTTCATATTTCGCTCTTTCCCTTAATGCGATGCTGAGTCCACTACTTGATGAGGCAGCCCGACTCGACCCTTGGTTGATGATCATCTTTGGAACTTCCGCAGCCTTCACAGGCAAAGCTGGCGTTGGGTTCTTCCTCTCTTTCTCATCTGACCCAGTATGACTCCTTCCACTCTGGCTACTGACACTCCTCGCAAGCCTCCCTTCTACATTATAAACTCCCGGCCCACCAAGCTTTCCATACTCACTCGGCGGCGTTTGCGAGAGTCCCAAAGCAAGTGCTATCACCGACGAATTCGAGCGTGCGCGACCCCCATTCTCACTCTCGGAATACGAAGACGAAAGGGAGTTGTTCCTCGAATGATTCCTCGAATGCGACTCTGAATTCAACTCGCTCCTCAACGTACTCCTCGCAGCATTGACCCTCACCCTACTCACACTGTCATTACTCCTACTCCTCTCACTCACGCTCCCAAATTGCGACTTCGAATTAGACATCGACCGCAGAATCGACTCTTTCAGCGGAGCACCCCTTGGTGAAGTTAACGTCCTTCCTCGACGCTCAGATTCGTTGTCCTCAAAATCTGTGGAGTCAGCATACGCGAGTCCACTATACTCTGATTCGGCCGAGGAAGACGGAGCGGTGGGGCCTCTTCCTGATGAAGCGCCCACGGAGCCAGAAGCAGAAGTGGACGAATGGGAGGTGGGTCCTTTCATAGAATGAATTGTAGTCGGCAAGAGCGCTTTATCGTTTTGCACGATTTGCTGGTCCATACCGGGAATTTTGCTGTTCTTGTACTTCTCAAAGAAGGCCAGGTGTGGCGAGACCGGAGAGGACTCGTTTCCGTTACTATTGCGGTCGCCAATACCGTTGGTATGTACACCTGGGGGAGGTATTGTCAAACCTGAGTTTTTAATAGGAATTGGCACAGATGCGTCACGATATTGTTGGCCAGGTGGAGAAGGCGTTCTGTGTATCCGTGCTGGTTGATGTTGAGGTTGGGAAGAATTTGCATCGGGCTGTGGGATAGGTGAGGTCGGACCATGTGAAAGCGATGATGAGTAACCAGACCCGGCAGATAGTGGGGGTGTCTCCGTAACCTCTGTCAAAATCGAAGTGATCAATCAAATTAATAAAGGTAATTTGAATGCCATAATAAACTCACGTCGCGAGGCAGCATTTAGATCAAGGTGCTGCGGTACCATCTGCTTCCTATAGTTCGGTTGGTGCTGAGGACCTATCGACCTCGGTCCATGCCCAACAAACATCGCAGCACGAGCAGCTGCAGCGAACCCCCTCCTCCCCACGCCCGCCATGCCGGCCTCTCCACCTGAGCTCGTGTCGATCCCCCTCTCCATCGGTGGAATAAAGGCCTCGCCAGATTTAATATCGTCATCTGGTCTTACAGGAGGGAAACTAGCAGTAGCCATTCTGGGAGTCGGCATACCACCTTGACGTGGACCACGACTTGCCATCATCCGCGGCGGTGGAGGGGCGGGGACGGAGACCATAGGTCCAGAGATGCCCTGGCGTCGAGGATATCCACCTGGTGGAGGTCCACCATTATTATTATTGTGCATCCCAGGGACAGATGGTCGGCGAGGGAATGGGACGTCATTGGTCGGCGGAGGACCAAAATTCACCGACTGAGGCCCTACGGGTACAGGTGCTCGGGAAGGCGGGGGCGTGCCTTGCTGCCTTGGGCCCGAGAGATAACTTGTTTGAGGAGATCCGCGAGCTCGGGGAGAACCTGACTCTCTAGCTGGAGTGAATTCCTGGTTGAAAGATAGGGGCGGTCTCGCTGTGGAAGGAGTTGATTGCGCCGATCCGCCATTATTGGTATTAAGATTATTATTTTGATTGTTAGGAGTGCGAAGTGGGGAAGATAACAGGTTCGAATGATTATTATGGGAGTCCCGCACGTTCGGTCCAGGTTTAGGCGAACTCGTGCTCTGCTTATCAGCCGAATCTGTGCTGCGTGCAAGGGGACTTGATTTGAAGGTTGAATGAGTCGGAGATGGAGACTGAGGGACTCTGGTGAGAGTGTCTATCTTCAATCTGTTCGTTGAGGAATCCTGGCGTGGCGGAGACGAAGCAGGTTGGAGGTGCTTCGAGGATGCTGTGGAACGAACCGAGATGGCTGGTGACCCAACGCGAACAGGCAGCCCTGTAGTCGTTGTTGACGAAGACGACGAAGGTGGTATAAAAGAGTTGGGGATGGAGGGTATTGGTGGAGGCGCTATACACGTATGCTCGCCCAGCTGGGTGAGAGGAACAGGCTGTAGACATGTTGTGCACTTTACAGTTGGCAGGACTTGGGAGAGCCTTTCATGGGGCTGGCCTGGGGGGTTCTTTGGCATTGAGGTAATCATGAGGGTATTCTGGTGCTGCCAGTGCTGGAGAATCGTCGTCGTCGTCGTAGCCGGTGAGGGTGAGAGGCACGCTGTGTGTGGTTCAAGGACAAGCGCACGCGGTTTGTTGTTCCGTTACAGTTGCCCGGAGTTTGGCTCAGTCACAAAGTTCTCCGTTCTCCCATTTGGATCTGTCAGATATGTCCACAGTTTCCAAAAAATACATTCACGTAACGATGAGCAATAACGATATATATGTCTTAACGTTGTCGTGTCGTAAATGAGTTAACTCACCGGCTTCACCGGAGCCTCTTGGTCACAACTTGAAACTCCAATTTTCAATGGTTCAAATTTTAAACTACACTCTGCCACACCGATAACAGTTTCAAGACGATGTGCGCTTAGAATTTGGATTGTTTCAATGCAATGGCCGTACAAACCTCGACCCGGATCAACAGCAACGGATGATTAAGAGGCTGTGACCCATCAAGAAAGCTAAATTGTGAGCAGCCTCCTCTGAGTCCTCTCCCCCCATAGAGCTTTAAGGAGCAATCAGCTGTGTGAGGAGCAGAGCAGAGACCATTTACCGAATCAGGGCAGATAACAATCGAATTCGAAAACGCCGGGAAAGAGCGCTGGACTAGACTTCTCTGAAAATTGTGTGATCCATGCATGCGGGCTTTCGTGTGTTAAGGCGAGCTCTGTCCTGCGTGAAGGACAGGAAATTGAAATTCAGATGCGAACTCCGAGTAGGCAACACAATTTGCTTGCAGGTTCATAGACGTTGGATCACCGGCATGCCTTCATGATCGCGGGTTTGAGTGCTTTGAGTGTCCAGCGCTGATCGTTGACACTGGTAGCTACCCGGGTCCGTCCTGCTGTGCATTCCATCCCCTCGAGATCTCAATTGACCTATATCATGTAAATCAATAATCCTCGTCAACAAAATAAAAGGAACAGGCTATGACAAGGTCAAATGAATTGGTCACATAAATAAATGTCCATTGGAACTAATAAAATTATTACTGTAAAGTCCTTTCCAATCCATCGTGTAGTACTTTGGATTTCAACTGCCCAACCACAGCAACCGTTTGACACCATACTCCATCTTTGCATAAACACTTGTCATCTTTTGCGCCTCTGCAAGACTAAATATCAATGACAATAAGTAAGCTTCATCCGGAATCAGTACACAATAAATACCCACCTAACTACATCTTCCTGCACTACAAAGCTCTCACCATGCGCACCCCCCACATCCTCACATGCTCTCCAAATCCTGTCCACAATTAAATCGACTGCCGCCCTACATGTCGCTGCACTCTGCATCTCGTCAGATATTGCCATGTACACCTCACTCATCGCGCTTGACTCGCGCCTCACACGTGCAGGATCGATAGGAAGAACTTTGAATGCTGCATAGTTTATCTGCTCTGAGCTGGTTGTGACGGATGATGAGTTGCTTAAGATATTAGCACGGTTAGGAAGTGTGTTGCTTCGACCGCGTGTTCGAAATGGTGAGGAATTCGATGAGAACGATCCGGTAACAGAGTTGATCAAAGGGTCGACTCGGTTTCGGACAGAGTAACTTGTAACGCGGGATTCTTGATTCGCACAGACCCAGGATATGACGAACCCTGCATTTTGCTCCGTGTCGCAGCTCGATTCTTCAAGTGGTGATAAGATATATGCACCTGCAAAGAAATTCGGATCGGTCCAACTTCTAGGACACTACGAGGCGATTGTCAAACGGACCTTTACTCATGGAAACTATGTCGCCAAGGGGAATACGGGTATACAATTTCACCTTCTCAAGGGTATAATCATAGCTCTGCGTGTCTGTCAGCACCGATTCATCTTAACGGGTCTGTTTTACTCACGATAATGTATAGTGCTTTAACGGACTACATTATCAATCGGGTTGGTAAGTGTTCAGAGTTCAATCCAAGTATTAGAAAATCACTTACCAACAATAAGACTTTCTCTTCAAATTTCATGCCAACTTTCGTATTAATCTCTTCAGGGGAGAACAATGTCCACCCAGACAACAGTTGGTCGCCATCCAGTAAGACCCGCGATGCACAGGTAGCTATAGCTTCCGCGCGGATTTTGGAAAGACGTATAAGGTCACGAGGATCAGTGGACTTGAGTTTGTTCAAGAATTCGGAAAAGACTGATATCGTCCTGTTGCCCAGCATAAAATCGATGACTGCTTGACTGAACCAGTCGCTGAATGTGGAAGTATACATTCTGTGAAACTTCATCGCATCTACGGCAAGAATCGTGGAAATTGGTGAAATCACCTTGCCAAAGAGTTGACGCCGTCGTTTAACATTCCAGTGAGGTCACGTTTTCCAGTTCTGGCAGGTTTAGTTATGATTTAGCTTCTGTCCTTTTTTCGCGTACCTCGTGAAGTCCCCCTAGATTATGTTAGCATGAGCTCTATTAGGGTCACCACTGAATCAGCTAACCTTTAAAGCAGAAGTTCCAGCACTATACGACCGAATATCAAGCTGTTTAAAAGGAAAGAAAATAATATTTGCTTACTATGCACGGCTAAGAGCGTCTCCATTATTGGCCCACACTGAAAGGAACTCAGGTCATCGCTCAGGCTGGTGTGCGGCACCTACCGTCGTTGAAACTGAAATCTGCATCCGATCTCCCAGAATTTAACAATGCAACAGCTCCAAGTTGTTTATTCAGTACATATCTGGCAAATGCCGACTACGTGATTTCGAATGTAAGCTCAGATGTGGAGAACAGTTGACCACGTACTTGAACAACGTTTGTTCGATCAAGGCAATCGATGCAGTTAACTCTGAAAACACCCTTTTGCTGGCAAAACACAGTATTGTCAGAGACCCAGAAATAACTAGGAAATCTTAGAGTTCAGAAGGGAGAGGTTCAGAGTAAACGAACGTACCCTTGAGTTTCAAACGTTCTTTCCATACTATCGACCAAGGTCTGAATATTTTCATATCTTGAATTGCTCATTAAATCGAAGGCCATAATCAAATCAAACTTCGACTTACTTCATACCCTTCGTCTCTGTATGAAAATCGTATTCGCAGTATCTGGGCTTGGCAATGTGCTAAAACTCACACAAAGATAAAAGGACCTACTGAACCTCTTTCATGTCAAGTTCTTGCATGATCTCCTTGTAAGCCGTCGTAAGGACTCCCTCCTTTCCATGTTGTTCAGCAAGATTGACAGCTGTCTAGAGAACGTTTCGGTTTAGGTGGTCCTATATCAGGGAAGGTATCAACAAACGTGGTGTCCATAAACAGGAATTGTCCTCATAAAATGTCGTTTGAGAGCATCAAAATTCTGATCATGTGTTCTGTCGGTGGCCAACATAGGCGGGGGTTTGAGACCGTAACCAGTTTGGGTCCAAAAGAGAGGGACTTTGTAATGTGGTTTGGTCAATAAATTTTTAAAAATTTGGTTTCAGCAAGTCGCACTTGAACCTCGAATCTGAACATATGAAAATACGTTCTGCTTGCCTTCTCGCTGTGTAGTATAAGTGAGAGACCGCGTTTCGCTTAGAGCACACGTACCTCAACATGCATGATAGCCTCTGTTTCAACAAAGTTTGCCACATGCGCATCTTCGTCTATCCCTCGGCGCTGGTACCTCAATCCGGGTCTATTTCTTGAGCGTCGAGAAATAAGGGTATAGTGAACCGACACATCTTCGGAATCAATCCCACCCGTTTCGGGAATGTCAAATCGTCCGACTTGACAGAATCCCTGCATAAGGGGCAAAATGTAGGAATGAAGCTGAACAATTTAATTAGCAAGAAGTCTAAGATCTTCACGGTATCAGACCTACGCCAGCTTCGATAAAGGGTTTGGACATCCATTCATTCCACCAGAACTGTCTGTCTACACGTCGCCATAGAGGTAGGGCTGGATTGGGTTCCATGTATGGCACTGCCGCTGGTTCACGAGATTGAACATCCGACTTCTTGTCCAGGGCACCAAGGCCAGCTAGGAGTTCATGCTGCTTTTGGACTTTCAGGGATAGTTTATATTTGTGTTGGAGAGATCGAGTGAGGTCTGGGCATCCCATGCATTTAGAATACTCTTTTATGAAATCCATATCTCACTCACCAAAGGTATGTGTAAAGTACATACTACCCTTGGTAAATTCGCGGACACACTCCCGTATAACTTTCGTCTCAATTTCCGAGTGTTTCTCCTCGATAGTCGCAGGAGGGGGAGCTGTAGACGCCAATATGGTCCCAATAACTTCTGATGGTGTTTCCTTTGCAGCTTTCATCAATTTGTCCAGAACCTCTTGTTCTTCGTCCATAGACAAAGGTTCTGGTACCAAGGGAAATCCAGGTAAGGCAGAAGGTCGCAAAGTCCGTTTTGATAATCTAGTCCAGAAAGACAATCTGCTCGCCACCGTTTTAAACACAGGTGAATTGAGGACAGAGGCTTCAGAGCTAGGGGTCGAGATGTCGGAACGGTTTGATAGGGCGGAGGAGGGACGTTGGATCGGCCCCGTTTCATCCGTTCCCTTCGAAGGTAAGCTCCCAGAAAGGGATCTCACAGCTGGGTGTGAAAGGAATTTTACGCGAATGGAACCCTCTTTCGAAGCCTGTGAAGTTGCGCCGGACTCGGACAACGGTTCGTCAACATAATCCAAATCCAAGCCGAGATCCGTTTCCATTCGTTTGGGAGAAAGTAATGATGGTCGACTAAGTGCATTGTTTCGAGAAGCCAATGTATTTAATGCAAATTTGGCCCGGTCTTCCGTGAGTGGAATGTCAAGAACGGTTTTGATAACATATATCTTATTTCGAGGATCAAGGACTGAAAATCAGGAGATATCAGCAATGCGCCGAAGAAGTTTGAAACACCTCACCCTGACCAATTTCTTCTCTTGAGGTAATTACTAACAGATATGAACCTGCCGCTAGTCAGACGACAGCTTCAAGGATGTTGCGGTCGAAAGCACTCACAAGTGAAGAGTTCCACGATTCCTGCAATACCATACACAATCACACTCTCCGTCCAATCGAGATTATCCTTTTCAAGTTTCTCGAATTGTTCAATGTTGTTGCCCTTCCCCCACGATATCCGAAGATAAGAATAAGGAAACGAGTTGATAAAGGGAGAACCTGGTACGAGCGGACGGATAAGTAGGCCATCCTCTGACACTAGAAGAGCCAAATGGTCATGCGGGCATGGGTGTGGAATAGGCGGAAGGGAAAATCCAGGGTGAAGACCGGGTGCGATGGCAGGCAGACCAGGAGGTGAGTTAAAAAGTTTGGCATTCACACCCTTCCCCAAAGTGCCGTCTGGCGGTGTAGGAAGAGCAAAAGGCTTGGACGCTTTCGCAAAAAACCTTTTCATGGCAGAAGAGAAGCAGGTTACTTGGAATTCACCATCGGTGAGGAGTTGGAATTAGCCAACAATTAACCGCAATGATCGTAGCTCCAATGACATCCTGATTCGGACATGCAGAATATTAACAAATTGACGATAGGATAATAACAAACAGGCCAGCGACATACATATCCAAAACGACAAGCGTCAAGTGTGATAATATAACAAAGCTAATAATCTTCCGCCGAACAAAAAAAAAACTAACACAAAGACTACATGTTACTATCTGACTATTCGAGCGCCGTCCAGCTGGAGCTCTTGTTGACCGGTGTTGCTAGTTTGCGGAAGTACTCCAAATCGCGAGAAGAACGTATCCCATTGACCTATAACAGAGCATTCAGCACGAAGGTTAATTTCGAAGCAATATGAACAAACCCCAATCGAACATACTACCTGGCAAACCCTCCAAGAAGCCGTTATCTGCCATTTGGAAGTCTGCGAGATTTGACCCGCTCGCGGCACTGTCAAGAACATTCATAACCTGTATGTTGCCAGATGAAAAGTCTGGTTGAAAATTCATGGCAGGATTGACGTTCATCTTAGCAGTCAGAGGGGAGAGTTTCGCGAAGGAGTTTGCACTTGATCCACTCCCGATGACTGGCGGAGAAAGTGAAGATGATTCAGCCATCAGAATATCGAGCGGGACCACATTCGGAGATGAAAGAAACATCGATTGTTCAAAGGCATCGGGGGGAAGCACACGTTTCCGAGAGGGTTTCGAAAAGGATGTTGTGGTAGAAGAAGAAGCGGCGCGAGCTCGGTCATTATTATCATCATTCGCATCGAAGAGAGAGACGGACGAAGCCGCAGCAGTGTATGCTGCTGGCGACGCATTCTCACCTTCAGAGTTCCCATTTTCTTCATCCAATTGTCTTATGACCATGCCCTTCGGTGCATCTTTGAGCCCCTGCACCTTTCTCTGAGCCACGAAAATGCCTCCACCAGGTCTTGAGGGATCTTGTTTGAAATCGAGCATGACTGGCTGCTTGACTTTTACACCTACTGTGGGATTGAGGGGGGGAGCTTGCAATGGGAGTTGTGGACCCTGGGTAGCTTCGTAAAGCAAGCTGATTATCTCAGCCGTCTGGGGGTCATAAGTATATCAGTAATGCAGAAACAAACACCTGAAATAAAAGATGAAACTAGCCTTCCGTCTTGCAGACATATGGTCAGGGGAGATAGAACCTTCCCACCGTCGAATGCAATCCCGAAGTTTGCGTAGCTTGGCTTGTGCTTGATCATCCTTGCGTCGTACAAAAGTGTGGTACTGAAATGAAATTCTGTTAGCCGTCTGGCAATAACCAGGATTCATATGCCAGACAGCACCTGTACAAGGGCACATGAAGTAGCCGCATATGCAACTATCAGCCAAATGTCGTAGATCCCCTCGTGGGTATCCAGCCAATCGATGCATTCAGAACTCAATTTGACCAACTCTGTCCATTGCTCAATGGTCATCGCAAACTTGAGATGAGCGGGACATGAGTAACTGATCCGCATGAAGACCCTCCAAAACACCATGGAAACACAGGAGTACAACAAGTGTAGAAGACCTGAAAGAGTCAACTTCACATCTTATTGGATTCTGACCGACAGGTACATACCCGCTGTCTGTGGTGTTTCGAGAGCACCTTTATATTTGAGGTGATCGGGTAGCGCTTCTTTCCAACGTTTCAAATCGTTGAACAATCCGTGTAGTATTTCATCAGTGGCTGAAGAGATTCCAGAGGGGCTAACACTTATGAGATATTGCGACAGATTTTTAATGAGGGCATACCCATATATTGTTTTCTGCACCCGACCGAGTAGTATACTAAGTCGGACAAGCTCATCCATATACAGATCTGTCGCATCACCAACAGATGGGAGTCTTGCATCACAATCCTGCAGATCAATCATGTACGGAAATCCGTACGCTACAGCAGCCCTATGTGAAGCAATAAGAAACCGCGAACAACAAGAATCAAATAATGCACCATCGATCACAAATGAGACAGGAAGCCCATAAGCGTCGCCGAAGTTCGATGTCCTGTTTCATCGCTTCTGCGTGGTGCAAACCCAAATCCTGTGCCTGCAATTGAAGAAAATAAGAAACAAGTATTTGCTCATGCCCATGATTAACTTACCATTCTAATTGCCGCTCCAAGGCGAATCCATAATGCTGAAATGGCATTAGGTACGAATTTGGAGTGACAATCGCCGGTCATGCATAAAATCAAGAGTGATTGAACATTCACAATGGAGGCGGTGGAAAGTACATCATCGGCCTTGAGGATGCTGTTGACAATGTAGCGGATGGAGTCAAAGACATTTTGGGGAACGTCCCGCCGTGCTGCCGCTATGAGACACATTGAGTAAATCAATATTGATGGTGGATTTGAGTATGCCAAGAATTCTGCTTCCGTCACAACTGGGAGGAGAGGTGCGACCTCCGCAAAGTAAGCGTTTACGAGCTTCTCGATAATATCGCGTTCGATATGCAAATCAGAGGGGTTTGGCGGGAAGGACTTCTGATCGTCGTTTGCTGGCTTCTGCACTAGAATAAGACCATCACCTGATTTGCTGACCTCAAAAGAATGATGGTACCGCTGGTCGTAGCTTTCATACACGCGAGGATTAATTGTGGCTTGTGAGTGCAACATATGAAAGGGAGAAGTGGGTCCTGAAGTGTCATTTAAGTCCGTTCTGAGATAATAGAGGCACGACAGATGGATGGATAATAATTCACAACATACCAAAAACTCCAATCTCACGTTTTGGGTCGCGAGAGGTAGACACTTTGGAACTATCGGGCGGTGCAGCAACGACTGTGACTTTCTCTTTATCGGCCTCTTCTTCCATTTTCTTCTTTTTGAAGCGTGTTTCTGTGATAGGAAGAAAGAAAGTACATTCAAAAGAGTACTGCTTGCAATGTTGGCAGACTGGTGGATCCTTTAAATATGTCAGGCGATAGGATAAGCGCACATTGGAAGGAACACAGACGTTATCGGGAATGATGTCGCATCTAATCTTACGACTTCGACACGAATCACAGGCCCGTTGCTAAACGTAGATCGTGAGCAGAAGTGTTAGAGAACTTTTCGCATCCATATTTACCGTTTTGGTACGCTTTTTGAGATCAGCAGAGGATGTTTGCATAATTTGTTGGGAAACTACCGCTCGAGTCACATCACTGGTGGACGCAGCATCTTCATCGGACCCTCTCTCAGCACCTTGTTCGCGTCCACCTTGGGCCACCGACTTGCGCTTGCGCTTTGTTCCCGCAGCTGATACCGATTCTGGTGGTTCGGAATGTGTTGGCTCAGGGGGACCTTCTTGGCGCGGTGGGGAATACATCATCATGGGTTGAGGATACTGTGGATACGGTGGATAAGCATGCGGATAAGGTCCCGGCATTGGGTACCCATACTGTGGGGGTGGTGGACCTGAGGGATTCATTGGCTGGCCGTGCGGCCCTGGATGCTGAGGGTGTTGGCCATAAGGGGGGCCATTCATGGAATAAGGCGGGTTCATCATGTATGGACCAGGATATGGTTGAAATATTGGTCCCCTACCAGTATGATACTGAGGTACCTGGGCTAAAGCCAAATTATAAACACCAATTCACATATGGAACCAAACCACTCACGTTGAACGATAGATGTTGATGATTGGGCTTGCTGTGGTTGGGGTGGCTGCTGCTGCTGGGTCTTGTCTTGCTGCTCGGCGCGCTTCCTCTGCCGGGGCTTCCTGGCAGGAGGCTGCGTCGGCTTTGTGGTTGCTTTCGGAGTTGGATGCAGCGGCTGAGGCGGCACTGTCGGCTGAGGGGGATCACCAGAAGGGCTTGATTCGGCGGGAGGAGTAGCCATCGTCCTAGACCTCCAATGTTTTACTTATATGAGATTCAGTGGAGAGTGTTTGCGTTGGGTTGGTCCGCCGGGCTGCCAGACTCCGAACCAGGTGAACCTGCTTAGTAACACCGTTGAACTGCAGATCCCAATTTCACTTGATAATCCCTGTCAATCTTCCCTGTACGCGGAGAACAACTTGGATCAGCGGAAAACGCACAGGAAAATAGATTTCGCACCTCAAAGATGTCGTATATTAGCAAAGAAGACAGAGGTGCCGCGATGGTCAGGGTAGAATTGCGACTTGATGCCGCTGTCTGTTTTTCAATCTCCGCCCCAACCTCCCACTTGCACACCAGTTCATGCCCGAGATAACCTGCAATCATATCAATCCCCTTTTCAAGTTGTGCCCTGACAAACATCTACCCTGACCGCATGCACGATTTGACATTTTTCCAACCCCTTTTGAGAGTTCTGAACTGAGGGGTGTGATAACGACCAGTAACAAGATCTAATCATGATATGCACCTCAGGCTGTGCCTCAACTCGCGTTTGATCACCTTTAGTGCCACACTGCCTAGCCCAACAGGGATGTATATAAGATCTAGAGGCGGTTTCAAGTTATACCACCAATTTGGAAGTCTGTACTTTTCAGTTGTTCGATTTGGGACAAACGTTATTATGACAGTGCGATAAATACACAGCCTATATAATAACTGACACGTGGACTCTGAATGACCCTGAGGAATAGATAGGCATCCATGCCTGAATCCCCGAATCCTTGGAGCCGTGAGACAGACATCCGGAATCCCTGATCAATGCTGTTTAAAAAAGTAGGTCGTTAATATCAGGATCCCAATCCGCAATTGATGCGAAGTGACAATGTCTACTTATAATTTGAACCACCAACTCAGTTTCAAAGTGATGTCAAGCCTGTGAAATATCTCATAGAAACCACCCTGACCGACTCAATTCTTAGTATCGTCACCGATGTGAGCTTACATTCCAATAGCATTGTTGAAATAGTCTTATTTTTGGAGGCAGAGACGCTGATCACAATAACTTAGATTTGCTTTAAATGCGCTGTGCAAGGAACCCTTATTTCTTAGTGGAATAAGCTATCATTTCAGCATATAAGCATTACATGTCCCTGGAATTGCCAGGAATTGCCTCATAAATTCACCATTGGCTGCGGTGATGCAAGAGCCACAGTTCCCTTTTTTGGTTAAGTAGATCAGAAACCAGAAATAGCATGCGATCATTGTCATATGCGGCGATGTGTTGGTCAGCCAGAGGCTGGCCCGGTTGACAATATCAATCGCAATTCCGATCATGATCAAGGGACCTATCATGATAGTATCATCAATTGGAATGAAAAAAACAATCATTTATACAATCATGCATCCAATAAACACTATCTGACTCAAGAATAAAAGAAGCACAGTCCGTACTAAGTATTACTTACAGCGAGTAAACCTTCCTTGTGTACAGAAATTAATAATTCCTGATGATTCGAGATCAAGAGCAGTGAGCTGAACGGCTCACTTCTTGGTCCGCCAAATACTTAGACACGACGGTCTCGGCATCATAAGCAAACATACAGTCGTTTATGCTTTCAGGGCACTTGGCTAATAAAAAGATCAATGTCAGCATTTCATGCGATGGGAAAAACAAGAGTACTAACAAAGCACCCATATAGCCATATCCCTCAGCCATTCACAGAAAGGGTTCATCTCTTTCATAGGCATGTCACATTTCTCAGTGGTTGTTAAACAGCTTACACGAGGCCGACGGATAGATTCGTACGCCTTGGCAGTTGTTTCCAATACTTTCGAGATACGATTAGAGGAAAGGAATTCCATTTTTTCTACAGTTGAAAAATCATGAATGGGAGGAACTCCACTTTGGGGTGAGAGATAGTGCTTGAGAAGCAGAGCGTAAACCACAGAATCTTCGATGGCACAAGAGGCACCTTGTCCGACGTCTGGAGACATCGTGTGCGCAGCATCGCCGATCAGGACGATGCGGCCTCTATTGTTAGGGCTTGGAGTTCGTTCGGTGTATGTGGCATTGGACAAGCCGGGAAGACGAGGTGTTACGAATCGAGGAATCAAAACAGGCTTTGTTGAGATCGAACTTGAATGAGATCCCGGTTGGAAAGCCCTCTCGATGATGGCCCGGAAAACACTCTGCGACTCCGTCCTTGACTTCTCCTCTGTCGGCTGCTTCTCATCGTGAGGCGATACCCAGTCACCATGCTTCTTTAACAGCACTCCTTTGATTTGCTCGAAATCGAAGTTATTCTCGTCTGGGATATTGTCGGTGTCGAAGAAAGACCACCACAAGATGAAAGGTTCGTCAATGCGCGGGAGAGCGTCTGGTTCAGAGTCGAGGGTCGAGGCGTTGGCGTAACCAAAAAGACCGTCCTTGCCAAAAGTCATGGTCACACCTTCCGTTCGCGTTCGTAGAGAAGTCCGAAGAGTAGGAGGAAGATGTGACATGGGGAGGAAACCACCTATGCCCGTATGACGCCTATATTGAAAATTAGTTCAATGGATCTGCGATTAGGAAAAAGAACACACCCAAATCCAGTCTGATACTTCTTATTGAACAAGCAATCCTTCACGACGCTATGAACTCCATCGGCGCCGATGACAAGATCTGCTTGCTCTTGACTGCCATCTTCACATTCGACGAGGATGCCGCCTTCACTATTCTCCACCTCTTTGATTGCGATTACACTGACGCCCCACCTAATATCCGTCTCGTCCACATCGTTGAGCAACGCCTGATGCAACACCACTCTGGGGAGCATGCACGTTTCATATCCATACCTCTCCGCTGAGCCGAAGCGCATATTTCCAACAGTTTTGCCGTAGGAATTGCGGAAGGTTACGTCGGAGCCCTTTGTGAATGCGTGGGATTGGACATGCGCTAGAGCCGAATGCGAGAAAGAAGCAAGAGCTCGAAGCCCATTTGGAGGGAGTCCTATTGGGCAGCCAACACTCGAAGCACTCGAATTAGGAGAAGGTTTCGAGTCCAAAATTGTGATGGAAATTTTTGAATCCGGGCTGGCAAGATGTTTCTTGAGAGCAAGGTATGCGGAAAGACCGCTTATGCCTGCGCCAACGATGATAATCTTCATGGTGGGTAAGTTGGGCAAGTACTGTCGAAAGCCATTGGTTTAAGTACTACCTACTGCCGGACATTGTGCGTATGCACGGCAAAATAGAGAAGGTCCGCAACCCAAGTATAGGGCTCAGGCCTCTGCCGCCAGGAGACGTCAGTACCCCTAAGTACGGTCTACCGCAGTCGAAGCTTAAAGTTAAGGACGCGGCACGTGAACAATCCCTTTAGGCACCACCAACTCTGTAAGTAGTACTACGTGTCTGTTCGGATGGACGGCCAATAATCATGGTAAGAGGGGCATCTAGAATCAAACTGAATTGGTCATGAATATAACTTTCCCGCAGTTGAAAATTCCAGGGCATTCGGAGACTACCATATAAAATCAGTTCAAATGGATTCCACATTGTGACACTGAAGATGAAGATCATAGTCGTCGGCGCTGGTATTGGGGGGCTCTCAGCCTACCTTGCACTCAAAAAGCACCTCGCTTCCATCTTTGATTCAACCTCGCTGTCTATCACAGTCGTCGAGGCTTACCCCTCACCCTCTCAGCATACATACGCTCTTGTAGGCAACGGGCTCGGCCTAGCCCCCAATGGTCTTCGTGCCATTGCATCCGTAACTAGCGCTGCCATACCCTACATATACTCGCATGGCTATCCCAAGGGTTCTCTTATGACTTTTCGCAATGCAAAGGGCAGGACTTTGGGTAGGATGCATTTTGGAAGGGAAGAGAGATATGGGTACTCGATGTGCATGGTTCCAAGGGCAGTAGTTCACGAGGCATTGCTCAAGGAAGCCGATGTGAAGGACATCAGATGGGGTGTCAAAGTTGTTGGACTTCAAGACGTCGAAGGAGACGAAGGTGGCATCGTCGTACGATATGAGGATGGAACTGAAGAAACCGCGGACTTGGTCATTGGCGCTGACGGTGTTCGAAGTGTTGTAAAGAAGTCTTTGTTCAATGGGAATTTTGAAGCACAATACGAGTATGTTTCTCTCACTTCAGTTTTTATGAAAGACTATTCACCACCAACAGTGGTCTTACAGGTCTTGGTGCCTTCCTACCCGTGTCATCTCTGCCGCCTTCCCTTCAGCAGTCGCTCCATACCGAAGGGGTAACAATGACGTTTGGCAACAATGGTTTCTTCGGGTACTCCCTTTGTTCGCCTTTTCCTCCAACTGATACATCCTCCTTGGAGCCATTCATTCAATGGTGGTCTATCTACGAAACCGACTCAATACCCGATAAGAAAACCATCGATTATGATGACATCAAAGCGCAACTTTTAACACGGCATGCCGAATGGGTTTCCCCCTACGATGAAAATCCTAAGTTGACAAAGGACAAGGAACAAACAGAGGCACAAGGCATATTCCGGACAATTATAGAGCTTTCCTTTGAAGAGACTCCGGCTTCCTCAATTCCGAGGAAACCTATCGTCCTTCCCCGTTTTGTCACACCTCGTCTTCCAGCCTGGTCCAACGCCACTTATACCGACCCCACCTCCAAAGCAAATCCGAAGAACAAAGGTCGTATCGTTCTCCTCGGCGATGCAGCCCATACAATGCCGCCGGATGTCGGCCAGGGCGTTTCTTGTGCAGCAGAGGACTCGGTCGCATATGCTTTGCTTCTGAAACACTTCCTCTCTCAGCAGGGCGATAACGGCACTGATATTCCTCTCGGTTTGAGAAGAACTGCTGAGGCTTACGAGCTCGTTCGCCAACCACGTATCCACCGCATATTGGATCAAGCTAAATACAACGCCTCTGCTAAAAAAGAGATGACCTCTTTCTCTGCGTGGTTGAGGGATTCCGTGATGTGGACGTTGTGTAAGTCGCCTTCGTCCCTGGAGGGTCTGGATTGTTTTAATTTGTCCCCTAGGTAAACTTCCTGAGAGCATTAATGATGCCATGTTTGCATACGATGCGGAGGACGTCGTTTCTAAATTTTTGGCGAAGTCTGGGAGCAAACTCGAAAGTTAATATCGTTCTGTTCTCGTGAATTTCGTCGTTATCTATCCAGAATCCCGCTTATTTTCATCTAAATATGTGTTTACCAATAATTATACCGAACCATTCCATTTTTGGGCAATCACGCCCATGAGCAAGAATGATATTCCCACGCCAGTTTCCTCTTCTTGATTACCGACGAAGGCTACGACGGCGGAAGCAACGACAACGAACAAGGTCATTGACAAAAGCCACCTTGACGCCTGTCAATGCCGACTTGTCTGACGACTATTCACGAACGCTCATGTACTCTGATCCCAACGTAGAACTCGATTCTCCACCTCCGCGTTCACAGTTTCGTCGTCCATGGTCCCCCGAAGCCTTTCAATCAGATGCGGACGGTGGAGTATGGCGGAATGTCCATATGAATGCGCTTTCGGATCAAGATCATGGTCAATCCCCACAGATGATGTCTTCAGGTCGTCGACAGCAACGGCGGGAGGCTTCGGATGTCTCTGTCGAGGCGCTTGATCTTGCTGATTATGCAAGGACATTACGGGTGAGACAAGCGGAGGATCCCTACCCACCATTTCACTCTGGATCCCGCATAGTGCAACCCCAGCCACATTACCCTCCTTCAGCATTTCCGTACATACCACAAGTGGCAACGAGCAACGACTCGATTGCCATGCATCCTCCATCGCTCATCTCACGAGGTCCAACATCATCATCCCTTGGGACGCACCTTACGACCTCCTCTTCTGCACCATCTCATGCTCGTCGGGTAACCCGCAGACCTTACTCCTTACCACCCACACCACAAAATTCATCCCATCCCAGTGGTTCAGCTCGAAGTGGACCAGGCAATCGGCATCATTATCCTCACCACGATCCTTACATTGTTGACCCTGACGTTCGCCCTTCACCAGATCAAATTGATGTATCCAACTTTCCAAAGTGGTCAAGGGGTTGGTACAACTCTAACAACGCGCATCACGCTGCTCAGCCCGAAGATATTTACACACCTATTCCTCCATCTCTATTTGGATCTTCGAAAAATAAGACAATTTTCGACCCTAGAAATAATTACGATCCTTACGGTCCCTACGATGTGCCACCCCCTTTCTCGTCTGTCGGTCATGACTCATCCAGAAACTTGCTTCCCTGGAGTATGGACCCTCCTGAGTACGGACCTCCACTAAACCCAATACTTAAAGAAGAAAGAATGCGCATGTTGGAAAGAGAGTTTGGCAGTAACGGCAAGAAAGGGAAAAATAGGGATACCGGTTTTTTCGACGATGATGGAATGCCCAAAGTGGGGTCTGTCGATGAAAAGGGGAACATTGTAACCTCTGGTCCGAAGCGAAGAATTCTCTTCAGAGTGCTGCAGATCATATTAGCTGCTGGTGCCTGTGTTCCAGCAATCTATGCCTCTTTGGTTGGCGGTTTATATTCCCTTTCCGTTTACATATCTGATTCCCTTCTCTAGGCCATTAAACCTCCAAATCCTAAGGATCCTCCACCACCTGCTAATAAACCTCCCATTTTCGTCTTATACATCCTCTCCAGTCTAACCCTTATCTTTCTTTTATACCTATTTTTAATCCGGCCCTGTTGTGTCGTCCGAAAACCCGTTTCTTCGAAGAACCCTTTGATGAGTAAAGGTATGATGGTGGTTCCTGTCGGACCTGGTACAAAGAAGGGAGGTAAAGGAGCAAAGAAAGGCAAGAACAGGCCTGGGGAACATGCCCCGGGAGATGTCCAAGTGAACCTGATTGTTGATCCGGAGGCATTTCAACTGCCCGATGCAGACATCTCAGATGACAATGAAAACGATGATAGTCTGGATGAAGGTAGTCAGATGATGCCTGGCAGCTTTGAACGTGAGAGGGCCAGAAGGAAGAAACGACGAACTCGGAGACGGGGTTTAGCGGAAGGTCTGAGGATGGAGGAGCAGTGGAAAATTGCAAGGAGTTGGGCAAAGAAGGTTACTGCCGTAGACGTTGCTGGTTTGGTTTCGTGGGGTGCAGCATTTGTTTTTATCATGCTTGGGCAAAGGTGTCCCAGTGGGAAATATAATGGATGGTGTGTTCTTTTCATATAAAAGAGTTGACATATTCATTTATGTTTTTTTTTTTGCTTTTGCTTCAGGTGTAACGCATATAATGTGTCTACTGCTTCTGCGTGCCTTTTGGCCGTTGCATTTAGCGTGAGCTTGTTTTATGACGTACAGGACTTGTTTGCTAGCAAGCAGTCACCGCGGACTAGAGGCTAGTTTCGTCCACTAATTTTGTCTCATTGCTGCAACACCCTTTTATTATTATTCCTCACTTCTCTATTAGTTATAACACCGGCATCTGGACGTTCCTTACAGATCATTACTTGATATTTTTATCTACACCTTGTCTTACTGCAACTATAATGACCATTTACGACTGATTGACGACTTTTGTGTTTTGGGCCTCCGTAAAAATCAAGCTCGTCCTTAAAGCTGTACGACTGAGAGGGATGTGGTGCTGTACGGTGGACACCGAAGATAGAGCTGGACAGGCATTGGACGAGCTCGACTCATCGTCGAATACGAGCCGCGATCTCTGGGTGAAAACATAAAAATCAGTACCCATATAGTAACGAGCCCAGTCGGAACCACTGAATCTATCCCTCACTAAGTACGTCCTGCCAGTAAATGATTCAAGGGCGGGGGTGATTCCAGAGTCATGAGCTGGTGATTTCGGCATTACGGCCGCACGCACGGTCCGCAACTATAACATCTTCCTTCTTACAAGTTACTACTACATACTTTATCTTATAATTCGGTATTCGGTCCACCAGGATACGTATAGGGAAGACCTGGTATCTGGAGGCCCGAAGTATTCAATTACAGCACTTGCCAAGAGTCCAAGACTGTTCTTCCTTTCGCTTTATACTCCACTGGGTCTCCGCTGCAACTTCAAGTTTCAAGGATGTATCCACTACCCCTCGTTCTAGCTTCCTACTTTATATCGCTCCTTAGCAATTCCGCCAATGCATATACATGGCCTTCGCCCCAATATGACGCCGTAGAGACACTGCTATATGAAGGCAGGCGGTCTGATGGATCCAGCCTCTCAAATTTAGTCGCCCAATGCAACAAGCGCACAAGTACAGGTTCTTCTGTCCCCGCTGAGTGGCTTCGCTTCGTGCGTACCCTTCGTTCCTCCTCCTCGTCTCTTGCTAAATTCGTCGTGTGGGGTCAATGAAATCAAATTTGCAGGCTTTCCACGATATGGCGACCCATAATGTCGACGACAGGACAGGCGGTCTTGATGGATCCATTGTTTACGAACTTGACCGTCCGGAGGTGAGTTAATTCTTCTTTACTTTTCATTGAGCTAAATTGGCCACACATGGAATCTGCTTAGAACTTTGGGCCTGGCTTCAACGACACTCGCAATGACTTTCAAGCATTCCCAAACAGCGAGATTTCGCGTAAGCTGATTATTGCTTTGTGCTCCTTAATTGATGAACATCCACTAGGTGCTGATGTAATAGCCATTGGAGCCATTATGGCCGTTGCTGCCTGTGGTGGTCCTGTCATTCCATTTCATGCTGGGCGAGTGGATGTTTGGAAACCCCAGTCAAGCAATAATACCCCTCTTCCGGAAGATTCCATCGAAACTCTCAGGGAAAGCTTCCGAAAACAAGGTTTTACGCCCGCTGAAATGATCACCCTTACCGCTTGTGGGCATACTATGGGTGGCGTGCGGAGCTCTGATTTCCCTCAACTTGTTCCCCCTCCCAGCTCCAATACTAGTGCGCCGGTTATCAAGAATTTTGACACGACGCCTAAGTTTGATAATGCTGTGTAAGATTGTTTTGAACGAGTAATCCGTATCCTCATTTTCTTAGTGTGTCAGAGTATCTTTCTGGAAGGACAGAAAATGTACTCGTTGTCACTTCAAATGCAACAATGGCCTCTGATCTTCGTGTATTTTCGAGCGACGGTAATAGTACAATGAGAAGGTTTGCAAATTTATTTCTTTTTCTTTTTCAGTGCAGCTAACTTTAATACAACAGTCTTGCTGATTCTGCTACCTTCACGTCGCAGTGCAAAACCTTGCTTGGTCGCATGCTTGATACTGTTGCATCGAATGTAACGTTAAGTAGCGAAGTCACTCTACTTCCTGCAAAGGTCAATGACGCCCAACTCACGTTTGAGAACAAGAAGCTCGTCTTCAAGACCACTTTCCGAGTAAGATATTTTCCATGCCTTGTTCTAATTCCTAAGCGCAATTTCTAGTTAACAAAACCTATCAATCAAAATGCACCTGCCAACCGTGTCGTGACGATGTATTGGTGCTCTGCATATGGAACTTACAAGAACTGTAACAACCAAGCTTATAGTGCTGTTCCCGCTAAGAACACCACAGACGACGAAACCACCATCTCACCAGTGGCTGTCAAGTTGGGATATGCCTTTGTGCTCTACGAATTCGTCGTTCCCATTGACCCTGCCGAGTCAATCTCGAAATTTTGGTTTGAAGTGGACGATAAGAATGGTAAAGGCGTGACGGCGTACAAAAACGGAGGAAATGGATATGTTGTGGATCAAGACCAAGTGTTTTTCGTGCCTTGGTCGAGCCATGTCGATCATGTCGATGCTGCTAATACCAGCGTGTCTTCTCGCTCACTACCCGACCTCCAACGGAGAGGAGGTGGTCCGCTTGGAGCTGCCGTCGACCAAGACAAAATTTACTCCCTTGTCGTTGCCGTCAAATCCACTTTCACACCTTCTCGTGTTTATGTCGACGCAACGGACGTGGCAACACCCAATTTCACAACTCTTTTTTCAGCTACGGTTGATCTTGCATTGAATTCAACCTCGTATCCTAGCATGAGCGGTTACGAATTTTATTACGCGCGTGTGAGGAGTCCGGGGATGCAAATGACCATCGATGTGCATGCTGTTGGTGGGGGGCAGACGGTGATGCAGAGATTCAGACCGACCTTGTTGTTGGATAATATTAACCCAACCTTGTTGGATCCGACGAATGTGACGACTGTAAAGGGGAAGACTTTGAGCGGTGCAATGAGAGGGGCGGTGGTAGAGGTTTTGGCGTTGAGTTTGGTGTTTGCCGTGTGGGGTTTATTGGTCTGATATGTCTACGGACTTGAATAGTTATTCATTTAGCATCCAAACAAGGATTTTTGATATCCCATTCATATTTTGCAAACCTTATCAAGTTACTTGGCATGACGGAGATAATTTACATCAAGACGTGGTTGATTGATGATCGATGATCTCTGGCGCTTAAGGTTCATTGATTGCGAGATTCCAAACAGTATGAATATATTCCTAATTACAATTGGATATTCTCCGATTCGCTGGTTTCCTGCAAGTCCCTTTCTTTTGCCTTTTCCCTGTCGACAATCCATTGCCTGATGAAAGTACTGCTGAGCTTGTGCTCCTTCAACCAGTCCACATCCGCGTGATCTAGGCTGACACTGACGGACGATATGACGTCAATTAGGAAGATATTCAAGGGAGGAAGGTCTTTGGATACTCTGAGTTTCGCAACTGCAAGGAATTCATGAAAATGATAAAAAGATAACAAGCAAAAGACATACTAGCATCGGCCCCACCCATAGTCTCTCTGCTGACGACAAGAGCTTGAATATTCGGTTCTACTGCCGTCGGTCCGTACACGTCTGTAATAGCTACAACATCTGTGCAGATCTGTGGTTTGAAGAATTTGAGAAAGTCGCATACATGTTGCGTACGCGTGGCGATGGGCTCTAGGATATGTTTGTTGACTTTGGATTCGAGCAGGACGTCGTCTTGGAGGGTGTGTGAATAATGTCGATGTAAATGTTAGGAAAGATGTCATACCTGTGATCCCAATGATGAGCTTTTGACTTGTGATCCACGCAGCCATGGACAGCAGAATCTTATGTCCTGCGTGGAGATGGTCGAAAGTGCCTCCAATGGCCGTGACTGGATAAAGAGGGGGCGTCGGGTCGTCGTCATCTGCAGGTGGTGTTGAGGTAGCGGTCGGTATTTCGAAATGATTATCCGGGAGAGGGATGTAGGACTGGCGGAGAAGGGCGATGGATTCTGGTAGAGGTACAGCGATGGAATCTGTTTTCCGCTTTCAGGATATACATGACGACAAGGAGAGAATCGAAAAGCTGACCTCCGCTGACACGGTAACAGACATCCATACCGATACCCAGCTCCGGATCTAGGTCCTCGTTAAATCCTTTGAGGAGAACGTCAATTGGCATGAGGATGTTGTTTTCTTGCCAGGCTACCTTTGTGGCTTGCACGTAGGTAAAAGTGAGTATACGCTGCACAATGTCCCAGGACCTCGTGTGAGAGACAGCCTGCAACTCTGAGACGGTACGGGAGCGAGCGTTAACATTGAAGTGTCTGGAGAAGAGAACGATAACAAGACGTGTCGATGAATGGGACGCAGCGTGGGCGATGACGGACTCGAGGAAGTGTGGAGGCGCTAGACTGGGCAGGGTGGCGAGGAGGATAGATGCCATGGCGTGGGAATTTCCAACCAAAGTGACTGTATGCGCGTTTGTTATTTCTTCGCTTTTCATTATGGCCAAAAGAAACTCGGCCAACCTCCCAATGTCGACGACGCATGCTGGCGGTATTCAGCCGTCAGCCTCGTTCTTTAGGCCGTCGAAGCCATCACAGTACTCGCCGCCTGCGACACCGGACATTCCCCTCAATACATTACCGCATGAAGAGGGCAGTGTGCACGAGAGCGAAGCAGAGGCACAGTTCGTCACTTTGAAAACGATCAAACGCAGCAGAGAACCTCTGCTTCCTGGCCCAGGCCCGCATTCGGCGTCTTCGAGGAATTCCATGTCCAGGGATCCTCCACTATCACCTACGAAGCTGGTGAGGAACAGCGTCGATCGGGTGCTTACCATAAGCAGAGGACTAAGCTTCGACTCGGTGACAAAGTCGGGATTGAGGAGCAGCAAGCTTTGTGACGAAGAATCTCAGCAACACCACCGAAAGCGCTATCACAACTCCCAACGAGATTCCGGTCGCTCGAGCTTCTCTCTTGCCCACGCCAGCGTCGTCTCGCTCTCTGCATCTTCACCTTCGCCAGACCCTCATCCACTCTCTTTTATTCCTACCCCACCAGCTCATGACCCCCCCCTGTCTGCGGTGCCACTCATTAATCATCTCAAAAACCGACCTTATCGACGCTGGGAGCTACATCCTTCAAGAAACAGATTCTTCCTCAACGGGCGTATTCTGATGGGAGGAGACCCACCATGGGCATTCATAGCGAGTTTTGCACTTCTGCTGTGTATTGCTGGTTGCTGGTTTGCCACGGCAGGAGTCTGGTGGTGGCGCAATGTGAACCCTGCAGTGACAGTAGTAGCTGCGTATCTTACGCTGCTAACCATTTCGACGATGTTAACGACGGTTTGTGGTTTCTGTTTCCCTCGTTTTGTTGATTTCTTATCCTTTTCATCGGGAACAACCTCCAGTTTGCTACTGATCCGGGTATTCTTCCTCGCAATTTAGATCGTGATCCTCCCTACTCCGCATCACCTCCACCAGATGGAATGAATCGTGTTCCTATGCCTCGCGACCTTAAAGTGCGGAGTGATGTGTGAGTCCTCCGGATAAGCTATTATTCCATGGGCCATTTTATTTTATACCTTGTTACAGCGTTCGCGTCAAGTACTGTCCAACATGCAAGATATATCGACCTCCGAGGTCGAGTCATTGCAAAATGGTGCGTTTTCTACCTTTCTTCGGATTCTAAAGGTAATTGTGATATTGTAGTGTGACAACTGCGTCGATGGTTGCGACCATCATTGTCAATGGGTGAATAATTGCATTGGCAGGAGAAATTACTTGATATTTTTTGTGCTGCTTATGAGCGCGGTATGTCTCCATTCTACTAATTCATCATACTCAACTCAATGGTCCCACCAGGCGATAACCACCATTTATCTGATCGTCACTTCTGCCCTCCACCTCTACTTCTATAATGGACGAGAGAAACACTCATTTCGTAAAACTCTTGCATCCCCTATGGGGATTGGGAGTGCTATTTCCTTTTCTCTTTCTCTCATAGTGATCTGGCCCATTGGTGCCTTACTGTCGTACCATGTACGAGTGAGTATTGATATTCAGATCATCTTTTGAACTGTTTTTATTCCCCTCTCATTAGCTTCTCCTCCTAAACGTCACAACCATAGAACAAATCCGAAACCAAGCCCACAAGTCCGTTACACCAAACGGTTCTCCTCCACCCAATCCATTCTCTCACGGTTCATGGAGAAGAAATGTCGTGGCAACACTATGCCGACCAACTGGGCTTTCGTGGCTGGACGCCCGCGGGCTTGTCACAGAGGATAGGAGGGAGATAAATCCAGCTTTTCTGAACAATGATGAGGGAGTCGAAGGTGAGGGTCGAGAAGGATGACCCTTCCTCGTTTTGATTTATTGGTGCCAAGAGATGCCCTACACTCCTTTCTCATTTGGATGTTTCTAAATAATTCTTTATCTTTACATACGTATTTGGATTGAGGTAATATTGCATTCATAGATACTTTACAACTTGGAGCATAATATTTACCCCTTCTGAGAACAGAATCGAAACCCTTTTGGCGCATTATATAATCCCTTTAGGACACAAGTGATTGATTCCGTCACGGTCCGCTGTTGTGCCATTGATCCCTTGAACATCGTCGTTTTTTCCAGCACCAGCTAAATGGTACGACTCAGTTCCTTTCATACAGAAGCTGCTTACCTTGCCGATTCTCAGTATGCTGACGTTGAAGCATTAGTGCTCTCTGGAGAACTCTTCAATGGTGCATCACGTTCCTCGTCTCCATCGAGGTCTGTCATTGCTGAGGATGAAGATCGGGGATGGCACGATGACGAGTACATCGCCGCGAAGCAAAAGGAATACAATGAGAAGGGACTTGATTACGACTCAGATGCAGAAAGGCGTCATATGATCAAATCAAAGGAGCAGCAAGAAATCCAACTACAGCAATCTATTGGCATGGGCCCTGGACGGACTGGAGTAAAGGGGGTTATACGTGACCGCGATGAGGCAGCCCAGATACAACGCGAGAAGAAGATGAAAGAAATGGAAGAGTTGAAGCAGAAGATGGAAGGTATGAACTTAGGCGGGAAGACCTTCTTTGAGGAGGAATGGGAGAAAATTCTCAAGGGTGAGAAGGCTGATAAACTCGTTACAGTGGATTTCGAGAAGTTGCGGGAAAGAATGGAGACATTTGGTGGAAAGCGTCAAGGGAAGTTCGGGCACCTGAGAGAGGTCGGGTTAAATGGGTTTTTATCTGCTCTCGAAAAAGAAGATGAAAGTGTTTGGGTTGTGGTTCACCTGTACGATCCAGTGAGTGACTTCTATTCTCATAGTGCGCCTCTCATTTTCCGAAAGTCTCTGGACAGATGCTATCTGATAGACGAGAAACTTGCTCGACTAGCCCGAGAATTCCCCGACGTCAAATTCCTCCGTGCGAGAGCTGCCGCACTGGGCTTTGCTTCATTGAAGACAAATAAGCAGCAGTCCGGATTCACTCGACTGAAACAACTGAGGGAAGACAATGAAGACGACCCTTACGCAGATGACGAGAAAGACGCAGAGTATGAAGAAGACGACGAGACGGACGATTTCCGGGATGACGATGTTGATCTCGACATGCTTCCAACAATGCTG
>Ga0307507_10003842_pt1 | contig 28030 bp, 30 predicted proteins | sample 7_EM_MG_FD_207223 | JGI IMG/M metagenome (GOLD analysis project Ga0307507, IMG submission 207223) | Populus trichocarpa ectomycorrhiza microbial communities from riparian zone in the Pacific Northwest, United States - 7_EM | ecosystem: Host-associated > Plants > Roots > Unclassified | place...
CTAATGACGGCCGTCCTGGAAATTCAAGGACGAGGACGGACTACGTTTTGCCGTCCCGTCCGGTCCCGGGCTCTTGGCAGTCCCCACGCCGGGCCCTACGGGGGCCCCGGACGGCTGAGAACACTGGGTCGGAGCAGGGAGCGATCCCATATATGCGCATTCTCACCTCACGGGATATCCTTCGCCTGCAAAAGAAGATATACAAGGAGAAGTTCCATGACCAATATGGTTGGGAAGGAAGGAATTGGGATGGTTACCACAGGCCGGTGTCTCTCAGGTCCCTAACTTAATCGCGCTGTGCGTTACGGCTTTTTGAGGCTGTAGCAGGACCTCCATTTCCTGATGCCGCCAACTTTGTGCCCACATGAGAGGTGTTTTTCCATCATTATCTGGTTGGTCGGGGTTGACCTCTTTCCGCGTAAGTAGTATTTTAATCATTTTCTCAAACCCGCTCTGAACGGCATACGAGAGCGGTGTTCTGCCGTCATTATCTGGCTTGTCCGGGGTGACCTCTTCTCGTCCGAGTAGGGTTTTCACCACTCCCTCGAATCTATCCGAATCGTGCAACTGATAACCCCGAGGGGCAAACGAGAGCGGTGTTCGGCCGCCATTATTTGACTTGTTGGGGTTGACCCTCTCGAGCTCGAGGAGTATTTTGACCACTTCCTCCTGTCCCCATTCGGCGGCATGCGAGAGCGGTGTTCTGCCGTCATTATCTGGCTTGTCGGGGTTGACCTCTTCCCGTTCGAGTAGCATATTCACTACTCTAATTTGTATAAAGGTATTCGTAGGGGCCCACATGCTGATCCTCTGATCCCCAGTTGCATACGAGAGCGGGGTCCGGCCGCCATTATCTGGCTTGTCGGGGTTAACCTCTTCCCGCTCGAGGAGTATTTTGACCACTTCCTCCTGTCCCCATTCGGCGGCATGCGAGAGCGGTGTTCTGCCGTCATTATCTGGCTTGTCGGGGTTGACCTCTTCCCGCTCAAGTAGTACTTTCACCACGGCCACATTTCCGCGCTGAGCAGCATACGACAGTGGTGTTTTGCTGTGATCATCTGGCTTGTCAGGGTTGACCTGTTCTCGCCCGAGTAGAAATTTCACCACCCCCTCACTTCCATTCTCAGCGGCATACGAGAGCGGTGTTCTGCCACTATTCCCCGGCCAGTCGGGGTCGACCCCTTTCCACCCTAGTAGTATTTTCACCATTCTCTCCTGTCCACGCTCAGCCGCATGCGAGAGCAGCGTTCGGCCGTCGTTGTCCGCCCCGTGGGGGTTAGCCCCTACCCTCCCGAGTAGTATCTCCATCACTCCCTCACGCCCATGCCCAACGGCATAAGAGAGCGGTGTTCGGCCGAATTTGTCTGTCCTGCCGGGGTTGACCCCTGCATGCCCGAGCAATATCTCCACCACTCCCTCATGCCCATACGCAGCAGCATAGCAGAGCGGTGTTTGGCCGTATTTATTCTGCTCGTCAGGGTCGACACCCCAGCGTCCTAGTAGTATATTCACCACTTCCTTATGTCCATTGCGAGCGGCTAATGCAAGCGGAGAATCCCCCAAGTAATATATCCGGTTGGTACTATAACCCTGCATCTCTATCAAAGAATCTACAATATCGACAATTCCAAAGAACGATGCGCAGTGCACCCCACTAAGCCTGCCGCTGTAATGAGGAGGGGGAAGATCAAGATAGCCTATGTGTTCGACAAGGAAGTGTATACTCGCATGACCGTCACATTCCTGAAGCAGCTCCAGGGCAAGTGATCTGGCGCAGTCCGAGAGTTCCTTTTTCGCATGGACTCCCCAGTACAGAGAACAATATTTTAGGAAGGGTTTATCATGGATGAGGTCAGAGAAATATGAGGAATCGACGGAAATGGCATTAACCTGTCGGGAATTCAGATATGTCAAGCATATTTCTGCCATTGCCGAGTGAGGCGTACTGAAAATATCCGGATGGGCGAAAAAATACTCTTTGAGAGTAAAATGGATCAGTCGCACTCTTGAATTTAATCTATCCTTATCCACACTAATAAGCCCTTGACAGCAGCTCACTAATGTCGTTATTGAAGGGATGTTGTCGGCATTGAAATCCGTAGAGCCCAGCTCGATTGCTAGGGCATGGCAGAGCGCATCCGGGTTCAACGGCATTTCCGCATAACTAATCCACATCAAGGCTCCCATCCCGAGTCTCGCTTTATCCCCACTCTGCGCCTTTATCCGTTCTATTGTCGCACCATAGAAATCTTCCAACCTCAACCCATCCGTCATTTTGCGGAGTCTTTCTCGTCTCCGATATATCGTCGATTCTTGCAAGATTGCTTCGATATTCAAGGAAGCGAGCAGAAACCTAAATATATATATTAGCCGGTAATGCGGGATTGGATTCTGAGCATCACGGCTGCTACTCACATATCCGATATACTTCCGGGAATCTTCTCTAGAATTTCTGCCTCTAGACTCGAATCCATAGCATCGGGTGTCTCGTCCTCACTTAGTCTCACACGAAGGAATTGGATGATATCATCTCTAGCCGGACCCAAAGATACACTTGTCACCCGTCCGGTGAGACGTGTTTCAATCTCGGGGCAAATATGGGGCCTTCCGGTCACGAATATTCGAGCGCCTGGGGACTTGTGAATGATTTCTTTCAACGAATCAAATAGCCGAAATCGCTGGATAGCCGTAGATTCGTCGAGGGCGTCAATGACCATAAATGTGCGTTGTGAGGAGGTGATGAGTTGCAGAATTTTCACGATATCGCCGAGTTGCGGCTTGCGTCCACTAACCGCCTTTTTCTGCCCTTGCAAGGCCCGCCATATATCCTCTGGAACCCTTTCCGTTCCATCAATGACCTGTTTCAGTATGGAACCCAGCATACTAGTGGCAGTCTGCTCCTTTCGCGCGGCAAAATCGAAGTAAAAGCACGTAACGGCCGTGTGTTGTTCTCCCGTCTGATCGGACAGCTTGTCCACTACGAGTGAACTGTCATCGCAGCTTGTTAGCACCAGCTCACTTCTCTCTCGTAGGAATAATTTTTATTACCTGATAAATGTCTTTCCGACCCCCGGATTTCCATAACAAAACAGTACTGCTTTATCATCAACCTCCCCACCCAATCCGCACCATCTCCTGAATTCCTCAGTCTCGATGAGCCATTCCCCGACATTACCGACACGGCGCTCTTGAATGTCGGAATGTCGTAGGCCGGGATCCAGGGGTGATAGCCAGGTTAGGAGTGGAGACAGATCATCGCCGACCGTATAGTAGTTCGTATTATAAGAGTTCGTAGTATTTTGGCAGTTGGTGCTGTTATTGAAGGTATTTCGAGACATCTCCGACTTCTCTATCACTTGTTCTGTTAGAAGGAGGAGTTTCTGAGTATAGCTGATTGATGATACCCCTGGGAGTAGGGAGCGGAATGAAAGAGGGGAATAGTGAATGAAGGAAAAGCGGGGGTCTATTACAACAGGTTCGCTGGTTCGGCTAATCTTAGACGCCAAGAACATTACAATTAAACATGCGCAGCCTATGAAGCCAATAATTGAGTATCACTCCTGTAGATGCTATTGGCGCAATAGTTTGAGGCGTCATGCGCACGAGTTTCTATTATAAATGCTAGCCTATCACAAAAATCTTGCACACACCGCCCTACTAGCCACCCGCAAAAACTCCTGTGTGCTGCCAGAATAGTCCCAGCGACAGTACACATACCGGTAAGATGAATCGGAAAACAGGGGGAAGCGAGACTTAGTGACAAGAGAGAAATACTTGCATATTATTGGTTTGGAGGACTTCGAGAAGCTTCCAGCAAGTCAAGTTAACTGAATCACGCAGAAGAACCCTAGTAAACACGTAGATTTTATATTTGCCACAAGCTTGCCACTGGATCTCGCTTCTCTCTGTTTTCCGATTCATTTTACCGGTATACTCTCCAAGAACAACACTGCGACAATATTTTCCGGTGGAAACTACAGTCTACAAACGTCCCGGGCAATGATAACATCGGGGGTTTCAAGTTCAACCACCGATATTCCAAGCCCTCCTACTTAGATGACAGAAGTTCTCTCACTATATGCATGCCACTACTGTTACGAGCCAAGCCACAACTACCCCCCCCCCCCCCTCCTCGATCACATGCCCGGCACCCCAAGAACATCTTAAGCAATCATGATATATCCAGTTAATCAATTGTGCCACTCTTCGCAAGGGATACACAGGAGGTTCTTGGAGGTTGCTTGTCCGATATCCTACCCCGGAGCACGTATCTCGTACGGATATTTTGTTTTTCTTTCGGATCCTCTGCTAATAACTAGTGTTTGTTAGCCGAGCCCTAGTTATTGTTGATCACTGGGTGAGATAGAGGACCTGCCGCTAGGAGAGTGGTGAGTTGGAGAGGGGTATGCGGGGTCTGAGTAGAGTTTCTCAGCAAGTGCTGAAGTGAGTGCTACGACTCTATATTACGAGCCGTGTGTTGAGTGTTGCGGCCGTGGGGGAGGGTAGTGTGTGTAAAGATCAACATGGAGCGGAGGCACGGGGAACGATCTGGAGTATCATACGTCAAACTCACAATTGTTCCTGTTGTCCTAGCACGGTTTTGCTGATGCGGGGGTTGTCCGCGCTAAAAATGCGGAATTATTGGTTGGCGGTTAAGGGTTGGGGTCTTGGTTAATGAATTCCTATCGGTGTTCATTCTATAGTATAATAGCATTCACCGGGAGGATTACCGGGAGGGTCGGTTGTCGTAAATCTTCTTTCCTCAAGCCCTGTCTGTGAGAATCTATCTATTGTCGGTCAGATTAAGATCAATGAATAAATGGACCGCGCGGAATGGGCTAGGCTAGGTGATGAAACTATGTTAACCTCTGCGAGGTCGGTTATAAGTTTTTCCGTGGAAATTGTTTATCTCGAATCCGGCATTGCGGCTCTGTGACATCACCCTTTTACGATAGGTGAATCGATCAAGATCGTCCCGTTAAGCTCGTGCATCGTGCATATGCCTCGCCTATCCTTCGCCTATTCGGTCCGGGTCACTATAAATGATGATAATAAGGTGTGAGTCAGTCGAAAACAACAAGTCCCCTCGCCACACAAACAGTCCGCAACCCTCACTCTTCTCTCCATCAACCATCCGCTCGTCCTCCTTTGCGAGCCTTCTTTAATTCTTTTACACAAAGGCTTCCTACTTGTCCTTTTTAGAGAAAAAAAAAAATAGCAGACACAATGGTCAAGTAAGTTAATTTGATACCGTTCCCTTGGTATATAACTCGCCACGAGATGAGATGATTGTTGGCTAACGTTCTGTTTTTTCTTTCTCTTCAGCTTTACCATCGAACAGGTATATTTCATACCATCCTAATTTCAATTCAAAGATATCGGGGGTCAGTTCATAGGTGCTAACTTTCACTAATTAGATCCGTGAGTTGATGGACCATGTTACAAACGTCCGCAACATGTCCGTCATTGCCCACGGTACGAAACGCCTCCTAAATTTGAACAAACAAGTTTGTGAAATCTAATGATAACGTAGTGGACCACGGAAAATCTACCTTGACCGACTCTCTCGTCCAGCGGGCAGGTATTATTTCTGACGCGCAAGCCGGAAATAGGCTGTTTACGGACACTCGTCCGGATGAGCAGGACCGTGGTATTACAATCAAGTCTACTGCTATCTCTCTATACGCCCAACTCTCAGAGGAGGACTGCAAGGACATTACCCAGAAGACTGAGGGAAGCCACTTTTTGATTAACCTCATTGACTCCCCCGGTCACGTCGATTTCTCCTCTGAAGTTACGGCTGCGCTCCGTGTCACTGATGGGGCTCTCGTCGTCGTCGATTGTGTTGGAGGCGTTTGCGTGCAGACAGAGACTGTATTGCGTCAAGCTCTTTCCGAGCGTATCAAGCCCGTCTGTATCATCAACAAGGTCGACCGTGCTCTTTTGGAAAAGCAGGTATCGAAGGAGGACTTGTACCAGTCTTTCTCACGAACAGTGGAGTCCGTAAACGTCGTTATTGCCACCTACTTTGACAAAGCCCTTGGTGATGTCCAGGTTTGCCCTTACAAGGGAACCGTTGCCTTTGGTTCAGGTCTTCATGGCTGGGCCTTCACTGTCCGCCAATTTGCCGGACGTTATGCGAAGAAGTTTGGCGTTGACAAGCAAAAGATGATGGAGCGTCTGTGGGTATGTTCAATTATGGCCTCGATAAAACTATCTCATGATGCTAAATTTGATATTTAGGGTGACAACTTCTTCAACCCAAAAACAAAGAAATGGACCAAGACACAAGTGCACGATGGCGAGCCTTTGGAACGTGCCTTTAACCAGTTTATTCTTGACCCTATTTTCAAAGTTTTCTCCGCGGTCATGAACTCCAAGAAGGACGAAATCCCAGTCCTACTTGAGAAGCTCGAGATTACCCTTAAGTCTGAAGAAATGGATCACGAGGGGAAGGCTCTCCTTAAGATTATCATGAGGAAGTTCTTGCCTGCCGCCGATGCCCTCCTGGAGATGATTATCATGCACCTGCCTTCTCCCGTTACCGCCCAGAAGTACCGTGCCGAGATTCTGTACGAAGGTCCTTCTGATGATGAGGCTTGCATTGGTATCCGAGACTGTGACCCCAAGGCCCCACTCATGTTGTACGTCTCCAAGATGGTACCGGCCTCCGAAAAGGGTCGATTCTACGCCTTCGGTCGTGTCTTCGCCGGTACCGTCAAGTCCGGTCTTAAGGTCCGCATTCAAGGTCCTAATTACACCCCCGGCCGCAAGGAGGACCTGTTCATCAAGGCCATTCAGCGCACAATTCTCATGATGGGTCGTTACATTGAGCCTATTGAGGACGTCCCAGCCGGCAACATTGTCGGTTTGGTTGGTATTGATCAGTTCTTGCTCAAGTCTGGTACCCTCACCACTTCTGAGACTGCCCACAACTTGAAGGTCATGAGGTTTTCCGTATCCCCTGTCGTCCAGGTTGCCGTGGAAGCCAAGAACCCCAACGATTTGCACAAGTTAGTCGAAGGTCTCAAGCGCCTCTCCAAGTCCGACCCTTGTGTCTTGACTTTCGTCTCTGACTCCGGTGAGCACATCGTTGCCGGTGCTGGTGAATTGCATTTGGAGATTTGCTTGAAGGATCTTGAGGAAGACCATGCAGGTATCCCATTGAAAATTTCCCCTCCGGTCGTACAGTACCGTGAGACTGTTGCCGGCGATTCAAGTATGACCGCTTTGTCAAAGTCACCCAACAAGCACAACCGTCTTTATGTCTCTGCTACCCCGCTTGCCGAGGAAGTTGCTAAGGATATCGAGGCCGGGAAAATTGGCCCCCATGACGATTTCAAGGCCCGTGCAAGAATCCTTGCCGACGAGCACGGATGGGATGTTACTGATGCCCGAAAGATTTGGTGTTTCGGCCCTGATACTAGCGGTGCCAATCTCCTCGTTGACATGACCAAGGCAGTACAATATCTCAACGAAATCAAGGACTCCGTCGTTTCTGGGTTTCAGTGGGCTACTCGTGAGGGCCCTATTGCTGAGGAGCCAATGCGAAGCGTCCGTTTCAACGTGCTTGATGTTACTCTGCACGCTGATGCTATTCATCGTGGTGGTGGACAGATCATGCCAACTGCCCGTCGTGTCTTGTACGCTGCTACACTGCTCGCTCAACCCGGCCTTTTAGAACCCATCTACCTTGTTGATATCCAGGTTCCTGAGCAGGCTATAGGTGGTATCTATAGTGTCCTAACCCGAAGAAGAGGTCATGTTTTCTATGAAGAACAGCGCCCTGGCACTCCTCTATTCAACATCAAGGCCTATTTGCCTGTCAACGAGTCCTTCGGGTTCACCGCTGATCTTCGTTCGCACACCGGCGGGCAAGCCTTCCCCCAGTCCAAGTTTGACCATTGGGCTGTCCTCCCCGGTGGTTCGCCTCTTGACGCCACCACAAAGCCTGGTCAGATTGTCCAGGAGATGCGTAAACGCAAGGGTATCAAAGTTGAGGTAAGACTAGCTACTTGTAGAACATTCAAATCAGGAATATAAGCTTACGTTTTTCTTGAACAGGTTCCCGGCGTTGAGAACTACTACGACAAACTTTAAGGAAATGGAAAAATGGATAAAGGAAAAGAGTCTCAACGACCCTACGAGGGCCGGCATTTCTTTAACTGGGTTATCATGTGTTTCTTTCCAATTAGTTCTTGTTCATTTCCTGTTACAATAAGCTATGTCTTTAATATTCCTGCAACTGTTGTTGTCAAATAAAGGGAAGCAAGACCTCTTTTATGGGGTTTCTTACTTTCTTTCTGTGCATTCACTCATAATGTTTCTATTGTGATTCACCGGCGCTCACCGTGACCTAGAACTCCTCACCACACACTACAACCCCACACTACACACAGAAGATACTAGAAGAATATTAGAGGCAGCACCGGTGAGTCTGGAACTCGGTGAACCATGCGAGAAGAGGGGAAGGAGATGCAGGAAAGCGGGGAAGGACACGTAGCAGAGCGGGGAAGAACACAAAGCAGAGAGGGGTAGAAATGCGGGGTATGAGGGAATAGATTATGGCGTGAGAAGTTGTGGAAATGGTATGACCGTGTTAGAGAAGACCAGTATCAGTATTTTGTACTTAAAGGCCTCGTTCATGTTCAATAGTTGAAGTACAAGTCACGGAACATTGTCATCTCTCATACACTTTATTTGTTTCTTTTCAAGTATTATTACACAATCGGCATTTATACTCCAGAAAATAAGATGGCTTGCACTACCTGCACTCCTAGTGAAATAGTTTGTAGGAATCACCAAGTTCTCATGGGGCTAGTGCAGATTTGTGAAACACCAGAGCCTCACGAGATTTCATTCCCTCTTTCTTGAGTTCCTACAGATTTCTTGAACTCCAGCCGATGTTAGATCCCCGTAGCCCCGAGTCCCTTTGTAACTCTTACAAGAAAAGGAATTCAGATAATAGACTATATAGCGCTAATGCCCGGCAGCAGCAAATCATCTACAATTTCAACCCCTTCCAGTGAGGGTATTCAAAGTTTATAACCGTGACTTTCCGTTGACAATTTCACCATGATTACGTGTTGCACTAAAGATAGATTGACCAATAGAATTAACCAATTGAAAGCAGCAGTAGAGATAACTCTGAGGACACGAGCCGATAACTTGAACTTTGTGCCAACGGTTCAAATATCCATTTCCTTGTGGAATTATTTTTTTGTCAACCCAACCCACTGTATCCATATACAAATAATTCTACCCGAATGCCTTGAACTATCCATAAGCAACTTATATCTACCGACAGCTTAGAATTGTTAGGAGTTTCACTTCTGCTATAACTCGGCTTTAATGACCCCGGAGATGACAATCCGGAAGCAGGAAAAAACGACACAACGAGCATGATAGGACAATGTGGCCGAGAGGATAATGTCGCATCTCTGGCAAAGTTAAGCGTCTTAGTAAGTCAACAAGATTCGACACGGGTAGTTGCCACCATATGAGACATTATCCTGTGCGTTACATTGCTGTATCTTATCTTACTCCCTAATCCGGACCCTTTTAACCATATTCTACAACAGGATGATATAAATGGTGAGCTTCTTAGAGCTGAGGGTCAAGAACAAGTGTTCGCAAGCGGCCAGGTGGGCCTGCAGATAACCGGCCGGCTTTCAGTCCGGCCAGGATAGGCCAGGGTGAGAGAGGCCTGGGCTTCGTAGGCCAGGCTTTGTGGAAGCCTGCAGGCTCCATGGGTGCCTGGCGGCGCTGGTAGGCTTTCGGTATATTCCATGTGACTAGTCAGTATTATGTAAAGGGGTGGGTGATATCTGCGGATATTTGAAGATACCGGCAGATACCTGCAGATATCTGAAGATGCCGCCAGATACTGAAGATACCTGCCGGTTTCCCCTTATTTTTCAGGCTTGGCCCACACCATTAAGATTAAAAAAATATTTTCCCCAGTTTTAGATATCCGGGAGGATAGAGAAATGCTCATAACATCTTTTCTCTTCTGACTCGATATATTGTCAATAAATATATTATCATCTGCTGTCACAAGCACGTCTTCCATTCAATCTACTTTCTTACTTCTATGTGATAACATATACTTGAGATTTCAGATGGCATCCGCTCCTACTCATGGACGTCCCAGTAGTCTTCACCCTGATGATTAAGCCTCACAAACTGTTTCCGCTTTCTTTGATTCCAACTTCCAACTTGGAAGTAACTCTTCACAAAACAATCCCACAGAACCATGAAGCTCAATATTAAGCTCTGTCCCAAGTAAATTTTAAGTCTCACCGCTCCTAGGCACTCTAATGCAGTTGAAGATACTGAGTCTGAATCTCACATTTACAGCCAACCTGAACCTAATACTAGCTATTCTGGTATCTCATCATCATTTCTTACGAAGGCAAAGTCACGTGAAGGATACTGTTGGCTTCCATCTAATGGTACTGAGTTTTTTGCTAATGGGAAATGGAAGTGGCAATGTGCTCATTGTTAGTAATTTCTCCTTTTTACATTTTTGACTATTGTTACTGATTTTCCTGCTGCATAGGTCCGCGTGGTAGAGGTCCACTATACGCTGATCCATCTACGAAGAATATGAACAATCACATTACTTTCCGTCATGGCATAACAGAAGAATACCCTAATGGTCCACCAGAGGGACAAGGTATAGGACATGCTGGAGAATCACGTGTTCTTGCCACTTTTGCTACACTCAAGCCACCATTTGAGTTCAACTATGATACTTTTAAACAATTTCTCACGCGAGGGGTTGTTGTAACCAATACTCCATTTCTGGCAATTAAAGATCCAACTTTTAGATCTTTATTGACCTATCTATTACCATGCGTAAATTTACTATTTCAGTATCTCACTTCTTTTATTAAACAAAACCTAACTTACCGTATATTATACCCAGCAAACCTCTATTACTGGCCTTCGCTAAGCCCTCCCCTCTTCAAGGAATTGAATTCAAAATTGGATACTTGTTTCATATGATGACAATACACAGCGGTTGGGGGACTACTTCCACCAAATTCCCTTTCGTATCCATTTAAGTTTTGACTTATGAAGTTCACCAACCACCGTTTATTCTTCGGAGTTGTTCCTCATTGGGCCACTCTGGAAGGTGATCTGAAGTTAGCAACAATAGGCTTCTGCCGTTTTGAAGGGCCTCATAGTGGAAGTAATATTGCTGAAGTATTATAGAAAATCTTAGAGAGATTTGAAGGGGAGGTAATAAGTGAGTGTGAAGTGGAAGAGGCATCAAGGGTGCTAAAGATGTGGTGGAAACGGGGGGCACTAGGAAAACTACACAATATTAGTACTTGGATTCTACGAACACCATAGACACGGGATAAGGTTATCAACAAAGTTAAACAGTTAAGAAGCTCGAGTGGTAGTCTTTCTGGTCCCTTACTTCCCATGGTGGGCAATGTTACAAGATGGTTGAGGCATGTTGATTCAATTAAACCCGGCTTTGTTTTAAAGGACGCAGTTGATGATTTTGTAGGTAGTGCAATAAGGGAAGAAAGACAGAATCAAACAGGAAGAATGAGACTTACAAATATCGAGATCAGATATACTGATGGAGAGGAGAGTCAAAGGGCTCGAAGTATTGGAGGTGTTTTGGATACAGAAATCCCAGACCTTATTTCAGAGGAGGGATTGACACTCAATGATTGGGAAGATTGAAATCAATTTTGGGAATATTGGAACCTATTCGCCGTTGGACACTGCTCTTACAAGGGAATAGAACAGGGCGAACTCAAGTCAATGGATATATTGCACGAGTATTACCAGCAATCGATGAGCTCTTATCACATCTCGATGATTGCAAGAAAAGGTACTCCGACTCAACACTGTCGAGCTGGCATCTTTCTTCAGCAATCAAGCTTGCATGGGTAATGTTGGACAAGTAGCATATCGTATGTCCTACTGATTAGTGGATTTGCTTATACTCGGTTGTATTTGCTAATGAAATGTTAATAAATAGGATGCATTAGCAGACAGACTACCAGGTATGTATACTGCAGTTGGATTGGATCCCGAGACAAAATTGCAATACTTTCAAAGTCAATGGAAAGACCATCCCGAGTGGATAGCAACGGCGGAAAGATCTGCTAGCCCGTTGGCGAAGTCAGGGTATCGTACTGCAACCTATAGTGATATACTCATACCTGAAACTACAATTTTCAATAGTTCTCTTCCAATTCCGGTATCTTCCCGTAGTAAGAATAAAGTTAGTTTTACTGGTTGGAAAAGAAATAAGCGTGCAAGACTAAATACCACAGACGGTAATCAGTGTGACAAATTTCAATTTACTGAGGAGGAAGAGGACGTACTGGATATGGTTGGGTATTGGGCTGACCGACTATTCAATCCTGGATGGTCACAACTTGGACATATGACCTGTGAGATCCATAGTATTCCCGCCATGTCAGCCAAGGTTGAGCATGTTCTCAGCAGGTCAGATAATTTCCCATTCTACCTACGAGTACAACTCTGATCAAGTGTTATTTTAATAAACAAGTAGAGGCAAAATTCTCATTACCGACCACTGTAATTGTAACCCGTGCAGGTTACTGTTTGGTTTCGCGTATCTTGGATACTGAGTATGTTTTATGATTCAGTTTGATACTCAGGATGTTTATTGTTTGCTTTTGAGTATTGTTTGATACCCAGTATGTTTTATGATTGAGTTTGATACTCATCATGTTTTAGGTTTGGTTTTGAGTATTGTTTGATACTCAGTATGTTCTAATTATTGTGTCAAGGTATCGTTTGATCCTTGATGTGTTTTATGTAATGTTGAAAGACTACCTTTTTGGAAGTCTTTATGGTTATTGTTTACAAGGCTCCGGTTAGCATGACAAGTGTATTTATGACCTGCTATTCTCCGGACTTAGGGTGAGCAGATATCGCCAGACAGAGTTTTCAATATACTGGGTTGAACAGTTACTTCTTCAGTTCGCTTCGAGAATCCAATAAGACCACAGATCCTTAGTTATTCGGAACTACTTGGTATTTGCGATATAGTAAGAAGCTTGTTACAACAAGCTAGTCTAAGCCTCCGGTACTTAGTCTCGTTATACGCAGCACTTTGGTATACAGATAGTATCCCTACTCTAACGATTCCCGCGACCATCCAGGAGATGGTTACATTTTTTTAACTTCAACAAGTTATCAAGATTGAAGACCACCAGGTACCCAGCGGGAGCAGACCTCCCAAGAAGAAGTTTGAAAAACGAGCTAGAGACGAACAAGGAGGATTTGTCAAAGCACCTACAAAGGAACAGTTCTCAATAGACGAAGCAGCTAGGCAACTAGCCAGGGATAGCGCCCAACGAGATTCAGCGGAGTCAGCAACAGAACTAGCAAAAGCGGCCAGAGGCACCCCTAGCGGGTTCCCTGAGTCTCCACAAAAAGGATTACCCAGCAAAACCCCAGTCGGGGTACCGGCAGGGGATCCAGACAGCTCAAGCAGCAGCAGCGACTCAAATGACATATCTGACCATGGTGAAGGAGCTGGCGGACCAGGTCCTGTACCTTTACCAGAGCCTTTACCAAGGCGTAGTAGCAAGGTTCCATCATCCAAGAAATTCACTGGTGATGGCGAAGACCTCATACCGGAGGTATTCGATAGATGGTACAACTCTGTCCAACTCTACCTACAATTGCACAACTTTTCCCAAAATGCTGCAGGAGCAGGAAACTACTGGAATCTCTATCGAGAAGGACGAGCCCAAGAAGCGGCATTCCAAGCAGCGGATGTATTTGGTGAAATTCTCACAAGAGATCTACTCGTAAGCTATCTCAGGGAACAATTCCAATCATCCAAGCAGAATGATGATACTTATCAGAAGTTCCACAGCATCAGGCAATCCTGGAATGGACATGACCCGAAGATATCTATCATAGCTGCAGATCTACACATCCATATATCACAGCAACCAGAAGACACTATAAGTGACTACGCTTTCATACACCAATCCTTTGCCAGTATGCACCCAAGACTCGGGCAAGACGTGGAAACGCAGTACACCTGAGACAAAGATGTCCACACTGTTATTGCTATGGCAGAAAGACTAGACTCTATCCATCGAAGTACAAGAGCGTATGGCAAGGAACAGTATGATAAACAACCTAAGGAAGCCACCCACAAGAAGACAGAACACAAACCATAGAAGAAGTTCAATAACGATGGCAACTCCGCCCAAAAGAAGGAACAAAGAAACAAAGGCGCCTGGTTTACTGGTGGTGGTGAAGGACCCATGCCAAAGGATTGCCCAAGCAAGAAGGACAAAGGAAAGGCGAAGGTCAAAAAGGAAGCAACATCCAATCTAGCAACAGAGCTCAGCGAACATGATGAGGTATACATCAATACCCTGGATTTCGAGAGCTATGCAGCTACAAAAACCACTCGACCCAGTACAATCAAGGCACACCTCACACTTGGGGTACAATGTTCATTAATGGAAAGGAAGCAAAAGTTCGGTTTGATACAGGAACGAGGGGAGCAAACGATAATTAGTGCCGCCTTTGTAACTACTCATAGTATACCATGCCTAGAAATGAAGGAAGCAATCAAGATACTCATGGCCATGAAGGGATCACGATCTGAGAGCAATAAAGAGTGAACTGTGGACCTAGCAGTAGGAAAACTACAGATAAAAGGAAACAAAATGCTAGTAGGAAATCGGGTGAAGTACGAGGCCCTTATAGGAATACCATTCCTAAAACAACAAGGAGCTGTAATCGAATGCGGTGGGTTAGCTATTGACTTCCCAAGGTTTGGAATAAGGATGAACTGCACACCTACTAGTGGACATATCAGAGCAGCGGACATCACCACAGAGGATATAATAGGACAAGATGTAGAGGTGTTCCATGAAGTCATACCACAAGGACTGCCATCACTTAGAAAGATAAACCACGAAATCCGCCTGATCCCAGAAAAGGAGCTAAGGAACTTACCAACTTACTCAATTCCAGAAAGATGGGCGAAGGGAATGAGTTAATGGATCAATGAGAAGGTCGAACAAGGGGTTATCAAACGGAGAGTAGTCCATGGAGCAGCACCTCTCTGTTACAATCCTCTCCTCTGCAGGTGATACTTGCAGCAGGTAACCGATAGTTTCCTAACGAGCACTTTTTCTTTAGCCCAATAGTTGTTGCGATGGCTAAGTCCGTTGACTCCGATCCAGCAACGTCAATCGCTAGGCTCATATAAGACAGTCGGGTCTTGATTCCCGAAAGCGTGATAGATAAAGGTCTTCGTATTGAAAGTAGATAGTATGAAAGAACTTAGATGGTTGCGTGAAGAATCCAAATATCCTGTCCCGAGGGTGCCCTTATATAAGGGTTCTTCCCTCAACCATAACCCTGCGTGACTCATACCCTCGCGTCATGCGACTCATGACTCATAGTGAGTCATAGTGTGAAATCCATCGGCTGACTCGTCCGAGTCAGCTGCGCCTTATCTCGCAACCAATCAAAACTCATAAAACAAGTCATGCGCCCTAACAGGGTCACATGCGTGAAGCCCATAACTCATAACTATGAGTCATGTGCGAAATAGATTAATCACATGACCACAATCGTGCGTCATGTCAAATAAGAACCAATAAGAATAAACCGATGACACGCTATTGCGTCGTCATGTGAAAACCTATGAGTCAACTGGCCTCATAGTGTGAAAGATAACAAACCGATGACTAATAACTATTAGTCATGTGAGAGTCTGCCTTGCTTAGTCACCGTTTGTGACACTATCTTTGCTCAAGAAAAGAAAGATAAAATCAGAATGAGACCACTGGTCGATCTCACCTCAAGGAATGAAATAACAATCAAAGTCGATGAAATGATAACAAACCAGAGGATCATCCTGAACTCGCTAGGCAGAGCGTGATACCGAAGCGAGAACAAGCTCAGTAATGCCTACTTTCAGACTAGGGTAGAACCCAAGAATGGTGATAACAACGGTTTCAAATCACCTTTTTGATCTTTTGTTACCAAAGTGATGTCTCAAGGAGACATGAATGCACCAGGAACATTTATGCGAATAAGTCTGATTTATTCGCCGACTATCTAGGACAATTCATGTAGATTGATATTAACAATATTCTCCTATATTCCAATACAGAACAAGACCATCTGAAGCACATCGCAATGGTGTGCGATAAACTAAAACAAGTCCAGTTTTACGCTAGCCTGAAGAGATCCGAATTCTTTGCCACAAGTATCAATGTCTGAGGACATATCATTGACTATGAGAGGTTAAGAGCATTACCTGAGAAGATCGCAAGAATTGAAGCATGGACTACTCAATAAAACACGTAACAATTACAGGAATTTCTCAGAGTGGTCAATTTACATTAGCCAATTTGTACCACACTTGGCTCGATTATAGCACCCCTCACGTAGCTTACTGAAACCGAGGAGTTTGTGTAGACTGCAACACATGTTCACGCCATGGATAATGTTAAGCGAGCTGTAGCACACAACCAGATCCTGAAACCGATCGACCATTAATCAGCATTACCAATATGGCTGATACCCAACGTCTCCGATACAGGAGTTGGTACTTGGGTAGGACAAGGAGAAAGAGCTGCTAGAGCCAGACCGGCAGTGCTCCACAGTAGGAAGTTCTCTAACACCCAGATGAAATAAGGCACTACCGCGAAGGAAGCATTCGCGATAGTTTACACCTTTACAGCATACCATCACCTCCTGGCAGGAAAGGAATTCATGATAGTCACTGATCACCAGCCCCTGATGGACTGTAAAACAAGCAGAACACCAACAAAGAAGCAACTTAGATGGCGAGAATACATAGGCCACTTTAGGAGAAAAATCATAGACCGGCCAGGACAATGGAACTAGTTAGCAGACGCATTATAACGCCATTACAGAAAAGACATGAGCTATCCTCATACTGTGCAAGACCCTACTCTAGAAGATTCAGAGTATGATAATTCTCCTCTTACCCACTTCAGTGAATCCGATCAAGAAGACATGTCTCGATTGGAAGTCCTTGAGATTAACTACAACCACGACCACTCTGACTGCAGGAGCAACTGCAGTATCCATGGAGCAGCGCTTGATCCCCGCGATTGCATCAACCAGGAGCCTATCAGTAATTCGGATGACTATCGGAGCATCAGGAGTGGCCAGAGTGACCAGGAAATCGTACTTACAGCAACACACTGCCCAGATTGTTTTCGTGCTAATGTGTCCCGTCCATCAATATGATAAGATTATGAATAAAGTCTATACAGGGGAGTTGAAGAGCAGCCCCCCACTCAATGACCTCCAGCAAAGAATGATACAAGACTCTATGGATCCAGAGGTCGATAAGGGAACGATCCTCTCGCCTCGATCTCGACCAGAACTATCAAAGTTCTCAAGAAAAGTATATCAAGCCCTAGGCTGTACTACGACAAATGTTTTCTGCGAAAGCCCTGAGTGCCGGGTGCACCAGGCCCGCAGACCCTCACCTACCAAGCCCCTCTATGGAGGGCTACTTGCCTCCCACAACGTTATTCCAGTTATTGAACCACCAAAGCTACCCCACCAGGACAGAAACCTCTACAAGGTATAAAATGATATTGCAGAGGAGGAGGAAAGCGAGGTTAACAGGTAGTCAAGAATCGTGGAACCAAAGAGGTGTGGTTCAAGGTATGAACAAGATTGAGACTGTATAGAGAGAGCAGATGATCAAAGGGTACAGGAACGACCCTGTATACCAACTGGCTCAAGATTCAATCAGGGCCTCCTGAGGGGAAAAAAGGCAACACTACTGCATACGGAATAGTGTGACAATCCCTTCCTCTTCAGATGATACATGCAGCGGGTAACCAATAGTTCGCTAACGATCAGTTCTCTGACCCTGACCGCTGTTGCGACCGCTAAGTCCCTTGACTCCTATCGAGCAACGTTGATCACTAGGGTTATATAAGCCAGTCGTTTCTTGATTCCTGAAAGGGTGATAGATAAAGAATCAGATATTGAAAGTATAGTTTATGAAAGAACGTAGATGATGGTGTGAAGAACCCAAATCTCATGCCGCTTTTTTTTTTCTTTTTTGTTTTTTTTGATAATATTTTAATTTGTTTCTAGCTGAGGCCGAAGGCCGAAGGAATAAGTATCGAAATAGCATGTAACCGCGATGGTTATGGCCGCAACAAACTTCCCCCCAGTCCAACCCATCGTAAAGTTGGTGGAAGCCGTGGGGGAAAAACCCCAGGTCTATAACCCGCATCAAGCGCCCGGGCGCTGAAAACGACAACACAAGATGGATGGAACTCGCGAGCAAAAGAACTCATCCACCGAAAAGGCAAGAAAAGCCCAACAGTGAGAAAAACCAAAAAAAACCCAAATGCGTAGTAGAAGCACTAGAGAAAGCCGATCCGCTGCGAAGGCTTATAAAGATCCCCAACTGCAAACATCATCGAACACAACCATACTCGAGGGTAATAGTCCCGGGGCCATATACACCAAATCGTGGGGCTGATGGTAGAACGTGTGGCGGGTTAGGCCAAGGGAGTCCACAAGTGCTTAGAGGGAGCGAAGAGAATAGTGGCCGGACGCCAGGGCGCCCAAACCGGGTGGTGGGGGTTCTGGCCGTAACCGAGCTACGGGACGAAGACCCGGTAGGGCAAGGGAGGGGTGTGCCCAATCAAGTAGAACTACGAGGGAGGGAGGACCGAAACAAGATCACACCTTTTCGACAACGCCACCCGTACCAAACAGTGATCCAACGAGATACTACAAGACCAGGTAGAAGAGCCACTGGGGCCACTACTTCGACGATACCCGGAGACTGCGACCGACCCATTGACGAAAGAAAGGAATCGGAGGGGAGAGGGGTGGTGGTAGAGTCACGCTCCAAGGCAAAAGAGCCATCGGAAGAGGCGAGAGGCGGTGGGGGTTGAGGATGAAGACTCCTGGTGTTGAGTTTTCAATCGCCGGGTGTGTAGAGGAGATTGTTCGTGACCCAAAACTGATGCCTTTATTTTTATTTTTACTTTTTTATCATGTGTTCATTGTTATTAGGTACAAGATGCTTCATGCAGCGCTAGCTAGGGAAAGAACAAAACCTATAAATCAAAACAAATAACAAAAGAAACCAACTACAAGTTCCTCCACGGTGACTGAAACTCTCTCTAGACTAAAACCATTCGGCTACCGTTCCTCTCAGGAACATAATATAAGGAAATCAGAACGGTACAAATTATCTCTCATTTGTGCGCTTCTTGCAAGGCAAGATACATGTACGGAAATATCAAACATACGAAAATGCCCTATGAAAAGAAATTCTTACGGGTAGCTTCGGTTCAGTCTTGGCATGGGGGAGGGGAGGGGGAGGGGGCAAGAAAGCGTATGGGGATCATGTCCGGGGGGAGGCCGGTTTTTGTGTCTGTGATGTTCACGCCCAGGGCTCGTATTAGATGAGGTTCAGACGATAAAGTGGCGTCTTGTCCGAGGGAGGAGACATCTTTCTGTAAGAGGTCTCGGTCCCTTGCTCTGGCAGGGCAGGTGAGGATGGCGTGCTGGAACGTTTCTGGTTCGGTTCCACCGCGGAGGCAGGTAAGGTTTGGGTCTTCATTGGACCAGGAGGGGTGGGCCCCCAGGTAACTCTTTGCAGCTCGCATTTGGTGGATTCTCGCTGCCACGAACGTTTCTAGACCAATAAAGGGGTGCGGGGAAAGGGAGGGGGGGCTTTCGTAGTAAGGGGGCTTGGGGGCATCGGTGGCCCAATCTTGGAGGGGCATGTTCCTAGCTCGGGCTCCCACCGCCTGGGAGGTTCTCTCATGAGATCCGGTGGGGGAATATTTGTCCTGGGTGGGGGAGGCGTGTGCAAGACGAGAGGGAGGCGCCTGAGGCCTTCTTGCAGGGGCAAGGTGAAGTGAGCGAGGGCGTCGACCGGGAGGTGCGTTCTCAGGGGGGCTGAGGGAGCTTTTGTCCGCCAGTGAAGGGGGAGGTACACAGAGGAGAGGCCTTTCGTAAGGTGCCTGGACCAGTCTTGGGCCCTGAAGGAGGAGAGGGAGGGGAAGGACTGCGGGAATCTGGCTGAGGCAGGGTTGGCGTATGGGGGGGCGCAGGCAACTGTGAGGGCGGCCAAGCGCCTTCTAGCTCTTCAATAGGGGATGATCGGGGGAGGGAGGCCTCGCGGGCTAGGATGGAGGTGGGGGTGGAGAAAAAGTTATTTGTTGTCCATCTCTGGACCCTGTGCCAGAAGCAGTTCATGCCTCTGAGTGCAGTGTATGTTGGGGTAAGGAGGTCGGCTCCGTATGTGAGTATGGGGCAGAGGAGGCCGCTGGCAATGCGATGGAATAAGCAGGGGCGTACACCTGCCCTCGGGGAGGAGAGGCCCCTGACGAAGGTGAAGATAGCCAGGGCTAGGGACAGCCTGTGCCTCAAGTGGTGCGTGGGAGAGAGGGCGGGGGTGAACCAGTTACCTAGCCACCTAACGACCCCTGAGGGGTGGCAGAGGTGGCCCTATTGTTCGATGGAGGCTGTTGAGGGAGGGGTCCTCTGGCTCGGTGTTCGCCACTGGATCAGTTGCGTTTTGGGGAATGAGCAGGACACACCTATGTCCCGGCCTCTTGCGGATATGGTGGAGAACAATTCCTGTAGGCTGCTTATGTTACTGCTATAGGAGGAGGAGGCCACCATGATCGAGAAGTTATAAACGTAGGAGATCATAGGACCCCTAGGTACCGACATGTGAAGGGGGGCGACGTAGAGAAGAAGAAGGAGGGGAGAGATGGTGGACCATTGGGGGGTGCCGACGGAAACTGGGGAGGAAAGATTTGGGGAGCCTTGGAACACCAGGGTGCAGGTTCTTTCTAACAGGAAAGAGGATACCCAGATGACCATGATGGAGAGTACGTCGGAGGCTAGGAGTCTGGCTCTAAGGGTGGAGGCGTTGACATTGTCGAAGCCAGCTGTGATGCCCAGGAAGTGGGCGGAGACCTCCAGTCTGGGTCTTTGGAGGGTTTTTATCTCATGTGTGAGGGCGAGGCAGGCGTCGACGGAGCGGAGTCTGGGGAGGGAGCCGCACTGGTTTTGGTCGAGGAGGTCTTTGGATTTGGCGATGGCAGACAGCCTGACTATCATCACCCGTTCGAGGATGTTACAGATGGTTTTGAGGAGGACGATAATACAGAACCAGGCGTTGGAGTCGTAGGATGTCTTGCCGGGTTTATCCAGGACTACTCCCTTGGCGGTTTTTAAGGATGAGGGGTGGTATCCGAACGCTACTAGGGGGGAGAGGAGTTCGAGGATGATCACAGGGTTGATATAATTTACCCTTTTCCATACGGAGTAGGGGACCCCATCGGGGCCCGCAGCAGAGGAGGGGGACCTCTTGGAGGGAGCGAGTGTAATTTCCTCCTTGGTGAAGGGGGTGGCGGAGAGGGTTTTTTACTAGGTGACCTCTGCTGGGCAGGGGGCCTTTGGGGGGGAAAAAATGATCCAAGAGTGCGTTGTTTATCGCGACGGGTCTGAGGCGTCGGGGAGGGAGGGAAATCTTGTGGTTTTTCTTGGGGCAATCAGTTGCTTGGCCATCCAGATGTTGTTTGGGGAGGTTTTTGCAAGGAATTCGGCCCAGTACGAGGCTTTGGCCCTTGTGATGGCTTTGAAGTAGCCGAGTTTGGATTGTCTTGCTGTGGCGTGGGAGTCGGGAGTCCGGAGCCTCTTAGCCCTGCAGCTAGCATTTGTGAATTCTTTTCGGAGGGTGGTAAGGAGTAGGGTCCACCAAGCCTTAGATTTTGGGGAGGGGTGCAAGTGGGGTGTGCTGTCCTCGATTGTCGTCGTGAGTGCGGAGAGGGCTGAGGGGTAGCATTGGTCCAGTTGGTTGAGGGAGGGAGCGTCGGGGGGGAGGGATAAGCGGGTTTTTGATTCTATCCGTAAGCCCTGGCTAGTGGGCCTCTTGCAATCGGGGTCTGGGCTTATCGTTATAGCGGGAGTGGGGGCGCATGGAAATCAGGATGGGGGCATGGTCGGACCCTGTAGAGGGGAGAGACGAGGTGTCCCAGGAGCGAAAAGTGGGGAACATGTGTGGGTTGGCGAAAGCCACGTCGATTGCGCTCGGTCTGTGGGTTCTGGTGAAGGGGAACCGAGTATAGACGCCTGGGGTGTTGAGGAGAGTAAAGCCCAAGTCTGTGGCTCGGTCAAAGAAGGGGGCGGACTCGCTTTCTTCTTTTGTGGAGAGGAGCCTGGAAGGGTCGGTTGCTGTATTGTGGATGGTGAAGTCACCTGCAACTAGGTCCGGGGATTTGATGTCCCAAAGGGAGGACTCGGGGGAAACTGACTGGGGGTATGGAGAGTGTGGTCGGGCATACGCATTGCCGATCCTAAAATGGGGCAAATTTGTTCTGAAACCGCCTTGTAGAGTAAAAACATCTAACACCATGAAGTCCTCTGTCTCGGGGGAAAAAAAGGTAATACTGCAAATTTCTGCAGAAGGTTTGTGGATATATAGCAGGCCACTCTTGGCCTAGCAACGGGAGGAGGAAAAGAATTGAAACATATAAAACTAGGGAGAAAGCCCTGGGAGGAGGGGGGGGCCTGTGGGAGGACGACCTCTGCCGGGGGCCTTCCGCTAGGGAGGAAAACAAGGTGAGAAACACATCCCAGCTACCCAGGCTGTTGTGTTGAACGTGGGTGAGGTTGGTCGCCGGAGCCTGTCCATGGGGGGAGGTGGAGGAGGGTTTCTTAATCATTTCCGGGACAAACCCGAGGGTTTGGAAGGTGTTACTTGCGGCGGGAGCGTCTCTGGTTTGTTGCAGGGGTCCCGGGGTGGAAAGGTCAATGGTCTGGGCTGAAGGGGATTCAGGAGTAGAGGGTGCTGGGTGGCTATCGTCGCCCACATCTATGGCTTCTTCACTGGCGGGGGAGGTATCAGATAGTTCTTGGTCAGAAGGTGGGAGGGCCTCCGGTTGAGGTGGTGGGATAGGTCTAGCCCTGCCTTCCCTGGAGATGGCATCGTGGTCGTTCCCACAGTTGGGGCAGTGGGGAGGGGAGGTGGGGCCGCAACCAGAGAGGGCCTTAGAGTCGCCGCCCTTGGGGCAGGTGGGGTTTTGGCATCTATGAGCCGAGCGAGTATGATGAAGCGCACAGTAGAAGCAGGTGGGGTGCTTCTAGGTGCATCGGGCAGAAGCGTGTCCGAATCGATAGCAGTGGGTGCATTGGGTCTAGCGGTTAGCTTGCGTTGTTTTCTTGACTTTAAGCCGCTTTGAGAAGAGGAAGATGGCTGGAAGGAGGACTGGAACGTCGTCGGGGTTAACGGAGACGACCACCAAAGTGGCATACTTTGTGAGCCTAACAGCTCGGCTCTAGGTAAGGTACCCTGTGGGACCAATCTCGACCGCCTTCACGTTGAGGCTGGAGTTCTTGATGAAAGTGAACAATTGTTGGTCGTCCTGTGGTAGGATGTCTGTTGGGATTGAGTGAATTGCCAACTGTACAGCGGTTGGCGCCTGGGTAAACGTAAGCCAGGGATTGTTTCCGACGGGGAAGGACTGGGTGAGGTGGCGCATGAGGGCATCGCAGTACGGGGCGTAGGACTCGGCTGGGGTGTTAGGGTTAGTGCTCGTGAGGGAGAGAGTGCCCCGGTTGTTAACCTTTGCGATGAAGGCTTTCGGGAGGAGGCAGTTGGACTCGGTGAGGGTGGCTGCAGCTATGTCTGGGAAGGAGGGGGCTATGGGTTGTGCAAGGGCGTGGGGAGCGGGTTCGGCTCTGGGAGCCAAGAAACGTCTGAAGGCCAATGGAAGTGCTGACGGGGTTTTTATATCATTATCCCCGGTCCCCGCTACCTGTGTAGCCGAGGCCTTTTCCTTTCCCTTCTTCCCTTTTTCGGGGCCGGAGCCGGCCACTTGCGCATAGGTGGAGGTGGTTCTAGGAGTGTAGTCCAGGTGGAGGGTGGCAGGGGTAAAAATGGATAGGTCATATTGATTGGCACAGAACTATTCCGCCTCCCACGAGTGTGGGAAGGCCTTGGCATACAGCTCGGGGTTGCCAAACCTCTATTTGAGTTTTGTGTCATAGAATGCGCAGTGGAGGGAGGGATCGATGTTCTCCCGAGTTGGAGGCGAGGGCGGTATGGCCAACGGGGGGGCGTGCGAGGAGGCACGGGATGGTGGGGGAGGGCCCCTTGGTTGGGCAGGAGGGGTGGGCTGACCTTGTGCAGGGAGGCAGTGTGGGCCGGCCGTGGGGGCTGTGGGGCGAGCAGTGGGGGCGGTGGGGTGGGGCGTGGTCGCCGTCGTTGTCAGGCAATGTTACAAGTCACGTAGGGCGGTCTGTAGTGGGCGGATGTCCTTGGGTGTTGCCGATTCATTGGCAATTGTCGAGGAGAGGTCATCAAGGTTGGAGCGGAGCTCTGGATTTCCTTTGTGGATCTCAGAGAGCTGGGTGGTGACGGTGTCCAGTTGGGTAGTGATAGCTGCTATGCCAGACCCTTTGGCACAGAGGATGTAGAAGATAGAGCCTGCGCCGGCGGTTATTGTCTGGAGTGCCTGAGGGGAGAGGTCTTGAACCAAGTCGGGGTTCATTTGAAGGCTGTTCCTGGTCGCGGTGAAGATTCCCGTCAGGAAGGCGAGCGGGGGTGACGGCTGGGCCGAGGGGGAGGGGAAGGCGGGTTCCTGAAGGTGGGTGGGGGTTGGCACGGGAGATGGCAGCTGCCAAGGCCTGGTTGTCTGGGGGAATGGGAGGGACTTCCATCAGGGGACAGAGTGGGGGAGTATGACCTGTGAAGGTGTCCCTTAAGCAAAGCAGGGTGTGCGTTTTTGTAGAATGTAGAGGGGGGGTGGTAGAGGACATGTAGCTTGACCCAAATATCATGCCCCGAGGGTGCCCTTATACAGGGGTTCTTCCCTCAACCCTAACCCTGCATGACTCATACCCTCGTGTCACATGACTCATGACTCATAGTGAGTCATAGTGTGAAATCCATCAGCTGACCCGGCCGAGTCACCTGCACCGTATCTCGCCACCAATCAAAACTCATAAAACAAGTCATCTGCCCTAACGGGATCACATCTGTGAAACCCATGACTCATAACTCTGAGTCATGTGCGAAATACATGAACCACATGACCACCAACCTGAGTCCTGTCAAATCCCAACCAATAACCATAAACAAATAACACGCTATTGAGTCATCCTGTATAATCCTCTCTGTCAACTGATCTCATAGCGTGAATGATAACCAACCAATGACTAAAAAGTATGATTCATGTGAGAGTCTGCTTTGCTTAGTCACAGTTTGTGACATTAGCTCCGTTCCCCCTCTTGCATCGTTCCCAAGATGCTAAACTCTGTCTCTTTATCACCTACCCCGATTTGGCACATCCTCTGTTTGGCTCAATTGTCGGCTTGTTGCAGTTTTTCCTTTTCTTTATGGAGTCGTTCTAGGTAGTTGTCTGTTCACACAATGACTTTGGTAGTGGGATCGAGTTGGCTCCGGATGGCCACGATTTTCCCTTCCAGCGCTTCCACCTTCGGAGGACTTTTTCACTCCCTTCCCTCCCCAGCCGTGTCCTCAAGGCCTTTCTATTCCTCTGTTCTCTTTGGTAGGTCTTTGCCCGAGTCCCTTTTCCTCTCCCTTCTCATGGGGAATAGCTGGCATCCATCCTTTCCCATTGGTGGTCATTGCGCTTGTCGTTAAAACTATGTTCCCAGCTCGTGATGTCTGTGTTACCCCATCTGGCCCATGGTTGACAAGGTTGTTAGGAGGCCCAGGCTTCTCCTGGGTTTGCTTCCATCTCGGGTCGCCAATTGTGGTCATGGCTGATGCTAGGTTATCTCTATGTCCAGGTGAATTGTGTGTACCAGCCTGACCCTTGTTTTTCGCCTAGGTGTATCTGGCATTCGTCATTGTGGCACTCCGTCCAGCTCATGGAGGCATGTGCCACCTCCCGTTTTGGAAAGCGCAAGTAATCCGCGGTCGTGGGGCTAGCGTTGCGAGCGACGTGCCAGGTCTCGTCTTCCGAGTCTTGTGAGCGTTGTTCTTGTTTCATGACTGGGGGAGATGTGGACAATGATCTGATGATGGTGACATGTATCCACTCCGGGCTTTCCTTGGTAGCCCTGGTGGAATCGTCGAAATGTGCGTTCTGCATTGTTGAAGTTTTGTGCCAGGTACCAGTCTTTGTCGTCTTCTGGTAAATATTCTTTCCACTTTGCTAGGTATTGCGGCTTGTTGCCGTGGAGTCGAGAGTCGATGCTTTGGTTGAGTTCGTATTCTTCTGCTCTTAGTATATGAATAGGAGGAGGGGGTTCTATGATTTGAGATAGGAATCAATTGTCTTGGTAAGGTTTGAGGAGAGAGATGTGGAATATGTTGTGTATGGGGATTGAGGGTGGTAAGGCCAACTTATATGCACTTGTCCAAATCTTTGCCAAGATTTTGAATGGTCTGAATTTCTTGTAGTCGAGCCTTTTCAATGGTCTTCCGGTCTTCAGGTTGACTGACAACAACAACACCATATCTCCTTATTGTCGGTTCGGATCGGGCTTTCTGCCAGTGGGTAAATTGTAGTATTCTGTTTGTTATCATTGAGGGCCACCCTCTCGTGCCTTAATGACTCATGTAATTGAGTCACTTCTTTTGATTCCCCCTGCTTTCCTGGTATCAGATGACCGATCATGGGGTATTCAGGTTTGATGCTGTAGTGTGTGAAGAATGGTGTGCTCTTGATGGTTTCTTGATACCCGTTGTTGTATGCAAATTCCGCAAGGGGTAGCTACCCACACCAATCGTCTTTTGATAGTGGATGTATGCTCGCAGGTATTGCTCCAATATACCGTTGGTTCTTTCTGTTTGTCCCTCTTTTTGTGGATGGAAAGCTATGCGGAGCCTTCGCTCAATTCCTAACTTCCCTCTAGTTTCTTTCGAGAGGTCTGAGGTAAATAGCGTCCCCCTGTCCGTGATGATATAGTGTGGCAGTCTGTGTAGCCTGACTATCTCTTTCACTAAGAGATTGGCGAACTGCCGTGCGTCTAGGTCCTTTGAGCATGGAACGAAATGGCTCATTTTTGTCAGCCCATCAATGACCACCAGTATGGTGTCATATCCTTCTGATTTCAGCAGGTCCGTAATGAAGTCCATAGCTATTGATTTCCCCGGTCGAACAGGGGCATCGTTTGACTGCCGTGATTCTTATGGTTCATGGCGGACCACTTTGGTCCCTTGACATTTGTCCCAATTTTTAATCAATCGTTTGATCCCCTCTCTTTTCTTTGGCCAATAGTATTGTCCCCTGATGAGTTCGGTAGTAATTGCCGCCCCACCCTGTGCTGCTTCTGGGAGTCGTGGTGTGTGGCGATAAGAGTTGTTCGTATCCCTTGGTCGTTTGGTATTCAAATCCCTCTTGGTACCATAAGACCTCTTCCTTCCATTGACATAGCCCCAGCAGTATTCCTTTCATTTCTTTTTATCCTTCTTCCAGCTTTCTTCTGATCTCCTGGATTTCATTGTCGTCCTTGCTAGCCTTCTGTATTTGTCCCTTGTTTTTGTCTTTAAACTAGGTTGTTGCCAATACGTCGACCCTGATTTCTTCTGGGTCTGGATATCCCAGTATTGGTCTTTTGGCAACAAGATTCCCACATTTTGTGTGAGTCTCTTATTGCCTGCCGTAGGTAAGTCTCCCGCTCTTCTCGTGAGGGCCTCTGGCTTTCCCCCCTCGTTTCCTGATCCGTATTGGATTTTGAAGTTCTATTGTTTTAATTTTTGCATCTATTGTGCTTGCTCATCAGCAAAAATAATACTCTGCGCCAGGGGCGCCCCATGCGTCTGGCGCACCTGGCGCACATAACGTCAATCGCGAATCAGGACGCAACGTCGATCTGACGTTGCGTCCTGATTTTGCGTCACCTGACATGCCGTGCCCTGACGCTATCCTGACACGGACCCTACGTTCTCTGCGCCCTGACTGCGCCTGGTCCTTTGCTCTTGCGTCCTGAACACCTCTGATTCTCGGTTGCTGCACCAGGGCGACGCCTGATGATCCGC
>Ga0307507_10003843_pt1 | contig 28024 bp, 23 predicted proteins | sample 7_EM_MG_FD_207223 | JGI IMG/M metagenome (GOLD analysis project Ga0307507, IMG submission 207223) | Populus trichocarpa ectomycorrhiza microbial communities from riparian zone in the Pacific Northwest, United States - 7_EM | ecosystem: Host-associated > Plants > Roots > Unclassified | place...
ACAGAGCGAATCCGTGAAAAGGAGAAACATAATCCCAAGTTCTCGTTTTTGAACTCGGCAGACCCCTATTACCAGTTCTATATATGGCGGCTTGAAGAGATCCGAGCTGGCCGTGGAACTGCGCTTGCCGCCGGGAGAGCTGGACCAGCTGATAATGTACCGGCGGAGACTGAGAAGCCTACAGGGCCTAAGGAGCCCCCGGAGTTCCGATTTTCAGCAAGAATGCCAAATATCTCTGCACAGGATCTTGACATTTTACGGCTCACCGCTTTGTTTGTCGCAAAAAATGGTCGTTCGTTTCTCACTACGCTTTCACAGCGAGAAGCTCGAAACTTCCAGTTTGATTTCTTGCGCCCAAATCATTCCTTTTATCAGTACTTCTCGCGATTAGTGGATCAATATACCGATTTACTATCGCCAGGTGGAGGGGTTAGTGTTGAGGAATTGGAGAAGAATGTGAGGAATAGGTTTGACTTATTAGATCGTGCTAGAGGAAGAGCCGAGTGGACCCGGTGGAAGGAGAAAGAGAGAGAGAAGAAGGAGGAGCAAGAGGACCAGGAGAGGTTGGCTTATGCCCAGATTGATTGGCATGATTTCGTTGTCGTCGAAACAGTTGTTTTCACTGATGCCGACGACCAAACGGAGCTTCCCCCTCCGACCTCTCTCTCAGACCTGCAGCATGCTTCGCTTGAACAGAAAGCAATGATGTCGCTTCATCCGACTACGCTTCGTATCGAGGAGGCTATGCCTACTTCTGACCCAGAACCGGTGGAAACTCCGTGGCAAGTGCATATGCGACAGCAGGAGGATAACGGCGCAATGGATATGGAGATGGAGGGTTCAGACGACGAGGAAGAAGAGAGGCAAAAGGAACAGGCTAGGAAACGACAAGCCCAGGAGGCAGCGAAGGCCGGGCCCGGTCAGGGCCAAATGAAGATTAGGAGTGACTATGTGCCTCGGGCTTTGGCAAAGAGACAGCAAGGCTCGATGGGCATTTGTCCGAACTGTAAACAGAGTATCGCATTGGATGAGATGGAGGAGCACATGAGAAGTAAGTCACTCAATGCCTTTATGATAATATACGTAACTAACACATGCTTTGATAGTCGAGCTCCTTGATCCTCGTTGGAAAGAGCAACGCGCTCGTGCAGATTCTAAGCAAGCAACCACCAATCTGTCTACCAACGACACCGTCATGAACCTGAAACGTCTTGCATCCCAACGAGACGATCTATTCGATTCAAATTCTGGAAGACCTGTTTCCGCAGAAGAATTGGAACGTAGGAAGAGAGTAGCGACTGGTGGTTGGGATGGATCCGCGGAAACGAAGGAGGCTGCTAGAATGCAGCAGTTGCAGAACGTCAATGTTCAGGAACAAATCGATGCGATCAGAAGAAAGGCTGGGGCAGTTAGTAATCCAGGGGTCGGGCCACCAAGGCAGTAACTTAGCTCCTTAGTTCATTTTCTCCCTATAGGGGTTTTCGGTGTATCATTTAGTAGTCTCTTGTGGTGGGATGGTTCAATAACCTTTTTACATATTTGAAAGGGCTGTCGTTTGATTAAATCCGCGGCTATGATTGGAGCGAGAGTTGCCCGGGCATTGTTATTCTCTTAATAAACTATACGTATTAGTGATCTATAACAGGGGGTTCATGTCGCGTGGTTTGGTTGCTCAGTCTGATGCGTATCTATCTTACCTTACTCATATTTAGACATTCTATCTATCTCTCTCACACACAGTTGTAAAACAAAGGAATCTACGGTATGGCTGGGGCTCACAGCATATTGCACATGGGGGCAGGTTCTGTTGATACTACTTGTAGATAAGGTGTGCATGTGCCAAGCGGGACCAACACAATCAGAGATGAGATGATATTATGACTTGAGAAATTCTTGGGGAATAGGAGAAGGTTGAACTGTCTTATTTCGTCGCAGTGTCTTGGGTAGCTATGAACTAACAGCCGTTGCTCGGTCTAGGTATAATGCCACCCCTTCGAACGTTTTCAAGCACTCGAACTAAGAATTACTGGTATTGGCCACAGTCAGGATTTATGGTCTTTCCTGCCCATCCTTAAATTTTCGAACCAAAAGCCTCGGTCTTTCGCACTAAAGATGTGTGAAATCCGGTGATAATATAGTGGGATCATAATACCGGTAGTCTTATACTCGAGTATATCGGTGGTCGAACCAAATGCCGTGTCCGTGGGGTTGCCTCCTCTGGTTGGGTCTGGCATGTTTTTGCTTTCAATGTCTCTCGGAGGGGCTGAATAGCCCCTCCCCCGTTTGCCGAATTTTTCACCCCTTTCCCGAGGTAGGGGGTTCTTGATAGAATATGGCTCGATTACTCAATATACCTGTTCTTCCACATATATTATTTCACATCGCATGAATGTCGGTAACAAAAAGCGGGCCTAGAGATTTCTCACACGCACAGCCTTAAAAAAAGGCGATGCTCAGACGTGTATTTAGGGGACAGTTTTCGTCAAGTGTCAGAGAGGTATGATTTAGGAGTTTTAAGACTCACGTCTTGGTGACGGAGGCTGGGCGATTCGAAATGAGCAACGAGTTCATGACTCTTGTGGCGAGGAGCTCACAGATCATTGGCACCCTACAACTGCGCCGGCATGACGCTCGTGGTCCAAGGTGCCTGCTTCAGACCCGCCGGGTAACATATGTGCCCTAACTGCCAAGCCTTACGAGGGCAGTAACCCTAATTGTCATTCCTCGTGAGCTGTGATTGGCTGACGAAAATTTGGCCGACTGGAGCATTTGGGTATAAAAGGCCAGCTCTCCCCCCACCTCTCTTTCCTCCCCATCCCGGTGCAAGGGCAAGATCGATAGCAGTGAAGATTCGTCTGAGCTTCGATTTTTGCTAGTTGAAAACTACAACTATATTGACTGCTCCTAGTCTGCTTCGGTAGGCTAGGGAATTTTTGTCCTCAATAGCAGAGTCTTATGTGCTCTTTGCTTTCATTTTTCTTTCGTTTATGCCTAGGCCGTACAACTTGTAGGCGTGGGATTTACGAAAAGAAACTTGTAAACAAAAGCCTTTTTAAGAGTAGGATTACACCAGTAAAGTCGATTTTGTTGGTGCAGCACTAGTACTCGTGCTGTATTGGCTGCCCACCGCTTTGTGGTTTTCTGTTATGCTTAGTCCACCGTTGCTGGACTGGATTGGTTGTTGATGTCGTGCTTACTCGGAATGTATCCTACAATGATGCTCGCGAATCTCTTTCTCCAATCTACGTCTCTCCCTCTAATGACATCGGGACTTCAGTAAAAGTGGGAGATCTTTCGACAGAAGGATTCTTATTCGCCGGGGTTAGGTGTTCTCGATGATCTGCGCTCTTTGAAGGCCTGAGATCGTTGAGCGTCACTTGCCGGTGATGAGATAACTTATCGTACTTTACCAACGGCCGGGTCCCTCAGACCTCCCCCTCTATCCTAGAGCTCCTCGGAACCCTTTTCTGTACGATAGGGAAACTAACGCAAAATAAGTCTTGTTACCCTACGCCCCGCCCTTCCTCTCTTCACACCAGTCTTTCACTTCACCTTTCGAGGCAATTGACGAGACAGAACAACAACGAACACAAGAATGGATAAGGTTGTGAACAAGATTGCTGCTCTCCCACCGGGCGAGCCGTACCATAGCCTTGAGTTTTTCCCTCCAAAGACCGCAATGGTAACCTAACCGGCATGACTCACGGGAAAGCAAGAAGCTGACGTGAATTCTCACAGGGATTTCAGAACTTACAAGCTCGTCTGGAACGTATGGCTCGTGCTCTTCGACCTCTTTTCGTTAACGTTACCTGGGGAGCTGGAGGCTCAACCGCCACTAAATCCCTTGAGCTTGCGGAGATATGTCAACGACAGCTCGGCCTCACTACAGTGTTACATCTGACATGCACAAACATGTCACAAGCAGTTCTGGACGAGACGTTGGAAGCGGCAAAGGAGATTGGGATTCGCAATATTCTCGCTTTACGGGGCGATCCACCAAGAAGCGATGATTATCATAACACTCCGTGTGACGGAGCTTCCAATGGTGCTAGGAAGGAGTTTGAGTATGCCGTTGATTTGGTCAGACACATACGGGAGAGGCACGGTGATTATTTCTGCATAGGAGTGGCCGCCTATCCCGAGGGCCATGTTGAGGGAGCTAGCCCTGAGAAACAGGACCCGCTGTTTGATCTACCGTTCTTGGTTGAGAAGGTTAAGGCCGGTGCAGACTTCATAATGACTCAGCTGTTCTACGATGTGGACAAATATCTCTGGTTTGAGAAGTTGTTAAGGGAGGAACCTTCGGGCGTGCTTTCCGAACTCCCGGTGGTTCCGGGATTGATGCCCATACAGAGTTATTCGATGCTGAAACGGATTACCAAGCTCAGCGGAGCTTCCTTACCCGCGGGTATTCTACAGAGGTTGGATGATGTCAAGGGAGATGATGAGGCGGTCAAGCGGGTGGGGATTGATATAGTCTCGGAAGTCATCGAGAAGATTAAGGCTGCGAACCTGAGCGGGCCAAGGGGGTTCCACTTCTACACGTTGAACCTTGAGAAATCTGTCTCCTTTATTATCGAGCGAACCAGCCTTATCCCACCACGCGATGAGTCCGTCTTCGAGGAAATCGAGGGCCCGGCTGTGAATGGAGTGGCTCTGAGAAGGGATAGGAGAACTTCTTCCGTAACTTCGGATCCTCACAATCGTGTGATTGTTGACAATTCCAGTTCTCTACAATCGCCAAGGCTAGCAAATGCACTCGAAGCTGGCTTTCTGGGGCCACCCGAGCAGTCTCGTCCGCCGGAGGTAGCGTTGGCAATCTCTGAAGGTGAGGGTGCGTTGGGGAGAGAGGCAACTTGGGATGACTATCCGAATGGCCGTTTTGGCGATGCGAGGTCTCCGGCCTTTGGCGAAATTGATGGCTACGGGCCGTCGCTTCACTTGTCGCAAGCTCAGGCAATCAAGCTTTGGTCATGCCCGGTTAACAAGCAGGATGTATCCGACATCTTCGTCCGACATATTAAGGGTGAACTAGATGCTATTCCGTGGAGTGAGCAAGGTCTGAGTGTGGAGAGTAAGGTCATTGCGGACCATTTGATTAAGTTGAATCAGAAGGGATTCTGGACTGTGGCATCCCAGCCAGCGGTCAACGGTGCCAATAGCACTGATGAAACCTTCGGGTGGGGGCCGAGGGGAGGTTTTGTGTTTCAAAAGGCCTTTGTTGAGTTTTTCTGCTCGACTGAGGATTGGGAAATATTGAGAGCCAAGTTGGAGGGAGTTGAAGATGTGTCCTACTATGCTGCAAACAAAAATGTAAGCAGGTCCTCACCTAGGGCCGAGTAATTGATTCCTCAATACTGACGGCCCCATTAAGGGGGACTATACTGCGAGCGTGCCCCTAGGAGGTAGCGCTATGCACGCAGTTACGTGGGGCGTTTTCCCAGGAAAAGAGTACAAAGAGTTCCCCCACCCTTCAAAGTTACCGCTAATAGCGTGCCCGACTAACCACCAAATCACTCCTATCATTCATACAGAATTATAACACCAACCATAATCGAAGAAGTTTCCTTTAAAGCTTGGAAGGTTGTTGAGACTCCCACGAGTTAGCTGAATCTTCTACGAAAACTGACAAGCTTACTCAAACAGGAAGAAGCTTTCAGTATCTGGAAGGAGTGGGCGAGGGTGTACCCGCCTAGATCTGCGTCATCGGAGCTGATGATGGAAGTTGCGGAGACGTATTACTTGGTTAACATCATTCATCATGGGTATATGGATTCGGAATTTTTGTGGGAGCTCTTGGAGGTGTAAGGGGTTGTTCATGCTAGTTGGCTTCTGCTGAGGGTTGAGGGGATGAGAGCCTCCTCTCTATTTCCATAATCATGGGTGGTGCTTCTACAAATGAGGCTTATACTAGTACTTGTACGATTATGTGGTGCTTGTAGTAGTTAATGATATTTTGCTGGGGTACGGTTTAGCATTTGAGGATTAGGTGCTGGTTGAGCTGTAGTGTGTACCACGAGCCGACTCGAGTCGAGCTAGACCGTAGGCTGGAGCTGGTCCGACTGATGAGCCAGTGGAATCGAGCCGCTCGAGCTTTACCCTAGAGCTCGAGCCTGAATTTGTTAGACCCAGAATATCACTTGCTTTGAAGGCTTGGGGAGAGTGATATGTGGAGAATATAATGTTCAAAATATTAAACAGAAAAAAACAAAATCAAATATTTGTTGCATGTTCATAGAAGAGTCTATCCACCTCCTCGACTTGCGATTCTTCTGCATCTGACTTAATTTCCCAATCCTTAACCTCTCGCAAACCCAGCCAGTCTTTCCGAACTAACTAACGCAGGGCCGGCTGTAGGAAAACCTTTTCCCATATTAAAGTTACTTTTCCCTGCTTCCGAGTATCAACTGAGGTTTCTCATATTGTAATACCCATCCCCCCCTGCCTTCGCCAGCCTTTTCCCATCTCCTCCCGTTTCCTCCTGTTCCCCCCCCCCTCTTACCCTTTGCCAGATTTGAGATGAAAGGTTGAGAAAAAAAATATCGCAAAAAGATCAAGCTTGGCTTGGGTCTGGCTCGAGTCGGAGTTTATGCAGGCTCGAGCTGGCTCAGCTCGGGGAATAAGTCGGCTTGTGTGGCTCGAGCCCGCGAGCTTCTCAGCTTGTGGCAAGCACTTATTGGGCTGGTCATGGGCCGTTGCGGGAAAGTGATTATCCGTGATCTGCATTCACTTCCCTACCGTAGAAACTTGAATAAGAGAACCTTGAACGATGTGGTTAGAAGTCCCCTCCTTCGGAAAGTGGGCTCTGAACATAGTGAAACACAGCCCATTTCTTCCTTCCGAGGGAGGAAAAAAAGGAAAATTGCCGGATCTTACTGGGAAAGGTGAGCCTAAGACACAGCACGGGGGTAGTCGAGGTGGAGGAGGATATAATACGGTAGACTAACTTACACAGCATTTACCATGAACCTGGTGACACTCTCCACAATCGAGTTATCGCTGCACTTTCGGCAGATATTACCTGGCGTGACTTCAATAAGGGCTTGAAGCAATTTTAATATCAACAACACTTTACTTTGCTTTTTTGAGTTTTAGCAAAAGTTAGGAGGAAAATCATGCGTGTTTTTTTATTTTTGTTTAACATCAATATCTTTGACTTTACATTTAGGTAGAATGGATGACACAACCTTTGCTTGGTGGGGTTTTGTTTATTTGTTTGAGAGGGTGGGGGGAAGTTACGCTAATGTATTATAAAGGATTCCTGTCAATGAAGCTTCATGATATTTTGCTCTCTCTCGCTGGCCGAGTGATCCAGGAGACAATGGGAACGGATTCGCCTCATTTGCCCTTAGCACTCTGTGCTCAAAGCCCAACCAACTCACGGGTACCCACCCCCGACCAAGATACACCGCCATTCTTTAGGACTTATATGATATTGGTATGATACCCACCTCATCACCTATACCCCACCCCGCATACACTACTGTGCATTTCGTTCTCCGATTCTATCCCCCGTGCCGTTGCGCACAATCTCAGCTCCCTCCGGTGAGTCTCAACACCGGGACCCCTGAAAAGTGCATTACCGGTACTTGTGCAGCGCCGCTAGGCGCGAGGGCCAGTAGCGTGATAGTGTCCGGTGTGTTGGGATGTAGTTACACCGGATGCGTTAGATACAGTAGTATTATAACTTACCGGTAGTTGAACATTGCCGTATCTGGGATGGGAACTTGAAGGTTTTTGTTGCGGGTGCGATATTGGGGTTGTAGTGTTGGGTGGCTTGTGGTTTAGTGCGGCATGCATGATACTTGCCTGAGGCACCGCTAAGGTTCCCTGGTTTGGTATGGGGGGGGGGGGGGGTGAGGTTGGGGACATGGAGTAGGTATGCGGGAGTGGGTTAGGAAGCTAGCGGAGGACCGGGTGAGGGGGTTGAGGTAAGATATATTGTTCTGGCGGCGCTTTTAGGGGCATCGTTGGGTTGGGGAGGGCTGACAGTGTTGGGATCTGTTGGAGTTTGTGGGTGGATGGTATTGTTGCTGTGGTGAAGTAGGGATGCCGGTATGTTGGCGTGGGTTGATAGTAGTGGGGTTGGTGTAATAGGTGTTCTGGGGTGTTTGCGCGCGAGTGTCTAGGTTAACTAATAAGCTAGCTAGTTTATTGTGGAAAAGGTATCTACTAACTTAGTTTGATGCGAGTGTATGGTAGTGAAAGTACAATAACTAATCAACGTATGAACATACCGTATCCCTCTAGTAGTATATAGAGGACGGTCAGTTGGCGGTTGACCGGTACCAGATCCCTCACTTTAACTACCGTGCTTGAAATACGATGCTTCGAACGAGAGCTAGAGAGTTTACCACAGAAGAGAATCTGAAATAAGGAAATAGCCTTTGCATCCTTATGTGGGAACTTCGCTTTAGGATTTAGTTGTGCTCTGGCCTGCTAGAAGGCCTGCGGTGGCTCCGGTAGTTGGGAGGCCTAGCAGCATAGAGCGGTTTAAATTCCAAGTGACAGAAACTGGATTGTTAATACAGTGGATTTCAAAAACCTTGATTTTGAGCTAGGCTATCCCTGTCCCGAGTATTCTAGCCGGAGAATGTTGTCAGTCCCCCCCTCCCAAGCTGCTAGACAAATTTATAATCCCACAATGGTGGCTTGCCCCCCCGTGGCTGATCTCTTGTGAGCCATTTGTATGCGAGCATTAATACGCTTTGTCAGGAGTAAGAGTTGGGGAATCCTTGAGGGCTTACACATGCTTAGTTTATGTTGGAAATCACAGTGTTATAGCCGCACTTGATGCGGGATGTGCTCGCACTTCAAGGCCGCACTGGTACGCGTATGCACTAGTCAAAGAACGCGCAAGCTATGAAAACGCTTTCACGCCCCTGTCTTTCTTTCCTTCCTTCCTGTCCTTTCTCTCTCTACTTCTTTCTTCCTCTTCACTTGTTTCCTTAAGTCTTTCCTTTCATCAACTTATCGCAATCAATCATGGTCTTCATCTCCGCTTAATACAAACTTTGTGTCTACTTAAGCTGTTCTACTCTCTGCTGCGTAAAACCCTCCCCGTTGATCATTACCCCCGCATCGAATGTTTTCAACAATTTTGGGTTCCATGTTGGCGAGTGAGAGGACGTGATCCGGTGAGAGGAAGGGAATCAGTTACCGGACTGAGGCGGAGGAGTGTCTGCGCTTAAGTTAAGGGTTAGTTGGTTTCTTGGGGGTTGGGTTTGTCTTTTGAGAGTTTATGAATTAAGAGGGAGGTGGGGATTATCGTGAGTTTGTATGGGTGGAGAGTGTTGGAGAGTGATTGGGTTTATTACATCTGTGGGGCATTTTAGTTTGCTAGTGAGGGAGTGGGTATCTAGCCTATTTTGGGGGCTGAGGTGAGTTTATAAGTTAGTGCCATAATATCCTACAGACGCTGCATGGTTGGTGTGGGAGCGGCTTTTTTATGCGCTGCTGGGGTTCACGACCGATGCAATTGTTTCTGCCCGTTACATCCTCAGCGACAAGCATGTCGAGTATCTCTTTGAGGGAGACCGCTTCCCTTGATACCTGTTAAACCGGTAATAGTTATCGGGCGGACTATTTTCTCCAGGGTGCTGGTATTCACTCTCCCGTCTCTGAACGGTCTGACTTGGCATAACCCATTCCTCTTGATCAGGTTTCACTACCACCGATGGGATCACTGCGGGTGCCTTACTCTCTCTCCCAAGCACCCTCCTTCCGCCGGAACTCCGGGTGTTATATGACCGCCCTTCATACCAAGTCCTTCAGCCCTTCAGTCAGTTAACTAGGGAGTTCGTTTCAACATGGTTACCGTACCGTATGCCGGCATTATCCACGATGCACACCGGCACTGCTCCTAATTATCTTCTCTTACCGCAAAAAAAGGATAATGTGAAATAAAAATAAAAAATCCTTATTATGTGGAATTTAATATAATGGGGGTCGCCCACTTTCCTTTTTAAAAAAACTTTCTACCCCCGTTTCCGCAAGGAATTCACCCAAAAGATCGGTCGATGTGATGAGGCTTACATCTTGGTTGCCATTCGTTACTTTTGCGGTGTTGACCACTTCTGTGCTTGGTCTTACAAAGATAGCGTGGGTGTTTTTGCTTCTCTATTGATATTGAGGGGGTGACTAACTAAGTCTTTTCTTTTGGTAGACCATTCATTGAGACACCGAGGAGGGGCGCTGCGGTACCTAATAAGGATGGAGTGGGTGTTTTATGTGAAATCAATGCTTATTACTGAGAATTCTCTAACTGGTGATTTAGACTCACGCTCTGTTTTTGACTACTAAATATAATTTGCGATCACATAAATCATCCTCAGAATGGCGGACACTGGACTTAAGTAACGGGGAACTAAAAACTGTATTCAAAGGTAGCGAGGTTAGCGATGTTGTTTGGCTGGATAACATGAACATCCTATACCTTACGTCCGCGACCAAGACGACTGGAAATGAACTCTGGATAGCGGATGTTGAGGAGCCGGAATCGAAGTTGGTATACCCTTATAAAGCACCACTTTGTGTTGTATGTACTAATAGGGAATATCTAGATATAAGGTCCTTACTTTCAATGGGAAAGTGAGGGGGCTAAAAATGGGCATGGATACAGGAGGCCGCATTAGGTTTGCTGTGGTTGGCACTGCAGATGCTAATACCGGTACTATGGTGGGCATGAAAAAGAAAAAAGTCTGGCATTCAGGCAGGACATATAATTCGCTATTTGTTCGGCATTGGGATAGATATATGAGTGAGGGGGAGAATAACGCTGTATTTGTGGGAACCCTTGAGAGGAGGAACGAAGGGGACAGATACCGGTACATCAAACGAAGTCTTCGCAGTATTTCGGCTGCTTATAGCTGCCCTCAAGGTTTGGTGCCTCTGGGACTTGAATCACCCGTTGGGCCGCAAGGAGGCGCTAGTGATTTCGAAATCTCTGATGACGGGAAATGGGTTGTGTTCGTGGCTAAAGACCTTACTATCAATCAGGCGATGTGGACTACTACCTACGTATACTTGGTAGACCTTGACGACCCTAATAAGCCGCCATATCCTATAAATGCCCCAGCGGAAGGATCCCATCGTCTCGGAGCATCTGCTTCACCAGTATTTCTGGGCGGGAAGGAGGAAGGATCAAACCCTACTATATATTACTTGCAACAATTCGAGAATGGCTACGAGGGAGATAGATGGAGGATTATGAAATATGCCGTGCTAGCAAATGTGGAAGGCGGTGGTACCCGGCCGGTCACTATACAAAAGGACTGGAGGTTTTCCCCAGGCGCTCTTGTCGCTGTGGGTAGCTCACAGGTTATAGCTCTCGCAGAAGTACACGGACGCACTAGGCTCTGGAGAGTCGAGGGGGTCGGAGAACCGGTCCCTTGGACTGGGCGTGAACATGGCTCAATCTCGGTTGCACACGCGTTACCTGATCAGAAGCTGCTGTTGACTTCTTCGAGCATGGCCGACCCGCCGTTTTATACTATCCTCGACCTAGCGAAGAATGAGACAGAGCTCATCCTTGGCCCCGAGTCAATCCCGAAGCCAATCGGGGAGCTTGAGCATGACGATGTCGAAGAATTTTGGTTCGAGGGGGATAACAATAAACAGGTGTGTCCATCTTTCTCGATATGTTATATCTGGAGTTAAACAATGCTAATGAGAGTATAGGTGCATAGTTGGTTAGTTAAACCGAGTAACTTCAAGCCCGAAAAAAAGTATCCTCTCGCATTTATCATTCATGGAGGTCCGCAAAGTTCCTGGAAGGATTATTGGAATATTAAATGGAATCCGAAGATTTTTGCTGAGTACGGATATGTGGTTGTTGCGATTAATCCCACCGGGAGTGTTGGGTATGGGCAGGATTTTACAGACGCAATCAAGAGCAACTGGGGTAAGGCAGCCCTCCATCACTAACGAAACTGTCGTACTGATTTGTAATTATAGGTGGATCTCCTTATATCGACCTTATGAAAGGCTATGGCTACGCTATAAAAAACTTTCCCTTTATAGATGCGAACCGTGCAATCGCTGGCGGCGCCAGTTACGGCGGTTACATGACAAACTGGATCCAAGGTCATGACTTTGGTCGGAAATTCAGAGCCTTGATCTGTCACGACGGAATCTTTTCAACTCCAGGAATGTACGGTTCCGAGGAGCTGTGGTTCACCCACCATGAGGTAACGGCCTGCTATCTCTTCCTCTACCGTACAGTAAGCAATACTGACCGGAGGTAGTTCAACGGAACCTTGTGGAGTGCCGGGGAGAACTACGATAAGTATAATCCGGCACGCTTTACGGATAAATGGGCGACCCCACAATTGATTATTCACAATGATCTCGACTACCGTATTCCTATATCTGAAGGTCTTGCTGCTTTCAATGTTCTTCAAGTTAAGGGAATTCCTAGTAGATTTGTAACGTTCTTGGACGAGGGACATGTGTATGTTTTGGTGATATCTTACCCTTGCCTGGTTATCGGCGTGCTAACGATCTTATAGTGTCCAAAAGAGTGAAAATAACTACAAGTGGTTAAACGAAATCATCGACTGGATGGACATCTGGACGAATGCCAAAAACCCAGCAATCCCTATCCAGAAGGATACCTCTGCAGATCCCAAAAGTATAAGCCCCACAACGGGTATCCATATGCCACCAAACAGCAAAATCCAGCACGCTGTTGGGAATGACGGTGCTTACCGAGAGGAAGATGAGATCTATGATGGCGGCAATGAAGTAAAATGGGACCATGTAAACTATATAAGCCCTCATCATATGCGTGCCTAATCTCATGGGGTTTGCGTTTTTATCTGGAATAAACGGAGTTTTTTTGATTTTTATATTTGTTTTCCTTTCTTGTGAATTAGGCGCTTTTAGGACTACGATACTATAATAAGAGGCATCACAGCAGTTCACAAGTAAAGTCCCGTATGGTCATAGAAAGCCGCAGAAGTCTCATTTAAAGCACCGGTACAGATGTCCACAAGTGTGAGTCAGCATAGATTACTTTTATCCATCACCAGCGATCACTCGCCAGTCACCTGACTCCATGGCCTTGGCGTTTTCACAAGAATGCCAAAAATTTCCCTTCATCTAACGTCATCATCATCGCTCTTCCCCGCCAACCACCACCCACCTTAACCTCAACCTCCACGAAATAACCCAATTTCTGTCCGATAACAACAACAACAGCCTGTGGAAATGGTCGAACTCCGTGAAGTAGAGGATGAGCACTTCGTCAACGCCCAACCTGCCCCCTCTGACGACGAGGACTACACCGACACCGACAGCGAGATCTCGGAGGAGGACGAGGACGATGATGCCGACCTCGAGGAGTCCTTATATGAGCGGATTGTTGCGCTCAAGGACATGATACCACTGAAGCAGAGGACCTACATTTCCAATGGCTTCTCCAGGACTTATAGCTTGCTCAGTAAGGGATTTATGCTCGGTGGGAAGACGCTTTGGATCCTTTCTACTAGTGCATTGGTGCTTGGTGTACCATTTGCTGTGGCGATTACGGATGAGCAGCAGGCCGCCGGGATAGAGGAGGAAATGAAGGTTCGTTTCCACCCCCTTTTCTGCTCGCTTTTGTTAGGGGATTGTGCTAACGACGGGGAGTAAATAGATGAACCAGATTACTACAGATGTGAGTGTCTCTTGATATTAGGGCATCTGCCGTATGGATGCATGAAGGTAGCTAATGGCCTATAGGCGCTCACTCCCGGTGCGGAGTCCATACATACCACTCCGCAAAAGTAATTTCGGAAACTCTTTTGTACAGAACGCTTGCAATGTATATTATTTGGGGGTTCTTTTTTTTTTCGTCTCGTGCTTAGGGATTAGATGGGTGCTAATCTAGTGGAAAAAGCGGAATGATATTCTCTCTCCTCTACTACGTGCAGCTCTTGACCATGAGGTTACGGGCTATGAGCTGAAGCTATGGATAGTCCCCTCCGGTGGTGTAGGCTGCTTGGTATAGTAGCATGCGGCTGCAGTTTAACTTGAAGGTTGATTGTTTGGGTTGTGTAGAATGCGTCGAGTTCGTAAAATTGGGTAGTATTTGCAGTTCCAATTTCTCTCATTGGTAGGCTCAACAAAACAGAACTATTCAACTGTGATACATGATGCCCGAGTGCAATACACCCTTTCTTCCTGCACGCAGTCTCTCATGCCCCATATTGCTCTAGACAACCACTTTCCTGCAATCCACCCACGTATGATATCATACAAAAAACCCCAAGCAACCCCAACACCATGCACTATCACCCTAATCCCTGGAAGGAAGGAGGCAACTAAAAGAACAACCCCCTTCCACTCCAACACGAAAAGCCTCGAAACGCCGCAACCTTCCCGGGAAATCCTCGCGGTCGGCCGGGGGTATCCGTCGTAGTGTTCTTGTTACAGATCTGATTGAACCATCGGTATGGTAGGTTTCCGTCTAACCGGCTGCTCGCACACGTTCGACTGAAAGTAGCCGAAATCTGTACCGGTACTATATGAGGTGGAGATGTGGGGGAGTTGGCACTTTGGGGGAAGCTATACCTGTTTATATTGGGACGCGGGTATGGTACCAGGGGAGTGAGGCTTACTTGGTGGGTTATGTGTAGTTGTGGCTGGTAAGGTGGAGAGGTGGTATATACTTTTGTATGGGTGAGATGTGTTTTTCAGTTTGTGCACTACCTGAATTTGTTCTTCCTAGGAGTCTTCTATGGGAATGAGTGCTGCTGCGCATAGGGGGTGAGGGAGTTAGCTCCCCGATGGGATGCACTGTTGTGGGTTGGGAGGGGGGGTAGTGAGAGGAGATTGGGGGGTAAATGGCTTTAAGGAAGGGAATTGTTAAGGTTTCGGGAGTTGTTCTGAAGTCAAACTTTAAAGGACAAGCACAGCGTATAATAGAGCCTAGGTGGGAGCTCGGGGGGCGCGGTTGACATCCCATCCATCCATCCGAGCAACATCGCCTTCCTATAGGTCCGACCACCTCCCAACCTCACCCGCCTCACCCACCTCTCCTCTCGATCCCTGTCCACCACGCAAGACCCATCAGCTATCGAAATCACCCGCACCTCTGCGACCCAACGGCAGCAAACTACTTCCTTGACAGCTCCTACCAATTTATAATGATACTAGGGCCAAGCTAGACCAGGGTTTTTTATTACTATTGGGCATGGTCTATTTGTTCATGATATTGGTTCAGTAATATCATCAATTCAAGATGGAATGCCGGGTAGTCTCATGGTTATGCAGTGCAATAGAGATTGAGAAAGCCAAGCATATTCAAGTCTGCCATTGCCGAATCAAAATCGAAATCCCCCAAAATAAACTACATAATAATATTATTATTCATTACAGCCCAGGGTACGGTGTCCGAGTGATAGGACATGTCCTACCAGGGTTAGGGCTGCACCTCACGGTTAATTCCTCCGACTCCGAGCTCCAAAGCTCCCCCCAAACCAACCCACCTACAACCCACCTAATGCCGCCCACCACCACCCGCCTCTCACCCCTCCTCCGCCTTACCCGCCGCTTCCCACCTCTTAAATTCCGCCCCCTCCCCCGTCTCTATTCCACAACCCCAAAAAACCCTCCCCTCCCACCACCAGAGAAACCTCCCAGCCTACCCAAAGCCCTCCAGAAATACGCCTCCCACTTCCGTGACCGCCCCCTCTCCCACATAACCTCATTCCTAATCCTGCATGAGCTCACAGCAATCGTGCCCCTCGGCGGGCTATTCCTGTTCTTCCACAACACACGCTGGACACCGCCGGGGCTTCCGGGGGAGTGGGTGGTAGCGGGGATGGAGAAGTTTGGTAGATATGTGTGCTTTCGCTTCTTTCTTGGTGATTCGTGGGCTAATAAAGTGTGGGGGTAGGTGCGGAAGAAGGGATGGGAGAGGTTTAAAGGAGAGGAGGGGGCTAGATTGTTGCTTGAGTGAGTTCTCTCGATCTAGGGATAGAGGGGGATGGGGAGTGGGAGGCTAATAGTGGGGGGCAGGGTTGCTACGGCTTGGGCTGTTGTGAAGGCTTTGCTGCCTCTTAGGATCGCGATGAGTCTTTGGGCTACGCCTTGGTTTGCTAGGGTTGTTTTGGGGGGGGTTGGGAGGGCTGTTGGGGGGTGGAGGAAGAGGGCGGTGTGATATGATATCCCGAATGCAAGTGATATATTCTCGGGTTGGCAGGTAGATATGTTCCCTGACTTGGTTTGAGCGGGAATATATGTTATAGATAGAAGAAGTTCGCAATCGTGGTATCGTAACTCATTAGATTAGGGTGACAATCCCCGCCTAGCCGCAGGGTTAAGTATCTAACTATATGCCGGAGAGTGAGAAGTCATGGGAGGCTCCTCTTCCTATGATAGCTATCTTCTCTAGATTATAATCACACTGTCTCAAGCTACCTAGCCCATTCCTTCTCACTCTCTTAACCATCAACTACCCCCTTGTAGCTCGACCAAGCTATTCATCTTGATGTCAACCGGCGCTGGCCGCGCTTTCGGATAAGTCCCCGTAGCATCCGCGTACTCTCTCAATCTCCTTTTGACTTCTACAACCCCGTAAGTCCTACCGTATCCCAATCGAATTCCTCAAGAGGAAGAACAACCCACCCATCAAAGCCTGTCCTAAAATGTTCAACCCCCAAGCATCCCTATTCTTCCCCGCATCCGCAGGCTATTCCCCATCAGCTTGAACCCACCGCCGCCCCATTCCCAAGAGGGAAGCCAAAACTCACCGCAAACCCAATCCCCCATTCCCTCGACGCGGCCGCGTATACCAACTCCCTATCTCCCGTATCTAGCAGCAACCTCCGCAACTCCTCGTTCTGCCCGAACTTCAGCATGAGCCCCTCGCGCACCACCATGCTGCGCATCCCGTTCCACACCTCCACCTGCAACCCGTTTATGCGCCGCGAGATGCTCATGATCACGGAGACGTCCCGTGTCGCGAGGATGTCCTCTGCTGCGCGGTTGTCGTAGAAGAACTGTGCTTTGCGGTACTGTAGGTATTGCGTTAAGCTCGTGAAGTAGCAGTAGGCCGGTGCGGCGTTGCCAGGGCCGGTGGGGGAGGAGGAGGATGTGAAGGCGCAGGCGTGGCTGAGGCAGAAAGGGTAGTAGCGTGGGTCATCCTCACGGAAGTAGATTGGGGGATTGGTGTTCATCTTAAATATTTTCTTTGCTTTTTTTGGTTGACGCTGCGAGCTATTTTCTTTTAGGGTCAGTTGTAGGATCGGTACGATAGTAGGATTGGGAAGAAAAGTGGAGATGGGGGTCTGGTTAAGTGGAAGGTGGGGTGGATGCCCTGTGGAACAGATTTGATGCGGGGGTTGCATGGACTGGGGTGTTGTGGTGGGATGATTTGGGACAACAACGGTGGGCTACCTGTACGTCAGTACTACTTGTATTATGCCAAACCCCTGTGATAGATGAAGTATTGGTGTTTGAGGAAATACCAATAATGCGCGATCATATTTGTGTGGTATAACACAAATCGAACAGCGCCGGGTTGCAGTAGTAGCGAAGAGATGGCTCTACGAGCTGGATGCACACTTGGCTAAAACTTTAACGAGTGAGATATGATGTTTAGCTTAGACAGAGGTTGATTTGCCAAAGATATCTCGTCATTGAAGTAAGAGTATCCATCTTATGTAAGGAGAATATAGACTATGCTTAGAAGAATAAATAGAAGATATCCTCCCACAAAAAAAGAAACTTCAAAAGCTATACTACCGACCTAAACGACGATCGTAAGACAATACTCGAGGGCTTCTCTGCAACAATCTCCTATCATACACTATAAAATATGATACAAGGATGAGGACCCATTAATATGTAACTTCTTGCCGGACTTTGTGCCACCTGCCCATCGCTCTAAACATTCGTCTCCACCCCAACGCCCGAATCTTTCTCCAAGCTCTTCCTCTCCTCTCTTTCCACATCCGTCCTCTCTCCATCCGTCTCCTCCCTTCCCTCCCTCGCCAACAACCTCCTCACGTTCTCTAACTGTTCCTTCCCAGGCTCCCACATCAAATCCCACTGAAACATAGTAGGAAGTTTCACCTTCCTCTCTCGACAGATCTCATAATAGCTCGTAAGCAAGAACGGTTGCATAAGGCTCGGCAGCAAATCTCTCCTGCTGAACATGACATCCCTAGTCCCCATCAACCTCTTCATGTGCCTCAGGTATTCCCCCGGCCCCGCACTCTTCTTCGACCACATGAGCATTCCAGGAAGAAGCTGTCTCCTGGCACCCGGCTTGGTCACCGCAAGCGAAGTCCGTGTGAACGAGTAGGCAAGATCGGGAGTCCCGGACCAGAGGTGTATACCGGACGTAGCGCGGGGATTACACTCGATAGCGACAAGTCGATTACCTGTTTCTATAAAGTCGAACGCAACCTGCCCGTTCACGCCCGGGAGTGCGTCTGCTATTCGCTCAACGTAAGCACGGATGCCGGCATGTTCAATTGATCGAAAGTAAACGCACGAGGCCTCGTCGATAGTGTCAACGACGGGGTACACGCTGAATGCGAAGATCCCCCCGTCCCACAGGACGGAGTAGGAGCAGTATCGATTCCCGGTGATCCACTCCTGCGCAATGTACTCGTTCTTGGGACCGACGTCGAGCTTGTCCGGTAACGGGGTGTTGGGCATTAAATGATAAACGTTCATCGCTGCACGACCGTACACTGGCTTCAGCGCCAGTTCCATCTCCCCGTGCGGTAGCACTCGTACATCGTCCATGCTCCGACACAGCCATGAGCGGGGGGCCTCGCAGCCAGCTTTTCTCAGGAACCGGCAAAATTCCAACTTATTATGTAGACGTATTAGAGTTTGGAAGTCCGGGGCGAATAACCGTTTCCGGACGATGTGGTTATCCCTACCGTTAACGCCGGAGGTTTGCTCAGCCAGGTGGAATAACTCCTCGTGCATTGGTATTATCAAGTCTATGTTCGCGTCCTCTACCGCACGCCGCACGCCCTCTGTGTACCCCACTGCGTCGACGTGTGGTGCGGGCACCTGGTAACTTTTCTTGACGGAGTTGGAGAACTTGCACACGTGGTAGTGCATTGGGTCCACGACGTAGACATTGTGGCCTGCTAGCTGGAGCTGCCGGGCGAGGTCTATGGACACCGGGAAACGGCCGTTGCTGAGGAGGATGTTCAGCGATGCTGTGGATTTCTTTTTGGGCTTAAAGCAGCACATGGCGAAATCGGATTATGGAGGGTGAAAACACGGGCGCACCCATCGCCCTATTATATTACTAGCAATACTCTCGTGGTGGTCGAGGGAGGGTGAAAGGACTGGGGCGAGGATGTGACATCACTTCTGCGTGGGGGTTTTCGTTGTTACAGTACCGGCATTATATTAAGTGGGAATTTCTGAGGTTGGTAAACCATTTCGTACTTTCGCGAGGAGCTAGGGGGTTCCCTGAGCGATTTGTGGTTTGTGGACTTGAATTCGGAAGTAGACTCCGCTGCTGCTTGATGTGGTGTGAGCGAAAACTGGGTCCAGCCATGGGAGCTCGGCTTCTGAGGAAGTGATAGTCTGTGACCCAAGCGGCGGAAATATATTTCCCCGAGAGCTTGCGTTTCTTAGAAAGCGATTTCTATTCCGCTAGCCCTTGGAAACGCCTTGCTAGCCCTTCTTCCTGTTGCTCAGTAGAACGAATTGAGGCAAAAGTTTACAATGTCCCTATAAGCATGCCCGAGAACAGCTGCCATATCTAAAAGGCCCTTAAGAATTCTATCGTCGTTAAAAGATATTTTTCTTAAGGTACAAGGAAGGGTATGAGAACTTTACGGACGTGGCTGTTCTGTCCATCAAAGTTTCTGCTGCAAGACTCTGCCCAACTCCAATTACTAGGTATAATCAGTTTCAAATGACTAATCCTTATAAAAGACATTCCGTAACCCTTCACAAACTTCTTTGTAAAGGATCTCACGTCTTCTATCCCTAAGCCCAACAGTTTTATCCCATGCATGAGCTGCCCTATCAACCTTCTTATAAAAACCCTTTTTCCCAACCCCCTCACTCCCCAGCCTAACTCTAAAACCCTCTGCCTCCTGAAGGAGTTCATCCCATTCGCAAGTATACATATAAATGACAGGCGGCAGCTTCCTCAACAGCTCCTCGCTCACCACTCCCGGTGACAGATATGGTGAATCTAACGGCACGCTCTTTGGAGGATATAAGTAACTCGCATCAAACATATCCGTAAACAGCTTTGGGAGTTCCTTATCCGGCCTCAAGCTTGTACCCCGCCTATGAGCGCGGGTCGCGGTGAAGTCAGTACTCGGATACCAAGTTGCGATCACCACTATCATAAGCTGTGGAAGCTTCGGCTGTTGTCTGTACTCCTCGTACAATCTTAATGGGACAGTGTAAGCCATATTCCCTCCGGCTGAGAATCCTGAAATGCCGACCCTTAGTGGATCAATGTGTAGTTCTTCCGCATGAGCGGATAGGTACAGCAGCGTGTCGACGCCGTCTTCGATAGCCGCGGGAAACGGATGCTCCGGAGCAAGACGGTAGTCCACGCTTACTACTATTGCGTCCGCATGCGAGACGATTGACGCCGCCCAGCGCACGTCGTCGGTGGCATGACTGAGTGTGAAGCCGCCGCCGTGGAAGTTTACCACCATAGGGTATCTGCACGGCGAGTCTAGAGGAGGTGGGTATGAGGGCGGGGTATAGAAGTAGAGGCCTATTTCGCCTTTTGTAGGGGAGACGGTTATAGGGATGTTTCTGGTGAAGTTGTGGTGTGGTGGAATTGGTGGGGAGAGACGGTGGAGGTACATTCCCATGTTCATTAGGGCACGAAAGAAGTTTGCTTCCGCTTGAAGAAGCCAGCGGGGTCGGGGAATTTTAGCAGTATCTCTTCGTCTCTACCGAATTTCACTCACTTTTAGCGCAGTGATAGGCAAGATCACCACCCTGATTAGTTCACATATCGCCCATTAAAGGAATAGGCTCACTCACTGAAGGCTGACCTAGCCAATCAAAGCACTTGAATTTCCCCTAGCCGAAGATAAACTACCGTTTATACCTTTTAGAGTTAGTAGATGGAAGAAAACCAGTGCTTGAAAGCAGGATAAGGGATGGAGACGGTGTTGAATGTTGCCTTCAGTGTCTGACGGATAAATTCAAAGGGGAGTTTTTAATAGGACTGCTTTTGAAGGGTCCCTAAATGTTTATACCCTCTAAATATCTATGATAAAAAGTGGTCTATCATACAATTGTTCTTGAGGCTAGAGTGAAACAAAGCTGTTGTAAGCTAGGGCTATCTTGTGACGTGTGTGGGGTCGAGAGAGCCCCGGGCCATGGATGGAATCACTTTGACGAATGAACTCAGAAGGATTACGGTATAGCTGGTGATAGTGCCGAACTCCAGACTGAGCGCCTATGACACAAAGTATTATACTAGAGCAGGCAAAATTCTTGGTGTTTCGTTTTTAACGAATCACGTGATGTACGCGTTGAATTTTAGAACGGCCCCTCGTCCCAGAGTGCTAACCAGCTCTCCGCTTTACCACCACCATCACCACACCCAATCACTGCCTTTGGGCACAACTCCCTACTTCACACTCCCGGTATTCAACAAACCGCTATCTTCGCAAGATCTGCCATGGCCGACCAGACAAAAACCGCTCCCGTTGATGAGTACCGTGTTATGTGGACCACCGTATGTTGTCCCTCGAGCCTCGGAGCCTTCCGTGTCTATTAATTTAAGCCGCAAGGCAATTAATTACTAACGTTAATAGAATAAAACCCAAAAAATCAAGAAATGGCACGACGGTTAGCTGCGTTCACCTCTCGGACGACTTAAGCTAACATGGACAGGATTCCTCCGCTACCATTCGTTTAATAGGCGCATGCTGGTCTATGATAATGGCCGACATCTCGTGGTTCGTTTCATCATGCTTTCCTCGCACTCCCGGACCACCAAACCTCTGAAACTGACCTAAACGATCTATAGGCCGATATGTACCTCCGCGATCGGGAATTCCTGGGCGAAGGGGACGAGCTCGAGTTCGAGCATCACCTTGTCTCCATTGAGGACTTTAACGGTTCGGTAAATCAAGATCTTACACCAATATTTTCGCCGGCCCTGCAACGGAAACAAGTATACACCTTCTTACATGTCTGGGTTCGAAGGGCTCACTGATATTACTAGGCTGCTGCTAAGGTAGCATCTTCAGTTCGGACACCTATACCGAACCGACGGAGAGAACCAGCGGGGGCTTTGAGAGGTGGAATAACGGGTGCACAGAACGCTAGACAGCAGCGGCCTGCAGCTCGAAGGCCATATACACCTACACCGGCACAGGGAGAGAATAGAAATGGACATGTGACCACGCCTAGTCGACCAGCCCAGGCTCCGGCTACAGTCCCGAGGATGAACGGACAGGGAAAAGGAGACGGAGTGATGAAGTTAAATACTCCAGGTCGACAAGATCATCCACCTGTAGCAGGACCGGGAAGAAGTAGACAAGTGAGTGGGCATATGGGGATGGATACGCCTGGCCCGCAGGCTCGTGCGTCAATGCCGGCCTATATGGGAAACGGACACGGCAATGGAAATATGAATATAAATACACCAGTCCGAAATTCCACAAGTCACAATCCATATCCTGCCCGACAACATGCTGTTTACCCATCTCAAGCTAATGAACGACCAATTAATTTCCAGTATACTGAATCACCCATTCCACAGCGGGCTCCCCCGCCAGCCCCTCCGCAACCGGTCCCACGCCACCAAAATCCTAATTCACGTCCCTTAGGCCGCACTCCTCCTCTAGCTACCGAAAAAGTAGTACACCCGAATGCACAATCGTCTACCTATCGCCCTCCTCAACATCAGCAAAGGAACGGGGTACTGGAGAAAGGGGGCCCTGCAATTGCTGGCCGTCAGATACCTGCTCAGGCCAATGAGTCAGAGAACATTACCCGCATATCACCACCTATGCCCCAGGGACGCCCGATATCTCGAGCTAATCAAACCCATCCAATACCTCAACAAACTGAGCCCCCAGTGCAGCGAAGGTACAGCCCTCCGGTTCCTGAGCCAAGAGGTCATCCACCTCCCGCCCTACCCAGGGCTCCCAGTCCAGCCCCTGCACCACCCGCTGCACCCGCCCAACCACCATCTGACGAACTCGCCTTTAGAGCGCCGGCAACAGTGAGCAAAATAAGACAATTCAGCGCACCCTCTCACCCCCGCCCACCCCGACAGCCAACCGCACCACCTCCACCGCTGCCACAGAGGTCCCCAGAATCCATCCAAGTCCCAAGCTCTGCCGCTGAACCCCCACCCCACATATCCCGATCTCCCTCTCCACGGAATAGGCCACTACCACCACCGCCCCTCCTCCAAAAGGAAACCTCAATTCCAAACTCCAGATCGCCATCACCTACCCGCAATCCAACAAACCGCCCACCAAAGCGACCCTCGACCAACAACGGTGCAAACCAACCCCCGACCAAACGCAAAACCCAATTCCGATCCGCCAGGAGATTAGCTGAGCAAGAACAAGACGAGATCCACGACATAGATGACAGCGACGACGACAATAATGTGGCTGGGTCCATTCGTCAGGCTGCCGGAGTGATCAAGTTATCTTCCACCTCTGGCTCGAAGAAGAAGATGCTATTGTGTGCTCGACCGCCGACGTTTAAGTTTCCGCCGAAGCAGCCGGAGGAGGGCGTGAATGGGAATGAGAGCGAGAATAAAGAGAGACCGAAGACCGTAATTGAAGAGGATTATGGTGATTGGGATGAAGATGACGAGATTATGAGTTTGTACTAGATAGAGGTATGCTGTAGACAGAACTGTTTAGTTGTCTGTGGTACATGGAGGTGCCTGCATCTTTTCTTTTCTTTTCCGTTTCTTTGCTGCTGCCCGAGAAATGTACCGCACCATACTGTAGATTGGCTGGTTGGCGTTTTCGAGATTTTATCATGCTTAGGTTGAATTATATGGGGTACGACAAATTAATGGGATTGGTTGGTTCGCTCTTCTTTCCTTCCCTAAAAGTTGGGGCGAGATTAGGCCGGAGATGGACGACATCCGGACTTGGGGGTGCCAGTAAATTCGAGATGAAAGCTACCCACACATGTAGGGCGGGGGCTAATGATACTAGATGTAAAGGTTATTTTAGAGCGCTCGCAGAGGCTAGATCAAATAACGATAATGATATGAGTTTAGATCTGGATTTGGGGGGATGGCAGGTAGACGGAGGGGGTGTAAGTTATGCGAAGCATAAAGAGGCAGCACAGTACGATACCACCCAGCAGACAAACATCATCTATCATATGAAAATCACGATCACCAGTAAAACGTCATAGAAATAGCCAAGCTCATGACTGGAAGAGTATGAAATGGGATATTAACATTGTATGAACCCGTCTATTGATAAAGAAAGAAAGAAAGAAAGATCCACGTTGAACCAAGTGTCAGTATTACTAATGATTAACCCCGAGTCATAATCCATGATGAGTCCAGCGCTGTTGGTATACCATAATAGGTTCTCTCGGTTATCGGGCAGCCCACTACTAGCGGTCTTTACTCCCTGCCAAGGGATTCCCATAACCTCCCACCAGTTCTCTGACCTGACTCACATATGGTCAGAGAGGATTCCAGTATTGGGATCACCCTCTCCTATAGTCTACCAAGCTGGAGGACCGTGCATACTGTAGGAACACCTGGTGCAATGGTGTGTGCCACATGACTAAAGCCATAGCTTAGGGGTGCTATTACACCTAATATATATCTAAAGGTACACAATTTAGGTTTGTGACCACACCTGCCTAGTTTTAACAACTTAGGTCTTCTTAGAAAAACAAAAAATTATTTATTTTGGGTTATCAGGCAGCCCACTACTAGCGGTCTTTACTCCCTGCCGAGGGATTCCCATAACCTCCCACCAGTTCTCTAACCTGGCTCACAGATGGTCAAAGAGGATTCCAGTATTGAGATCGCCTCCTCCTATGGTATACTAAGTTGGAGGGCCTTGCATCCCGTAGGGACACCATATACAATAGTGTGTACCGCATGACTAAAGCCACAGCTCAGGGGTGCCATTTCACCTAAGATATATGAAAAAGGTACACAATTTAGGTTTGTGACCACACCTGCCTAGTTTTAACCACTTAGGACTTCTTAGAAAGACAAAAAATTAATTATCTTGGTTATCGGGCAGCCCACTACTAGCAGTCTTTACTCCCTGCCGAGGGATTCCCATAACCTCCCACCAGTTCTCTAACCTGGCTCACAGATGGTCAAAGAGGATTCCAGTATTGGGATCACCTTCTCCTATGGTCGACTAAGTTGAAGGACCTTGCATACCGTAGGGACACCGAGTGCAATGGGGTGTACCGCATGCCTAAAGCCACAGCTCAGGAGTGCCATTTCGCCTAATAAATATCAAAAAGGTACACAATTTAGGTTTGTGACCACACCTGCCTAGTTTTAACCACTTAGGACTTCTTAAAAAGACAAAAAATTAATTATCTTGGTTATCGGGCAGCCCACTACTAGCGGTCTTTACTCCCTGCCGAGGGATTCCCATAACCTCTCACCAGTTCTCTGACCTGACTCACAGATGGTCAAAGAGGATTCCAGTATTGGGATCGCCTCCTCCTATGGTCTACTAAGTTGGGAGGCCTTGTATACCGTAGGGACACCGTGTGCAATGGTGTGTGCCGCATGACTAAAGCCACAGCTCAAGGGTGCCATTTTGCCCAATATATATCAAAAAGGTACACAATTTAGGTTTGTGACCACATCTGCCTAGTTTTAACAACTTAGGTCTTCTTAGAAAAATAAAAAATTATTTATTTTTGATTATCAGGCAACCCACTCCTAGCGGTCTTTACTCCCTGCCGAGGGATTCCTATAACCTCCCACTAGTTCTCTGACCTGGCTCACATATGGTCAGAGAGGATTCTAGTATTGGGATCGCCTCCTTCTATGGTCTACCAAGCTAGAGGGCCTTGCATACCGTAGGGACACCGTGTGCAATAGTGTGTGCCGCATGACTAAAGCCATAGCTTGAGGGTTCCATTGCGCCTTTTATATACCTTAAAGGTATAACATGATATCAAGTAAAGAGAAATGTACTCTGAGGAGTGGTAATGTACTATAGGAAGAGATATGTTATAGGTAGATATGTGAAATAATAGAAGAGTGGGTCAGGAAAAATAAACACAAAATTGATGATAAATATGTGCAGGAGGTAAAGAAGCAAGGTAGAAGGAATCATAGATAGAACAAGGTGAGATAGAAATAAAGAGAAAAGATGGTAAGGAAACAAGTGAGAGAAGGGAGGAAAGGGGTGATTATATAGAGAATTGGTAGCCGCCAAGCCATCACCCGGATGTGACACTTTACATGTGACCGGTTTTCATGCCAAGTTTTTCTCTCGCCACAGATTTTTCCATCAGATCAAAATCCATGATGGCTATCAGATCTGAACACAGTACTCTGTCATAAGCATGTAGAGTATTAAAATATAGATACCCCCGCCTCCAGGGGATTTTATAATCAAATAATACATGGTATCAATATTTGAGTTCACGGGTGCATGAAAATATTCTTCCTCCCGCTTTTCTCTCTCATTTTCTCTCTCTTAATCACTCTTTTCTTCCTTGCTTTCTCCCTTCCTTGCTTCCTTGCTTCCTTTCTTCTTCCAAAACATTCATGTCCCAACTACGCAAAGTTTGAATAGACCAAGTTACAAACCTACTTACCTACACACAATCAGTCCTAGCAGGCCTTCAGACAAGGTCGAATCAAGACTGACTTGGTCTTCATGAGCAGCCCTTTTGTCTTTTTTCTTTTTTCCGGGACCATACAGGGTTCTATGGACACCCTACGGCGCCGGTTGTCTTCCCTTCCTTCCTTCAATATCATGTATACACCATGTGGTCAGTAAATACCTTACGAATGGGTAGCAGATACTGATATCTTTATATACCCATGGCAATCCCGCCAGATCACCTTAGTGGCACACAATGTGAAATAAATAAATAAAAAAAACCAAAAAAAAACCAAAAAAAAAACCCCTCCAGAAACCATCAAGGGTAAGATTGTATATATATCAAGCTAGTTCTCACCACTCCATCTATTCATTCCCGAAAATTCATGATACTGTAGATAAATTACCCTCAGGTTCACAACTACTACTGATTCAATTATCAAGATATTTGTTTCCTTCTCCTGCAGCTCTAGTACCATTACAACTTTTTATTATATTTTCAAACACTGGTCAGTTGAATACAACAGTCCACTATCTCTGAGAACACGAGCCTGTCCAGGCACCAGAGCCCGTAACCAAGTTCTAATCTATACCTGGAGGAGGGGGGTCGTCTGACGCCCCCCGACACAAGCGATTGTAGGGAAGATAACATATCTCGCAGGTATAAGCAATGTATGTGCAGAGACTGCTAATGCATATCCTACCGCCCCGTCCAAACCTCAATATGTGCACACGTCCTAAAAAATAAAACAAAAAGGGTCCCAAAATCCAAACAATCATAACCAATCACTCGAAAGCTCGCAGATACCCTATTCCAGCTAGGCCAGCTTCCGAAGAAAAGAAAAATCAAAGAATCTAAGGACAGACCAGCCACCCGCGAACACTACTCGTAGTCTCGTCGCGTATTCGGAATCTGGTATTATTAAGGCCTGTTTTTGGCTGTCATGTGACACGCTAAACCATGTTGATTGGTGTCTCTACGAGTAGTTGCGCAGGGATGAAAAAAACCGGAAAAGGCTGCGCATCAAAGCAGGGAACAGGAGGACGATTGATGTGGAAAAGGATGAAAGCGACCATTTTGAAAAACTTCTTAAACCCAGACTGTTGCACAAGGTGGTTGCATATGTCCATTCAGCTAGCTGTATAGTGATGTGTAGGTATTGTCTTCCTTAAACCATCATCCAGCTTTCTAGTGTCTCCTAAACCCCATTTTTTCCTTATCCTCGGACAATCTTGCTGATCTTTTCTTCATCCCTACTACAAACATG
>Ga0307507_10003844_pt1 | contig 28020 bp, 3 predicted proteins | sample 7_EM_MG_FD_207223 | JGI IMG/M metagenome (GOLD analysis project Ga0307507, IMG submission 207223) | Populus trichocarpa ectomycorrhiza microbial communities from riparian zone in the Pacific Northwest, United States - 7_EM | ecosystem: Host-associated > Plants > Roots > Unclassified | place...
TTAATAAAGTTATAGTACCTCTTAGGGAGGAGCTTATGGAGTTTTTTGTTAGTAAGTCCTTTTTTAAGCTTTATAAACTTCTTAAAGTCTAAAGGTAAAAGTCTATAGAGTTCTATAGGGGCGTTATCTTTTAGAAGGTTAACTATGTCTATCCTATTACTATAGAGGACGTAGTCCTATTCTTTATTAAGCTTATATAATTGTAATTAGGAAGCTATAGTAACAGTCCAGCCTTTCCTATATACTATATAGTAGAAGGCCACGGCACTTATATAGTGGTAGTTAGTTATAGATAGGGTAATAAGGGGTTTCTTAGGTTAATATCCTAGGGAGTAAATAGAGGTGGCTAGGCTGTACCTAAGGCAAGTCTCTCTGCAGTATTTAAAGTTAAAGGTTACTTCTCTCTTTTCCCAGTTAATAGTAGGGTTATATTATTTAAGCTAGCTCATTCTAAGGATAATAGGGTAGTTAGTAAGTGGTATAATATAGGCCTAGAGCTCTTCCTGGTGCCTATTTATATCTAGGTAGAGTTGTACTATATAGGTAATCTTCTATATAGTATAACTACTATTAGCAAGTTATAGGGCGCGGGCTTTGGTAAGGGGTAAGGTAGATAGGTTATAAGTGCGCATAAATTAGGTATCTATAAATTTATTAGTAGCTCTATAATTAATTATAGAATAACTTTTATATTATTTTTTGCTAGTAGTTCCTATTATAGGTATAACTATCTATTTCCTTCTATTTATCTTTACTAAGTTATCTATTAAGCAGGCCAATATATAGATCCCTCTATTATTAGGACGTCCTAACCTATAACTTAGGGCTAGGACTTGGCGTTTTCTGCTTCTATATCTAACCCTACTACTATTACTACGTCTTTATCTTGTATAATAGCGGCATATAGCAACATATTTAGTGTTTAGGGTATTAGGTTAGGTATTAGGCAGTAGCTACTAAACCTAGCCATTAGGCAGTTTGGGTTGTTATAATAACAGCCTTCTTAACGGCATCTATAGCAGTATTCTAGTTTCTAGAGTAGCTCGCGCTCTCCATTTAGGAGTTTTTGCAGAAAGGTTAGTATAGAGAGGTTAATATTGGCTCCAATGGTATTTAAGGTAGTAGGCGTTAGTAGCTTAGTATATATAGGCTTAGCGGGTCCAGAGGGCTTCTATAGGGAGGTCTTTAGGTAAGGGTTAGCAGTAGCAATCTAATTTAGTTATTGTTTAATCTTGTATAGGGCTGCTACCATGTTATAAACATTATTATAGTTATGGCTGGCGGCTGCGTAACTAAGGCAATAAGTAACTTTTTTAAGGAGATCTTCCTAGTCTTTAGTATTATCTTTAGTAAGGGCTCTGGTGTATTTCTAGAATTTAATATAGAACTTATTAAATAATTTGGTAGGGCTTATCTTTAGGGCACGTAGTTTAGCTTGGTTAGTAGCCAGTAGGTTATAGTTGTGGTATATTAAGTTAAGATTATTAAGGACTTTTTAGTAGAACTGCCACTTCTAGGGGCTATTAGTCTCCTATTAGGCAAAGAGTCTATTAAATAGTATACCCTTTATTTACCCAATAATATAGCTAATCTTAGTATCTTCTATAGGAAAAAGGCAGGCGCTCTAAGTTAGTTTCTCGCAGATTTATATCTTTTAGTAGCTATATTCCTTACAGTCTTCCTAGAAGACTAGGGAATTAGGGTAATATATATTAGACCCTATAATAGTAGCTTAGGTTTAGTTATTATGGCTTTTATTATTACTACTTTAGTAGGGGTTTATATTAGGTAAAGCTGCTAGGGGCGTAGAGACTTGGGTGGCGTTATTACAAATATGCTTATTAAGCTAAAATTATAGGTATTTAATTATGCCCTCTCTTTTAGTAACTATAGCAATAAGTGCAATCTTAGCCTTCTTTAACTATTAGATGTCGCATTTAGATATATGGAGGTTATCTTTAGTCTCTTAGCGCGTGTTATTGGCGAGCGCCTTATAAGCTTATAGGTTTTAGATAATATTACAGTCTTAGGCAGCACACATCTCAGCTTATATAAGCTTTAGGTAGTAGTTCTATAGAAGGCGGTAGTATTTATTAGGTTCTTATGCTACCCTTTTTATAAACGTCTTAGTGTCTTATATTTTAATTTTAATAAGTAGTAGCCCTTCCGCTTACTTGTCCGTAGTTATATAGTTAATAAAGGATAAGACATTATTAGTGTCTAAGGCTAGGGCTGATAAATCAAATTCTTCTAGGATTGATTAGTGTTATAGGTTAAATATAGGTATTAGATTGTTCTTTGGGTTTGATATAGTAGCTAGTAAGGAATATTATCTTACTATTATGGGTTCCTTAAAAGTATAAGGTAAGGTAACTTGTAGACACGCTGCTTCTAGTAGCGCCTACAGTATTACAGAGACGTAGAATTGGTCGTAGGCTAAGCGTCGGTGGTAAAAAGGCGCAACGTAATGTCATGGGGCGGGGGCAGTGGCTATAAGACGTATATATTTAAGGAGTCTACAAGACGTTGCGCGATCGATCGTAAGGGTTGAGGGCGTAAGGAGGTGATATACCTACGCGTAGCTGACGTAAGCTGTACGCGAGGTGTATGCGAGAGCACGGGGCTCTCCTATAGAGGCCCCTATGGTGGGGTTCCGTGACATTTATAAAGCTTAAAAAAGGATTTACTAACAAGAACCTCCGCAAGCTCCTCCCTAAAAGGTACTATGGCTTTATTAATATATACTTATAAAAGAGCGTAGATATACTCCCCCTATATCGACCTAATAACTATACTATTAATATTAAATAAGGAAAAACGCTACCCTATAAGAGACCCTACCTAATATTAAAAGACGAACTTCTAGTTGTTAAAAAGTATATTAATAAGCACTTTAATAAAGGGTTTATTCGTCCTAGCATATCCTTAATAGCCGCCCCTATCCTTACTAAAAAGCTAAGAGGAGGTATTTAGTTCTACATTAACTATAAAGGACTTAACGCTATTACGGTTAAGAACTAATACTTTATACCACTTATACATAAGACTCTTAAGCGGCTTAGCTAAGCCAAAATCTATACCAAGCTTAATATTATTGCCGCCTTTAACCGCCTCTAAATACGAGAAGGTAACGAATAGAAAACTACATTTGTATTACGCTTTAGCCAATTCAAATATACTATTATGCCCTTTAGCGTATATAATGGCCCAGGCAGTTTCTAAAGCTATATTAATAACGCCTTATAGGACTACCTTAATGACTTCTACTCTACGTACCTAGATGATATACTTATTTATAGTGACGACCCCTCTAAGTATACCAAATACGTTTAAAAGGTCCTATAGCGCCTTAGGGACGCAGGACTTTATATTAATTTAAAGAAGTACGAATTCTTAGTTATAGAAGTAAAATACCTTAAACTAATTATTACTACTAAAGGTGTCCATATAGACCCCAAAAAAGTATATATAATTACCAAATAGCAAACCCCTAACTATATTAAGGACGTATAAGCCTTCCTTAGTTTCGCCAACTTCTATTAGAAATTTATATATAACTTCTTAGGTATTATAGCACTACTTATAGTAATAATATAAACGAAGGGCCTTTCTATAAAAGGAAGAAAAATATATCTACATTTTATCTAGACGCCTAAATGCAAAAAGGCGTTCTAAGACCTTAAAGATGCCTTTACTAAAGCACCTATCCTAGCTTACTTTATACTAAAACAATAACTCTATCTTAAGATTAACTCCTTAGACTACGTTAACGCAGGCGTCCTTTCCTAGATAGGTAATAACGGCCTTCTCTACCTAGTTATATTCTACTTATCTAAGCTCATACTATAAAAATATAACTATAAGATCTATAATAAAGAACTTCTTATAATTATATAAGCGTTTAAGAAATTCTAACCAGAACTCTCCTTAGTAGAACCTAACCAGCTAACTAAAGTCCTTACGGATTATCGCAACCTTAAGTACTTTATAACCACAAAGTAACTAAATTAACGCTAAGTACGCTAAAACGAGTTCCTCTCCAGTTTTAACTTTAAAATTATATATAGGCTAGGAGTATAAGGTACTAAGCCTAATAGCCTAATATATTATTTGCAAGACCTTCTTTAGTTAGAAGACGACCCCTAAAATTAATTCTAATAATAGACGATCCTAAAAGCACAAAACTTAGCCCCAGAACTAACCGCACCTTAGCTTTATACCATAGAACTAAAGTTACCCCCCAAAATTAACGAGCTTATTACCGCAGTATATAATATCTCTATTAACCTATTACTATATTAACTAATTGCCGTAAAGACCGCTAGCACCTATATACTGCCTACCAACCTCCAAAGCTTAGGCTAGATTAATATAGCAGCCTTAAAAGTAAAAGAGAACAGGCTCTATTATAGAGGCCGTTTATTTATCCCTAACTTAAAAGACCTATAACGGCAACTAATCTAAATAGCCTACGACCTCTAGTTAAGCGGCTACTTAGGTAAAAAAGGAACCTATAAGCTCCTTAGCCGATACTACTTCTAGCCCAAAATAATAGACTTAGTTAAACGCTTTATAGGCGCCTACTACAGTTATAAGCGTGCTAAAGCATTTTATATAAAGTACTAAGGACTACTACACCCTCTACTAGTACCTATACGCTAATAGGCAGATATAACTATAGATTTCGTTATTAACCTGCCGCCTTATAAACAATATAGCCGAACCTATAAGAACATCCTTATAATAATATACCAACTTATAAAAGAACGCCATTACGTCCTAACCAAAGGCGTAGCTATTAGCGACGTTGCCAATACCTTCCTCTATAAAGTTTACTAACTACATAGGTTACCTAACTCTATTACGTCTAGCCAGGGCACGCAATTTAACTCTAATATATGGAGGCGAATCTGCCAACGCCTTAGTATCTCCATTAAGATATCTACATCCTTTTATTATAAAACCGCTAAATAACCGGAAAACGCTAACGCTAGTATAAAGGCGTACTTACAACAAGTAGTCACCTATAGTTAAGACGACTAGGTAGACTACCTTCCACTAGGTAAATTTACAGTAAATAACTACGTCTTAACTACTATAGGACTTACCCCATTCTTCACAAATAAAGGCTATCACCTACAATTTAGTATAGAGCCACTAGAGCCTATTAATAAGAAACTGCTATATAGAAAACGCCTTAAGATGCTACTTGCCGATTAGTATATAGACCGTATAAAAGATCTACTCAACTACTATAAAGGAGAGATAGCTTAGGCCTAAGCAAAGCAAGCTTACTTCGCCAACTACTATAGAACACCACCACCTAAGATATATGTTGGCGACTAGGTATAGTTAGATACATATAATATCTCTACGCAGAGGCCTATAAAGTCACTTAATTATAAGAACCTTATATTAGCGACTCGGTCAATCAAGGCACGAGCACGGCAAGAGGGTCGCGCAAGCCTATACGATTGGATTGTCTATAAACGAGGATCCAAAGCTAAAGAAAGGAAACAAGAAGAATGGAAGCACCGCTTAAAGTTATATACAATCTTCTGATCACGTAATGGCAACTTGCCGCAACTTGCCATTATATAACGGCAGTTTACGGCAATCTAACGGCAATTTGCCAATGCTGTAACATTACCCCCCCCTCCAAAAAAGCCTGCCCTTAGGCTTTATATATCCGTATTACCCCCACAGGGCATTTTTATCTTTATACTCTATTAGTAATTTATTATCTTTGCTATGCTAGCACTCCATCTACTTATTTAAGTACTTTAGCGGTCTAGGTTCGTTAGGATAACGGCTATAGAACTCTTATAACTTATAGGGGCTACTATAAAATTCCATATAGGGTACTAGGTAGGGTCTAGATTATATCCTTTCCAACTTATACGGTACTTTGGTGTTCCTTGTACAAGTTTATAGGCCAGTATTTCTTTAATTTCCTATTTGTCATCGCCATTAACTTAAATTAGTAGGGGCGGTTTATTCTTTTGTCTAGGTAATATGTTATTTATAGCTTTCCGTAGCTTATCCGGTAAGAATTTAGGGTGGACCTTAATTAAATCCAGGAGCTTTACTTTATATAAGTTGCCTTTCTTTTTAAGAACTTTGTATAGTCCTGCCATCTAATAGTCTAGCTTACGGCTAGGCCGCTCTGTCCTCTAGTTCTTTATTATAACCTAGACCTTATTACCTACAGTAAAGTCAGGCTCACGCCTATGCTTATTTGCCTACTATTTTATTAATTTCTAGGCCTTTTCTAGGTTTATATGGGCTACCGTCTAAGCTTCTTTTAAGCGCTTAGCGTACTGCTAGGCTTCCTTATAAGATAGTTTTTTATATATAGTCTAGGGTCCTTCTAGTCTTTCCCAGTTAAAGCCTATATAGGGTAAGTAGCCCATTTCTAGCTAAATAGATGCAAACCCTATAGAGTTATAAGGTAAGGTTGCCTAAGTATAGTCTATTAGGGATAGCAGTTTAGCCTAGTTATCTTAGAAGTAGTTAATAAAGGGCTAAAGTCTTTAGTCCAAATATTAATTTACAATCTCTATCTAACCATCTATCTGGGGGTGGTATGCTATAGAGAGCTTTAGCTTAATACCTAAGATCTGGGTAAACTTATTCTAGAAAGCCAATATAAATTGCAGCCTGTAATTGGATACAATAGTATTTAGTAGTCCATAAATTTAGTAAACGTAGTAGATATACAGTTGGGCCGCCTCTTTAGCATTAATATTCTTGTAATAAGGGATTAAAAACGGGCGCTTGCTAAAGTAGTTAACTATAACTATAACTATATTATATCCGCTACGGTCTATAAGTAGCTTATAGAAATCTATAGAAATATACTACTAGGGGCGCTCTAGTATTGGGAGTAGTTTTAATAGTCCTGGGGTCTTGTCTTATGGGATTATAAATTTACAGTAGCTGTCGCAGTTCCGTACGTAACAGTTAATATCCATAACCATTCCGGGCCAGTAGTAGTGGTCGCCAATAATCCTATAGGTCTTATTTTTTCTAGGGTGGGCCGTAGAGACCTAGGTATATGCTTCGGCAATAAGCCAAGTCTATAAGTTCTGCTCCTCTGCTACTACTAGCCGCTCCTAATACTTAAGTAATCCATTTTTAAGGGACCATAGGCTAGTAACGTCCTTTACCTTTTTATAGTACTCCTATAGAGAAAGGGCCGTATAATTTGCTTACAGTAGCTTATTAATAAGGTTAAGTTCTATAGTGTTAATAGGGTATATCTTAGCCTTTACGGGGTCTGTATTTAGTTCTACCTATATTTAGGGGTTAAGGTGCTCTAGTTATAGTAGCATCTGGGTCCATAATATAATCTTTACAGCTATCTGGTTATCTAGGTCTTATTTGCGCCTTATAAGGGCATCTGCACGGTTAGTTACGCCTAGCCTATATATAATTAGGAAGTGGAACTAAGATAGAATATCTACCTAGCGTGCCTGCCGGGCCATAAGGGCCTTTATTATTATAAAGTATTTTAAGGCCTTATAATCCAAAACCACCTTAATAGGCTTAAGGGTCCCTTCTAGCTGTATACGCCAGTACTAAAAGCTAGAGATAATAGCTAGCATTTCTTTATTATGGATATAGTAGTTCAGCTCGGCATCTAATATAGTCTTTAAATAGTATGCAATAGGGTGCTATTCTCCGTCCAGTTGCTTCTAGGAAAAGACACTAGCTATTACACCATCTAAGGCATTAGTTTCTAGTATTAAGGGCCGTTCTAGGTTAAAATAGGTAAGCAGGGGAGCCAATACTAGCCGTTTTTTAAGCTTATTAAAGGCCTGCCTATATATAGCGTTAAAATAAAAGGGCTAGTCTTTCCTAGTAAGACGGTTAAGAGGCTAGGAGATCCTGCTATAGTCCTTAATAAAGCGTTAGTATAAGTTACAGAAACCTAAAAATAATTATACCCCCTTTACGGTCCGTGGGGGTGCCCACTAGTTAATTACGGCCGTTTTTTCTAGGTCTACCTTAATTTTATCCATACTAATAATAAATACTAGGTACTTAGTGCGCTTAACACTAAATTCTAACTTCCTAATATTAGCCTAGAGACTAGCTTCGCGGAGTCATTATAGGACTTATAGACATATTCCCTATATTCCAGTTTATTCTTAGAGTAAATCGTAATATTATCTAGGTAGGCTATATAGAAGTCATTAAGGTAGTTAAAGAGTACGTTATTTATATACCGTTAGTATGTAGCCGGTCCGTTGGTTAGTCTAAAAGGTAGTACTTTGCATTTATATAATCTATAGCAGGTCTAAAATATAGTAAGATCCTTAGATCTGGGGTCTATCCTAATTTAGTAAAAAGCCTAGTAGATATTAAGCTTTATAAAAATCCTAGCCTTACTTATACAGGCTAGTGTTTCTTTAAGTAAGGGCAGCGGATATTGGTCTTTACAGGTTATATAGTTTAGTTTATGGTAGTTAATACAGAAACGGAGTCCGCTATTTAGCTTTTTTATAAAGAGGATAGGTAAGGCAAAGGGGACCTAGCTAGGCTCAATAAAGCCCTTATTAAGGTTATTAATAATATACTACTTAGTGGCCTATAGCTTATTAGTAGATTACTAGCGAAGGGGGCTATAGCTAAGGGTATTTTCTTTATCTAGCTTAATCTTAATCTTATAGTTATATGGTTGGTAAGGCAAGAGTATATTAAATACTGCCTTAGAGAATACGTCCTTAAATTCCTAGTATTGGTGGGGTAGTTTCTGTTCTACTAGCTCCTTATCTATAAGCTTACTTTCCCTACTAAGCTAGTTATAGGCCAGGGCTTCCTTATCTTTAATTATCCAGTTAATTTCGTATAAGCTAGTTATAAAGACAATAGCATTAGGCCGTTTTAAGTTCTAGTAGAACCCTATAGCACCAATATAGTAGATATTAACTGGTAGGAGGTTTATAGGTTTCTTTACAGACGTTCTATAGACTATATTTTATGGTAGAGGGTTTACAACCCTCTTTAGCTCCTATTCTATTTTCCATGAGTTATCCTTTTAGTCTATATATTTAGTATAGCGTCTAATATTCCTTGCTATTCTTTATAGCTGTATAGGGCCTAAGCTAGCTAGCTTATTACTAACTTCCTAGGTTTCTAGTGCCGGTGGTGCAATATTAGTAGTCTAGGGGCGGCGTAGTATATAGACCCATTGCAAATCAAGCTATATATCTTTCTTAAAGGCCTGGTCCCTACATATAGCATTAGCCTAGTAAACGGTGTCTATCTATAGCCGTATAAGATTTTCCATTATAATGCTAATTTCCTTTATAAAAGAAGGTATTAGGGGTAGGGTTTTAGGCTAGACAAGCCGTCGACTCTATACGTTAAGCTGTAAGCCTAGATAGGCTAGCCATTTTCTTTCTAAGATTATATCGTGGCTTCCTAAATCCGTAATAAGAAAGGGGACGTTATACTACCTTTATCTGTCTACACGGAGGTAAATCCATAAAATAGTTATAATGGGTGGTCCTATCTGTCTATTATACCCGTAAATAGGAATTAGTTTAGGCAGTTTCTTAAGGGGTACATTTAAAAAGTCAGCCAGCTTTATAGTATACTATATATCTATTAAGGCAAAGGCATTTACTCTAGAGTTAGCTAAAGCAGAGGTTAAAACTTAATATCCATTATAGAATAAAGTATAAGGGATAGTGCAGCTTCTTTTACCAACTAGCTGACCCAGATTAATATATAACATGTTAATTCCTTTTAACCCTAAAGAGGAGTCTTGCTCTAGGGTTCCTCTGTTTCTAACTCTATACCATCCTCCTAAATTAATAGAACCTTATTTATCTTTACTGCTATTAGGCAGTCTTTTATAAAGTGGTTTTTCTGGCTATATAAGAAGCAGGCTTCTTAATTACTAAGGGCCTGTCTATAGGGGTTGCTATATATAGGTTAAGTATTCGCTGGACCCACAGCGGGGCTAGCTACACGGCTAGCCGCTGGGTTAATAGTAGGCGGTACGGTTGGTGCTATAGGGGTTGCAGATCTTACTGGGGCGCTATGGCCCATTTTTATAATACTTGTGTTCTGGTTAGCAAAGCTTCTAGTCTTGTACCGCTTAGCACGTGCCTTAATTTAGTAGAGGCCCTAGTTAATAGCTAGGCACTAGTCCATAAGTTCCTTTAGCGTCTATATAGTAGTATAAACCAGCAGCATGGCGCGCTATAGATCTAGGGTAAGCTTATTAAAGAGGTCTGGCATTAAATCTTCCTAGGGGATTTAAGCCTATCTAGCTAGGTATAGAAAGTAGGTCTAGAAGACCAAAAAGGTCTCTATCGTTTTTATATTAAGAGCTTTATAGTCAAGGTGGGCGTTCTATATCTTAAAGGGGTCCTTATAAATAAAAGATTGGTAATTAATTATCTCTTCTTTAGAGAGGAAGGGGTCTGCCAAGTCCTAGGCATATCGCGGACGTAGATACGTCTATACGTCCCCACTAGTACGGCCAAAGATATAGGCCATTTTAGCTTGGGTAGTAGGGAAGTGGTCCGTATTAACTTTAAGCTTGTCTTATAGTTAAAGCTTCTAATTATTAAATATAGGGTCAGTTCCGTCTATAAGCAGTAGGGGGTCCGCAACCTTCGCGGACCGTAATAATGCTAATACTATATATTAGGCTAGGGCCTTAAGAACTATAGTAAGTCTTTAGGTGTCTAATAACTCCTTATTAGGTATAGGGGTGTCTCTAGTTTTAAGCAGCTTTTAAAGCTGTTTAATTTCAGTATTAGCTGCTATAAGCTCTTCCTAGGGGGTTGGGATAGTAACTATTTCACTATTAGAGGTATTTGCGGGTCCTACAGCGGCTTTACCAGCTGCTGTTTTTTTTTTTTTATATCTGTTGTATTATACTATGTACAATACTGCGCATGCAGCCTCTAGGCTATGGCGCTATAGTTCTACCAGCTGCTGTATTTCTTAGCATAGTAGTAGGGGTATTAGGTAATTTCTAGTATTTGTTTATTTCCTAGGGGTTCTGGTCCATGCGTATCCTATTCTTAGGTTTCACGTTCTATTTATGTTCTTTTAGTTCTTAGGGGTCTGTCCTATCCTTATAGTCCTAGTAATGTCCTTAGGGTCCTGTTCTATGTCCTTATCCTATTTATAGCCTTATAGATATATTTAAGTTCCTTCTTAGGAAAGAAGAGTAGTAATAAGCTTTGGATAATATTAGCGACTTAGTCAATTGAGGCACGAGCACGGCAAGAGGGTCGCGTAAGCCTATACGATTGGATTGTCTATAAACGAGGATCCAAAGCTAAAGAAAGGAAATAAGAAGAACGGAAGCACCGCTCGAAGTTATATACAATCTTCTGGTCACGTGATAGCAACTTGCCGCAACTTGCCATTGCGTGACGGCAGTTTGCGGCAATCTAACGGCAATTTGCCAGTGCCGTAACACCTTAGCCCCTACCAGATTAAATAAGTTATTAATAGGGGAGCTGTATACGAACTAGAGCTTATACCTGCCTTAGCTACCTATGGAGTATAACCCGTATTTTACCTATAGCTACTATACCTTTACTAGCCTAACCCTCTACTAGGACAAATATAGCCTAAACCCCCACTGGTACTAATCCGGGATAAAAACAAAGATAAAAACCACAAGGAGTAGACCGTTAAACGAATTATTAACTCTGAGTACTTTAGCAAAGGCAGAGGACGGCGGCTCTACTATAAAGCTACCTATATAGGATTTAACATAAATTAGCCGGAATGGTAACTATAGGAAGACTTTAAAAACGTAAAAGATCTAATTAGCGATTTCTACTACGCAAACCTATAGAAACTAGGCCTAAGTAGAGATTTTATACCTAATCCCCTATAGGAGCCGTTACAGCTAAATCGTTATATATTACTATTATATAACTACTCCAATAAGATATCTAGGAATTTTAACCGCCGGTTAAAGTTATCTAATTGGTCAGATTCTAGACGCTAAGGAAAAACTAGCTAATTAGGATTTTCCATCCCTAGGATGGAAAATCGCCATTGGCTTGCTTAATACTAGCGCCTTAGTAACCCCCTTACATCTTACTAAGTCTTTAACAGTCTCCTTCCCCTCTATAGCCTAGTACCTTTATATAGTAGCAACCTATAAGCTTTAAGTCAGAAGCATCTATATAAGCCCGTCATACCTATAACGATATCTCTTCTTCTTCTCTATACCCTAAGCGTTTCCCCTACATATATATAGTAACCACAGCGTCGCCGGAGCTCCGCCTCAATAAAAGGGGGGGTAGTGTCACGGAACCCAACCATAGGGGCCTCTATAGGAGAGCCCCGTGCTCTTACATACACCTTACGTACAGCTTACATTAGCTATACGTAGGTATATTACCTCCTTACGCCCTTAATCCTTACGATCAATCGCGTAACGTCTTATAGACTCCTTAAATACATACGTTCTGTAGCCATTGCCCCCGTCCCGTGACAGCGATCCTCGTTAGTATCCTTATTAATATTATCATCTTCCATAAGCTAATCTCCTTTACCTATGCCTAGTGTAGCAAAAAAGAAGGCTTAAAACACCAAGAAAGTAAAGAGGCTAGAGTTAATAAAGCGGTCAATAAAGAACGCGGCTAAGGCTGCTAATTAAAGCCATCTGTTAAAGATATTAGCGGTAATAGAAGCTTTAAGTAAGAGTATTAGCGAGGCGGCGGCGACGTTTAAGTTATTAAAGACGACGCTATTAGTAATATATAGCTCGTCAATTAAGAAGGCTGTGGGCAGCTTTATTTATAATTTTAAGTACCTTCCTACTATTAATTAGCAACTTGTTCTAAAAGGATTTAAGGTTAAAAGCAGGACCTACATCTTTAATTTACTCACTGGTAAAGCTCAAAAAGGGTATATTAAGCAGCTAGTAGTTAATATAAGACGGTAGCAGTTGCATATTAAACAACTAGGGTCTTTTAGTAGAGGTTTAGAGCTTAGTGGCGAATTAGAGGATTAATACAACGTTAATTTTAGCTCTAGCTCTTAAGCAGTATAGGTAAAATAATTAATCTATAGCTAAATAACCTATTACGACTTTTTTAATAGTGGTGTTGCACGTATTTTTAGGTACTTAAATGCTATGATTATAGAAAAATCACATCTACCGCTTTAATCTTTGTAAAGACAGATAATACCACTACCAAAATTATTGTCTTCCTCTAGAACTTCTAGGACTTCTTCTTTAACTGCACCTGAGCCTTACAGCTAGAACGTCCTAATACTACTCCTATATTGCATCTGCTATATCCTCCCACTGCTTGCTTATTGCTTACTTACCAATATTATAAGAAACCGTATAGTTGTTGGTATCTAAATCGTCCTCACTTTCGTAACCAGACTCGTCCTTATATAGATTACAGCTGTTCTAGTTTAGAAAGTTATAAACCGCTATTAACGCCTATATAATCTTTACCTGTGTCTTCCAGGTATAGCCTCTACGGCCTTTATTAAATATTAAAAAGCGCGCTTTAAGTACACTAAATATACGCCTAATAACATTCCTTAAGGACGCATGGCGTAGGTTAAACAGTTCATACTTATCCTTTAGCCTCTACCTTGCGCTAGCCTACTCTTTTAAATAATATCTAACCTTTTAATATGGTACTAGGACCAAAGGATTATTAGCTGCATATCCGGCGTCTGCTAAATAGTATTTTTCTAGTAGTATATAGAAGCCTCAATCTTTCGCAAAACTAAACACCCGGCCGTTGTGTGCAGAGCCTTCCTATCCAGGTAGTCACAGGCCAAAACTCCCCTTGGCGGAATCCGACTCGGTTAGTTAGTATCGCCGCTATACTTAGGCGCTAAGCACCCTTGACTTACCCGCTGCTCAGGCTGCTCACCCTCTCGCTTAGGTCATGCTCAGGCTAGTTAGTTACGTTGCTGCTCCTCCATCTTATTAACCAATCATGCCTTAAAAGTGCTACGTCCTTACCAATGTAAATTGTTAACTCTATATAATAATCTTAAGTGCCGCGTTTTGGGCCCACAAGGTTCCTAAAACTGGGCCCCCCTTAAAATAGAGCATTCGCCCGTCCTAAGCTGCGCCTATATGTAATATGGCGTCCCTGAAGGTGTTGGTTAAAGAGGAGGTGCCTTATCTCTTGCCATAAGATCCCCTCTGGTTACGTCCGTTCGCTCCATTCTACCTGCCTACTGCTTAATTTCCATCCCATTTTCTCTCTCTCTCTCTCTCCTTTTACCTGCTGTTCTGTAGCTCGCCCGTCCGCTCCTATAAGCTCGTCTTTATATTCCTCTTCCTTTCCTTTACCTTAGTTTCTGCTTGCCTTGTCCGTTTCTCTGTAAAATGCCGAGAAAGAAGAACCCTTGCGAGTTCCTTGCCGTAGTAAGGGCAAAGGGCTCTGACCAAAGTAGGGAGGGTATAGATGGCACTAAAGTTTAAAAGCGTCTTAAGCTAAAGATAGAGAAAGCTTATCTTAGAAAGGTAGAGCTATAGTACTAATAAGTTATAATTAGCGTACCGTGGTGGTTGGATTCTATCCCATTCTAACCCTTTACTAAATAAATTTGCTAAAGAAAATCCTGGTTTTTCTTTATATAACCTAGCATCCTTAAAAGATTTTGTTAAGAATATAGCATATAGTATTAATGGTGTTAAGGATAATCTAACGGCAGCCTCAGATACCGTTGGCTAGTACTAGAAAGAATTTATAGCTGGCTAATGTTGTATTAATACCGTAATACCTACAAATATAACCCTCTCTGTTATAAATATATATTCTATTTGCATTTCCCTATTTTCTCCTTATTAGAGTCTAATTTTATTTGGTTTATTAAAGGCCCGCTAGCTAATAAACTAAAAATGCCTAGGAAAAAAAGGCTAAGAAGGTTTACAACTAAGAACCACTTTATTTATTTAGGAAGGTAGCTATAGACGGTAGATTAGGTTGCGTATAAACGACTAGTAATAAGAGTAAATAATTAGGCGGACCTTATAGCCATTATTTATTCTTCCGCGCGAGTTGGCGAGTATATTAAGTTTAGCTATTAAGAGGGTTCTGGCTAGGATTTATACTATAAGGTAAGGAAACCCCCCTTCCCTAATATATATATATATATAGCGTAGCAGGCAAATAGATTAACTCAGTTATAATATAGGATGTAACTTTCGTAGTATTTCGCAATAAGTATAGAAATGCAAAGTTTACCGTTTAAATTGTTTGAAATACTAAGAATATAACTATAACACTAGACAAGAGATAAGCGCTAGGTTACTTAGCCTATTAAGTTAAGCAGCAGTTCTAATTCTTATATTAGTAGGCCAGAACACTCTCTATATAAGGGTATAGTACTAATACCTCTTATTTACAGCCCTATGCTCTTAATACTGGCTATATTTATTATAGTAAAGGCGTTTAGGGACTATAATACTATTAAAGAGCTCCTTAATATAGTACCACTGGAGGGGGAGATGCTTTATTTATAATAGGAAGAAAGTATACTTAATACGCCTTTCTTTAAGAGTATATCTATAAGACAGAAAATTAAAAAGGCGAACGCATTTAGCTTCCGCCTTAAAGCGCTAGGTATCTATATAGGATACCCTTAGCCGCCTATAATTCACGACTTTAGAGCGGAGGGCTTATACTAGATTGGTATATATATAGTTATTCCTTCTATCTTTAGGCTACTTACTAATTAATTTCTAGTAAAGATAAGCTGTATTTAGCCACTTAAAGAATAAAGTATGCTAGGTAGAGAGATTTAAATACGTTTAATAATTATTATATACCTAATAATAGTGGCATAGATGGCCAGGCGAGCTACTTCGGCACTAAACTATGTAGTATTATTAATGACCTCTTCCGCGGTTTATCTCTCCCTTATAACCTAAAACTATGGCAATCTCTCTTAGTAGAGAAGCAGCATAAATTTAAAAATAGCCCAAAATATATTAATATAGAGGAGGAGATTGCCACTCTAAAAGGGAAGAAGGATATAAACTCTATAACCCATTAAAAGGAGCTTTATATGCAGAAACATAAACTAACTACTAAAGAACTTTGTGAGTAGTAGAAGGTGCAGCTATGTGAACCGGATATTAATAATAAGGATAATACCTTACTATACTATTACCGGACTATATTTAACTAAACTTAATTTCTTATACCTAAACGGGACCGCCTTATATCTGTCCTTTTTAAGGTCGCTGCCTTATAGAGCCCTATAGGTCTCGGCGCTCTCCGCGATATAGTTACGCTATATTAAAAGGATGCTAAAGTAGAGTTTTAACCGGGCTTAGAGCTAGAGAAGTGCTATTACTCTAACTTAGCAGGCTAGCGGAAGACGGCTTAATTTCTACTTGGTAATATAAAGATAAAGACTTCTTATGATTAGAGGTATATATATAACTACTACAAGAAGAGTTATAATGGCTTTTCTAAGCTATACTTCTAATATAGCTAATAGATTTTTAGGGAGGTATAATAGAGCAACTACTACTAAGCGTATCTAGACAATCATAAAACACTTCCCATTTAATACAACTCTCTTATATATAATGGGGTGCTTACTACTACTGACTACTATCCTTTCTGCCTTAGTAGTACTGCGCTAGCTATAGTGTGGATATATTAATTCCTAAAACGGGCTATATAGAAAGAGCATATTTATAGGTATGTAGAAACCCTAGATAAGAACAAATTGCTAAATTGCCCTTACCTAGGTTTACAATATAGGGCGACATTTAATTTAATTAGGAAGCTAAAATTCCATCTCTAGGATATTTATTGCCTTAACTTTATTAAGGAACTAAAATTACTAAAAAGATTAAAAGAAGACTATAAGGTGGAAATATAGCTGGCTAAAGTTAAAAGGTAGAGGTCTAGCTATAAGAAGGAATTAAGTATAGGTAATAAAGCCCTAACTAAATTAGAATACGGTTTTATTAATAAGATAATAGAAAGTATTAGCTAATGCCTATCTAACAGATCTATAACACCCTTAAGCCGTTTAATATTAGATTTCGGCAGTTATATAAGTAGTAGCTAGACTAAAAACGGAAGCTTTTCTAGTACTACCACCCCACCGCTATTTATGTGCAGTGGGATACTTAAGAAAATTAACCCTAGACTTCTTACTTAAGTGGCAGCCCGGAGTAGTATAATGTTAGAGTATAATATAATTAATATAGTGGACCTTATAAACCCTAATAAAGACAGAACGCCTACTCTAAATTAAAAAGATTTCAATGTAACTTTAACTTCGCGTATATATTAATAACTGACGGCTGAGATTATCGCGTCTAACTAGGGCATAGATCGTCTTATATATATAAGAGACATAGAGGATAATTTAACTATTAAAGCCTTATTTTGCGGCGTAAAACTAGAGGACTTAATTAATGCTACTCTAAGCTTAGGATATATGGAAATTAGGAAGCAGGAGTATAGCGCTCTAAACGCTATAGTTATTCTTAATAGTGTTAATCTACTTAGCCCCAGATATATTAATTCCAATATAACCCCTTATAATATATACTTAGGATATACCTCTGCTTCCAATACACGGATTAATAGCCCACTATTACTAGCTAAATACACTAAGGGCGATATTGGAGAATCAGCCTTTATATAAGCTATTTAAGATATCGGCCTACTTGCCCCTATAGACGTGGAGGATAACTAGTTTACCGTTAAACGGCTAGTTAAAAAGTGTATCTGCTAAGTTAGTAGATATAGGAAAGTCCAGTATCTAGTTAAGTGGAAAGGGTATCCTAACAGCAAAAATACTTAGGAAGATAAGATAGATATATATAATAATCTAATTAAGGCCTTTAAAGCCTAGAAGCGCCTTAGCGTTTTAGAATGATTATAGCCAAGATCTAAGAGATTTTTGTTTAATTACTACTCTTACCCCCTACTAGGTTTAAGGTCAAGCCTATAACTCCATAATTAGACTGACATATTAGGCACTATTTTCTATTATAATTTTTTTCCCTTTTCCTTTAACTTTTAAATTTGTTAAGGATACTTTAAGAATACCTTTAATAGTTATAGTTTACTAATAGAGATTTACGTCCCTAACTATGTCCCCACTATATAGACTAGAGTTCTTAAATTTTAAGTAATAAGAATTAATGTAGTAACATAGACCTATACTAATTTTAGTATTGCTACCACTTGCCTCTTAAAAAGGTTGCCCCATTATCTTTCCTATAGTATATATCAGTTATACTATAAATAAAAGGTCCCTAAAAAAGGGACCCTACTTAAAATAGGTATTCTGGGACTAGTTCTAGAGCCCTAAATCGCATCCTATTAGAACCTATATCATTTTATACCAAGCTAAGCAGCCTTATATTGCTTAGTTTAAATAAATATATCTTTTATTTATATTTTCGCGGATCGTAGAGATATAAATTAAAATGGCTCTAATATAATCGAGCAATATTAAACGCGGAAAGTGGAGGAATAAGTGCTGAGAGCAATTATTAAAATATATACGTAAGACCGAGCAAGCTCTATTTAATTATAACTAACACTTCTATAGGGAGCAAGTTGGGAAATATAATAGAGCCGTTGTAAGTTTATCTTATTCCTGGCCTAGACAATCCTTATATTTAGAAAGTACTACCAGAAAAGGAGGAGCTATTCTTAAGATTTTTTTTAAAAAATATAAGCGATCATTCTATTAGTGCTTATAAGGAATTATATAAAGGAGTTAGCATAACGTTTAAGGCTATATATGTTATAGCTACTATAAAGATAAATTCTATAAAAGCGCAAGGCGTTATAATATCGGTAAATGTGTATAAGATATCTTAAATTATTAGGTTTCCTAACTTTCTATAGACGCTAAACTACCTAGAGGTTAGCTTTAGTGCAAAAATTAATAAGCTGCGAACGGAAAATGCTAGGTTAGCTTAAGAATTAAGTAAATTAAGAAATAAGATATCTATAGAGATAGAGCTTAGGCAGTAGGTAGAGGAAGAAGTAAGTCGGCTTAGGACAGTGTAATAAAGTATATTTAAGGGCTTAATTCAATCGGGCTCCTATTAGAGGAGTTAAAGACCTAAGCGCCTCTAGGAGGTTGCGAGGTCTTTTATTAGGTCAAATCCCCAATTTAAGCTAGTAATTTAGATAGTTGAAAAATTTAAGCATTTAAAATTCGCTATAAGAACAAGAGGTATCTAGAAGGTTATAAAAGTAAACAAGTAAGCAAGCATATAAAGTAGGAATGAAAGAGTATAGAACAAAAAGCGTTCTTTTGGTTAAACTAAATGTCCGTTTATCTCCGTCCTGGTCACACTAAGCATTAAAACTGCTTTGAAAATATAATAAGTAATTAGGCGTTAGGCTTTAAGAAAGAGATATATCCTTAACTTTAGACTAGTAAGTAGTTATAATTTACAAAGATTCCTAGCTGCTAACGCTTTACTCAAGTAAGTACTTCCTAGGGCTTAACGACTTAAGCAAAACTCTCTCCTCGGAACTGCCGTTATCGTGCAGTAACGCTAATAACTTGCTACCTAAATTAATATCATTATGTAGATATATAGTAATATTTAGGAATACGCCGTCTGCGTTATTCCTGCTATTAAGCATTAAGTATTGCGGTGGAGATTCTTAGGTTAAGGCACTTAATTCCGTTAGTTGTTATTTATAGGCCCAATTAAAAACCTAATAAGAAAAATAACAGATGTGGGTTTTTAAACAGTTTTGGAGTATAGGTTGAGACCTAGTAAAGGCTATAGCCTATAGTAGGCGTTTAATAATGATAAAAATGCACATACTAATAATTAGAGATGTTGTTGGTTAATAAGAAGACGAGATAGTATAATAATATATACATATTCTAGTATAGATTTTGTAAAATTATCTAATAATATCAATTTATAAAAAAAAATAGAAAGGGCCTAATTCTGGGCCCCCGTTACATCGCCATAGGTTGGCTATTTTTATATTACTTAGGACCATTTTTGGGACTAGAAGTTCTTATATAAGTATTAAAAGAATTTATATAGGAACTAGCCTATTCCTATTTTAATATAACTAGTTTTAAAGCATTCTCTTAAAGTCTATTATCCTCCTACTATAGCGAAGGGAGGAATATAGCTAAAGCGAGGTGTCTTAGTCACCTTTATACTTGCCGCTATCTATTATATAGTTCTAGCGCTGCAGGTACTATATAAGGAAAGCAATATAAAGGCGGGTATTACAACCTTAAGCATAAGACATTACTCTCTATCTGGATTTATACAAGTGGCTTTAACTAATAGGTTCTTAAATTTAGTTTAATTTTACTATTAAACCTCTAGATAATCCCTTTATTATACCACGCGCCCTTCTAAAGCGAGACATTATTTAATCTTTTTAGACCGAAGTTATAAGTATTGCTAATAGCGTTGCAACGGCCATCCCTAATGCTATTAGCTAAGTATAAAGCGCCGCAAACGCTGCGGCTATAGCTATTCCCAAAGCCATTAAGGAATTAATTCTTAAAAATTGCTTACTGGGCATAAAACAATTATGTGTCGGATTTACTTATAATATAATATGCAATAACTTACTATTAACTCTCTCTGATATAGTGCCAGAAGAGGTTAAAAGCTTTCTTAGAGACTAAGTTAATGACCTTTAATCTCTAAAAGGGATTTTAATAAAAGTTACTTCTATATATATTTAGGACTACTTAATTATAGGGCTGGTTTTAATGCTTATCTTAGCCATTATATTCTTCTATTTAATATTCGGCCGCTTATTTTATATTATGGCCATTTTTCTAAGGCTTAGCGTTTAATTAAGGGTAGTAATTTATTTAGTATTAGGTATAGTATATTGCATCCCTCTCTTTATACCTACTGTTGTTTTATATATTTTCTAATCAAAAACTAAGGAACTGTTATCCGAGATTGAGATAGAGAAAGGCGAGGTAAGTAGATTATATTTAGGAGCTCTCTGCTGTGCTATTGTGATAATACTGCTAACTGCTCTTGTACTGGCTGTTATTTAAGAATATATTACAAGAACAAAGGATAGGCGATGGAGGCGGAAATTAGGGGTGCTAAAGGTCGTATTTAGAGATTATAATGGCTATTTATAAAAAAAACTTTAATTAAGAACTGGGAGTATAATCGGCGTTAATAAGTAAAAGCGTTAATTCGTTCCTTAACATAATATCTAGCTACTAACGCTTCTACCAGCAATTTAAGTTAAGCCCTATAGCCTAAAAGATTAAAGTATACTTTACTGTCCCCCTATAGAGTAGTATAGGTAACTTGTACCTAGGCTAGACAATAATTAGTCACCTAAAGTGAAATCTAGCTAAAAGAAGAGTAAAACCAGCCCCTGATTTACTTAAGTAAACAAATCCTAGCTTTATAGGTTATCTTAAGATTAATTTATTAGTAGTAATACTGCTCCTTATATTACGAAATTTCTCCCACTCTATTGGCATTTGTAATTGCCATTATCTTACGTATAGTAGCTAATACGGCTAAGCGTCTTAATTAGGTTACTCTATGGGCATTAATGGGCTATATAAGCCGGACGAGACCGCAGAACTAATATAATTAAAGATGTTTCCCTGTTGCTATTTACGTTAAGGGGACCATATTTGGCCCCCTTAGTATCCCTAAGATGCTTCTCCATTTTAAGACATATTTTATAGCTGCGCTTAAAATTAGTTATCTTCCTATTATTTAATCCCTATATCCTATCCATAAATACATACTTAAATGATAATTAAGTGATAAAAGGATGTCCGTTTTTAACTTATTAGTAATTATATAAAACCCCCCCCCCTAAAAAAAAAAAAACACGTGAAACCGAGATTTACTACCTTCTATCCTATAACGTATTTACAATCCTAGCAATATATCCCTTATAAACTTTCAGCTCCGCTCTCCTTCTTAGCATTACCTCTTAACTTGTCTTTTTATCCCCTATTACCCTAACCCTTGTACGGCGTTAAGATACCATCTTAGCTGGCTTTTAACTTCTAGGCCTAGACGCCAATTGTTTTAATTTTAGCTTTAAGGGCAATATATTTAGCGCTGTATGCGTATTAGTTAATGCCACGCCTATGTCTTTAAGCGTAAATCTAGATTAATGTATTATAAATACTATAGGGAATATAGGGTATTTGTTTAAGTAAGTCTCTAATTTACCACTTAAGAGGGGACACTTAAGGGGAAGGGAGGGAAGAAGTAAAGTAGAAGTATATGCTAATACGGGGCAGTAGCGGTGCCTTTAGCTTCTGTTTAGACTATACCTTAAAAAGTAATACGTTGGAATTAACTTGCAATTATGCAACAGGTGCTAATAATATATCTTAAATGTCTACTACTAATCTTGGTAAGTAGAAGTGTAAAATGTCTATATGCTCCACAAAACTAACAGAGAAGATAGATAGCATAGTAGAAGATAACAGAAACGGCGTGTTCATACGCGATAATAGAATGGTCAATTGCCGAGCTCCTAGCGCTGCTTAAATTTAAGATTATAAGTATATTATAGACATAACTATAGCTGGCTTTATTATCCACTTCAGTTCTTTCTCCTTAAAATAACTCCTTATAAGGCTGCCTTCTGGGCTAAATATAAGTGCGGATGCATATACTTAAAGAGGACTGTTCTCTATTGCCCACTTATAAGACATAATAAATCAGCACGTATCTTAAACTAGTTCAATTAAGGCGGATGCATCTGCTCTTCCCTAGGTTAAGTTAGCATGTGTTATACATGAACAGTATTACTAATTCGTCGATTACTACCTAATGTTCAGATATCTAGTATAGGAATAATTTCAATAGTCGCCAGAACTAAGGACCATAATTAGGTTCTATACGGACCTAAAACTAGTCTACTTATTAGTTAGTGTAGTGTTTAAACCCATAGAGCCCGTTTCTGGGTCCCCTATTTTTAGCCATTAGGGGTAAGGATGGCATAGCTAGATATAAATATATCGTTCTTTTTAATTAGTCCTTTTAAGTTCCAGCCCAGTTTTAGAGTTTATGTACAGAATATTCCTAGCCTTCTAAAAGAAAGCAATTTAAATATATAAAACTATGTTTTAGAGTCCAGAGTAGGTCGAGTCCTATAATATAGAAGTGTATTTTAAACAGAAAGTAGGTATAATATTCTCGTAAGAGGACGAAAGGCTTCTAAATACTTATATTCTAAACCTCTAAGAGGCGGGGGAGTTGCGGGTATACTAATTGCCGGTACTGTATTTATTATTATACTGCTTACTCTCTATATATATTTGCGTTATTAGAAGCGCGCCATGCGCAATAGAAGCCTTAAAGTTAATCCTAGTATAGTTCCGCAGCAAGCCTAGTAACGGACAGCTTATCTATAAATATTATTAGTTGGTGGTGAAATTGTCAAGTCGGGTTAGATTTAGCCTATTACTCTATCCTTGTTCCTATTCCAAGTATACTACTACCCCCTTTTTCTATTACGTACCTACCCCCTTATTTCCCTTTAATTTCCAACTCATTCCTTATATATAAATAGTTTCTTTTAATTATAGTTTAAATAGACAGAGTCTTCCTTATCTTTTCCTACAATTGGTATACAGACTACCAATTAATAGAAATACTAATCCTATACACATTCTTACCTGCCATAAATATGCAGTTGTCCCTAATTTAAGTAAAAGGTTATTAAGCCCTAAATGTACATATACATATATACCTCTATCAAACTAAATCGGATTTCCTTATTACTATCTTACTACTATCTTCAAGACTAGAACCTGTCAAACATTAAGGTCATTGTTAGGTACCACCTTATAAGTCACCACCCTCTTTCTTGCCATTGTATATCTTACTATCTATTTCTATTACCCATCTATTACCTATTACTAACTAAGTGGCAATACCGACCTGGTGGCGATTGAGTAACAGTTACCAAATCGTCGTCAGCGTCGTCATCAGTGTCGTTATCAGTCTTTTATCCCTACCTTATATATATAGAGAGCTTCTAGAGCCAGCTTCAATCGATAGAGTTCTTATAAGTGACTTATCCGTCTAATAGAACCCTATGTCTTACTACCCCACTACTTATAATTGTATATCTCATCGAATATCTTATTAAATGTCTTATTACCTATTTCCATTACCAATTACTAACTCTTAAATCTTAAGCGGACGGCTTAGCTTTATGCTAATAGGGCTGGCTAGATAATACTGACATTAAAAGGGTTAATTATAGCGGAGCGGTAAAAAATTCTTGCCGAGGCAGACTATAAAAAGACTAACTATGCTATAGATAGATTAGGCCAAGGGGCGCCGATCTATGCAAAGACAAGCTACTATATAGTAAGCCGCCCAGCCAAACCGTCCCGTTTATTAACGACCTATAAGGCCTAGTTTATTTAATCGTTGTCTTATAATTACTAACTCTACTAAACTAAGTTACGCTCTTTTTAAAGTCACTAGAATTTTTAATAAGCCTTTAGACTTTTATTATATACTAACCAAAACACTTTAAAATAATAAAAATATTTTATAACAAATTATAAGTTTCCTTAGTGGTGGCATAAGAAAGTGCTATTAACTTTAACGTAACGATTAAACGAACCGAGCCTTGCTATTTATGCTCTTTATAAAACCGTGGCGGATAAGTAAGAAGAAAGTTTTATATTTATCACATACCTATATAGCGAGAATCTTACTACTTTACCTGTTCTATAGTTTAAATGTTAAAATATTAGGAAAATAAAATAAAACCTAAACTTTACCTAATGATATAATAAGACCTTTCTACTTTCTTCTAGGAAGATAATATAATAACTAGCCCTGCTATTGTTACAAGAGTTAGATCATTAACATTATTAGGCTGTTACACTGTTACTATAGCAAAAGCTACTCCGTTTATTTCTTATGGCATATAAGCGGTCCCCCTCCCACAGGTGGTAACATTTAGAGGTGTATACACTAGCACATTAAGCTGATTAACCTATCTAATAAAAAGTTGCTTATCTTCTTCAGCAACAAATAGTATTTATATTAGATCCTATATAAACTCACTCCCTAATAGTCTGTTAGTGCTATTACTAAATACTCCGCTAGTTAATTATGCAATAGTTAGTCTTAGTAAAATAGGTAATAAGACTTTAACTAGGCAAGATCTAGGAACAATAAATAAAAGAGCGAGATTATATACCTGTATATTGCTAATCCCGGTGTTAAATAGAGCCGGATTAGGTACTTCGTCCTAGGTTTAACAAAAGAATACATTATAGCGGGATTTAACAGTAAGTATTAATAATACCGATTTTAAAAGCAGAGGATTAATAACTGTAAGTTGTTTAGCAAGTCTAATAGTGGCTCTAATACTTACTAAGGTTATAAGATGGGCAAGTTTAAAGAACCCCTTAGTTAAATTTATTAGGAAGGAGTAATTACAAGGAGAAATTAATAGTGCGTTATAGGCCTTAAGTAAGTTTATAAGGCTTTTAAGGTGGACCTCTTCTTACTATAGGGGTATTAGGTAATATTTCTAGACTTTAAAGTAGCAGTATACTTATAGTAGCAATCTTACTAATAATATTAATAGCATTATTAGATGTCGGGAATGAGGCAAGCGGTCGTTACGTAACGCCACGGCACTAGCGTAGCAAGGAGTATTAGGCTCCTCGCCCTTCCTTATTCTAATAAAGAAGAATATACAATCAAACAACATCATACTAGCTACAAACTGTAACTACGTAATATTACCTTATAATACCAACACTGATCAGTGGTTAACTTCACTATTATACTACAGAACAGCTAGGTATTCCACCAAGAAGAGACAAGCCACTGTACCAGTGCTACTCGTGCTAGAGGAAGCTATCTTTTAAGGTTAGAACTGGTCCTAAACCTTAAATAGAACTCTTCCACGAATCTAAGGATTTAAAGGCCAGAACTAGTCCTAAGCCTTTCCTAGATTATAGATTCTTGCGTCTATTACACAGAACAACACGCTTTATAAGTCTTCGCGATTTAAGGCCAGAACTGGTCCTAAGCCTCATAATCATAAATACACGTCATAAGCGCGTACCAAACAACAAACGCGTACTAAACAACAAACCCTACCCCAATAACACTTCCCTTCCCCCAAAAACATGGCTACGCCTACCTTAAATAACTAAAAAAACTCCTTACCACTAGGGGTAGCTTTATACGCAAAACTTATTAATAAAGATTGGGACAAATTTACCATTAATATAATAACTTATACCGTAAAACAAGTTAACGGCTTTCTCCTACACCGTATTATATTCTACTAAAGTAGATACTACACTAATCTACAGCTATGGGAATATTTTAGGGAGGATTTTATAGGATAGACCGCCAATACCTAGGCACTTGGCAATATTAATATTGTTTAGAATTTTTAAGACTTCCTCTATAGGAATAGGGTATACGTTACTAAAAATAGTAACCTAATTACCAGTAATATCTAGGCCGTTATTATTAGTACAGAAAAACCAGTATAGACGGAAGCTAAGATTATATATTAACTATAGAAACCTAGAACCAACCTATATTCTTTAAAAGGCAACTTTAATTTAGAATAAAACCCCCAGAACGCTACTATCCCACCTAGAGGTACTCTCCCACCTAGAGGTGCTCTCCTACCTAGAGGTACTCTTCCTCTACCTCCACCACCTCTAGCTCCTCTACCCCAGCCAACCGGTAAGCCTCTACTATAAGAAGTCACGAATCTAATAAAGGTATATTTGGACAAGGAGAAGAAGTTTAAAGAAGAACTATATAATATGCTCAGAACAAAATTATAGGTCTTTTATAACTGCTGCAGCAAGGTTAGAATCTAATACCACTAGTTTTATTATGCTTTCTTGGTTATATTATTATTATTTATTGCTTAACGTCCAATTCGGATCCCTGTTAGGCCCACGCGGACTACTCCTTATATATATATAGGGAGAAAACTCTATTTAAGAAAACCCCGTGATCCGTCTCCCTGCCTTTTGGGGCTCGCTTACGAGTTGCCTACGAGTCACCAGTGGTGCTCTACTACCTTACTTTTTAACCTCCTTGGGAACCACTGCTGCCGTAACAAACCTACGGACGCGCTAGTATTACACGCTATACTCTACTCCTGTAGAGTTATTAGGGGGCGCCTATTACTCGCCCCTTTGCCTTCCATTGCTATTTCCTTTGTAACTCGGAACTGGTCTAGCATATTTTAGCCAATAAGCTACTAGGTAGCCGCCTTAAGGCCTTTCTATATTAAGAGTAGTGTATTATAGTTTTCTATACCAGCTGCTAAGAGCATTGCTTCTCAGCCGGTGTGTAAGGGGCATAATAGTATTACGTATTTTAGTGTCTGTCTTGGCCAGCTATATTCGCACCTTAGGCTACCCACTAGGACACCTACCCAGTAAAGCCAATCTTTTAGTCCTATTATTCCTGTCCTTAAGAGTGTTGCTATTGTGTTTTTTGCCTTTATTAGGCCCTCTTAGAGCCCTTAGGTATTTACCCCCTATAGCATTACCTATACTACGGCTTAGGTTCCCCTTACCTAAGTCTACCTCTATACCTTTAACTCCTATTTATCTCTCCAGCATCGGTCCAACCAGTATTATATTGCGGTAGATAGTTTTCCAGTACTCTTTTATGCTCTACTTTGGCTCCTTTCTCTCCCTTGCTATTATCTTTACTGGCCTTTTACGCGTCTCCCTTCCTCCTCTATATAGGCCTGGGCCCTAGCACCGTACTATTCTTCTTCTACTTTCTCCACCTGTTTTCCTAATATATCTTCCCTACTTTGGGGTTATTGGTTCCTTCTCCTATAGGGCACCCTAGGGTCCCTCTATAGTTTGTTTAGGCGTGTCTTGATATACTTTATAATATTAGAGTTACATTCCTTTTGCACCCTTTACATTGCATCGGCTTTAATATATAGTTATAGGGGGGGAATATTGGCTTCCTTCTCAAGCAGTGCTGTGGCCGTTCGCTTATACCCGCCTGTTATACTCCTAAGGCAGGCT
>Ga0307507_10003845_pt1 | contig 28010 bp, 5 predicted proteins | sample 7_EM_MG_FD_207223 | JGI IMG/M metagenome (GOLD analysis project Ga0307507, IMG submission 207223) | Populus trichocarpa ectomycorrhiza microbial communities from riparian zone in the Pacific Northwest, United States - 7_EM | ecosystem: Host-associated > Plants > Roots > Unclassified | place...
GTAGTTATATAGTAGAGTTCGACATGCCTGCTTATCTAGGCCTCTACCCCAGTTTTCTAGTATTTAGTCCCAGTTACCTAGGCCTAAAGGCCTAGGGGGCTTTCCATAAGCAGTTGGCTGCCACTACTAATTAACGGGGGGTTTTACCATTCTTTTGGATATCTTATAATGGGGTTAACCCAAGTACTAGACCGCCCCCTAGCGGTCTATATAAGAATCTCCTCCTAGAGTTGGTATGCTTTTGTATAGCTTGGGAGCCTTCTATAGCCTCTGGTTTTACGCCTTTCTTCATTGTTTCCGCTGGCATGGGCATAAGCTGCCGCTTCCAGGGGTCGCAACTCCCTTCTTACGTGCCTACTGGCGTAATCCTACGAGGGCGTCGTGGCTGCATCCTGCAATATGGAAGCCTTGGGTACCTTCTACAGTTGAGGCCCGGACCAAAAGCCTCCCCTGCCTGAGTAACTCCTGTTTGCTCCTTAAGCATACCTCACCGGCGTACCGCCCTAGAGGCGAACGGTTCCGTCTATTGGTATACCGACACGCGCATCCGTTCTAGGATGCATATATTAGCAAGATCCTTAAATGATATAGCATGGAGAATTGTTATCCAGTTAATACGCTAATGGCAGCTAGAGCTATTAAATTTATAGTACCCTTTAATGGACAGGCAACGGTTAAAGATACTAAGCTTTATGGATTGAAGATTGGCTCCCTAATATATCTAGTAATCTAAACTAGACCGGATATCGCATATGGCGTCTCTATACTATCACGATTCCTATTAAACCCCTCTCCGTAGTATATAAAAGCTATAGATTAGATACTTTAATACCTATAAGGTACGAAGCTCTTAGGAATTAAATACTAGGAGTGCGTAGGTGATCTAAAGACACTCCTTTATAGATAATATAATGTGGATTTTATAGGTAACAAGTTAATGCGGAAGGTTGTCTTAGGAAATGTATACTTCTTCGCTAGTGGAGTTGTATTATACTTGTTAAAGAGACAATAGATAGTAGCACAGTCTACTACTAAGGTAGAGTATTACGCTCTGGCTAAAGCCGTATCTAAAGCACTTTAGCTAAAGCAGATTATGGGCTAGATAATATACTTAGGTGTGGATATTAAGTTGGTACATCTATATGGCGACAACTAAAGCTCCTTAAGCTTGGCTAAGAACTCTAAGTTTTATTAATGGATAATGCATATTAATATTAAACACTACTTTATTTAAGAGCATGTTATAAAGGGAACAGTTAATCTATGGTATACTGGAAGTTTAGAGATAGCAGCTGATAGTTTAACTAAACCTCTTTCGGCTGTAAGTTATGCGAAGTTTATAGAGCAGCTAAGGATAAAGGTTATTAAGATTAATTGAACCTATCTGGAGTATTAAGTTAGTCAAATATAAAGGGGTATATTAGTTATTGTCTGTAACTAATAGGTTATGGGTAGTTACGTAACCTGGTTATGTAAGCTAAGCGAGTATAAAATCCACTAAAATCCACCTGTAGAATAGTAGCATTAATAACAACAATCTTATTAATGCATCTTGATATATGCATTTGATTCCCTTATACCTCCGCTACACCTTATTAAATACTAGCTTCGATAGTTAGTTTTAAGATAGAGTTATTATCTTAGTATAAAATAAGCTAAAATAGGTACTTTAGTTAAAGCATCTTTAAGATCTTAAAACACCTTTTTATATTTAGGCGTTTAGATAAAATATAAATATATTTTTCTACCTTTTACAAAAAGGCCCTTTATTTGCATTATTGCTATAAATAGTACTATAATACCTAAGAAGTTATATATAAATTTCTAATAAAAGGTAATAAAACTAAAGAAGGTTTATACGTCCTTAATATAGTTAAGGGTTTGCTATTTAGTAATTATATATACCTTCTTAGGGTCTATACGGACACCTTTAATAGTAATAGTTAGTTTAAGGTATTTTACTTCTATAACTAAGAATTTACACTTCTTTAAATTAATAATAAAGTTTTACGTCCCTAAGGCGCTATAAAACCTTTTAAATATGCTTAGTATACTTAAAAGGGTTATTATTATAAATAAGTATATTATCTAGGTACGCAGAGTAAAATTCGTTAAGATAGTCCTATAAGGCGTTATTAATATAGCTTTAAAAGCTACTTAGGCCATTATATATGCTAAAGGGTATAATAGTATATTTAAATTAGCTAAAGCGCTATATAAATATAGTTTTTTATTTATTACTCTTTTATATTTAAAGGCGGTTAAAGGCGGTAATAATATTAAGCTTAGCATAGATTTTAGCTTAGCTAAGCCGCTTAAGAGTTTTATATATAAGTGGGTATAGGGTATTAGTTCTTAATTATAATAGCGTTAAGTCCTCTATAGTTAACGTAAAATTAAATACCTTTTTCTAGCTTCTTAATAAGGAGGATAAGGGCAGCTACTAGGGATATACTAGGATAAATAAATCCTTCATTAAGGTACTTGTTAATATACTTTTTAATAACTAAAAGTTTATCTTTTAATATTAGGTAGGGTCTCTTATAGAGTAGTATTTTTCCTTATTTAATATTAATAGTATAGTCATTAGGTTAATGTAGGGGGAGTATATCTACGCTCTTTTATAAGTATATATTAATAAAATTATAGTACTTCATAGGGAGGAGCTTGTGGAGTTTTGTATTAATAAATTCCTTTTTAAGCTTTATAAATTTTTTAAAGTCTAAAGGTAAAAGTCTATAAAGTTTTACGGGGGTATTATCTTTTAAAAAGTTAATTATGTTTATCCTATTACTATAGAGGATATAGTTTTATTTTTTATTAAGCTTATATAGTTATAATTAGGAAGCTATAGTAATAGTTTAGCCTTTTCTATATACTGTATAATAATAATAATAATTCATTGCTTAACGTCCAATTTGGATCCCTATTAGGCCCACACGGACTACTCCTTATTTACATATGGGGAGAAAACTCTGCTTAAGAAAACCCTATAATCCATCTCCCCGCCTTTTAGGACTCGCCTACTTAGCACCTACGAGTCACCTATAGTGCTCTACTACCTTACTTTTTAACCTCCTTAGGAACTACTACTGCCGTAACAAGCCTACAGACGCGCTAGTATTATAAACTTTTTACTTTACTACCGTAGAGTCATTAGGGGGCGCCTATTACCCACCCCTTTGCCTTCTATTACTATTTCCTTTACAACCCAAAACTGGTCTAGCCCACTTTAGCTAATAAGTCACTAGGTAACCACCTTAAGACCTTTTTATATTAAGAGTAGTATATTATAGTTCTCTGTGCCAGCTACTAAGAGTATTACGTGTTTTAGTATCTATCTTAGCCAGCCATATTTGTATCTTAGGCTACCTACTAGGATACCTACCTAGTAGAGCCAATCTTTTAGTCCTATTATTCCTATTCTTAATAGTATTACTATTGTATTTTCTACCTTTATTAGGCCTTCTTAGAGCCCTTAAATATTTACCCCCTATAGCGTTAACCATGCTACGGCTTAGGTTCCTCTTGTCTAAGTTAGCCTCTATACCTTTAACTCCCATATACTTCTCCAGCGTTAGTCTAACCAGTATTATATTATAGTAGATAGTTTCCTAGCGTTTTTTTATACTCTACTTTAGCTCCTTTCTCTCTTTTACTGTTATCTTTACTAGCCTCTTATACGTCTTCTTTCCTCCTCTATATAGGCCTAGGCCCTAATACAGCACTATTCTTCTTCTGCTTTCTTTACCTATTTCTTTAATATATCTTTCCTACTTTGGTGTTATTAGTTTATTCTCCTATAGGGCACCTTAGGGTCCCTCTATAGTTTATTTAGGCGTGTCTTAATATACTTTATAACATTAGAGTTACGTTTATTTTGCGCCCTTTATATTGCAGCGGCTTTAATATATAGTTATAGGGGGGGAATATTAGCTTCCTTCTTAAGTAGTGCTGTGGCTATTTGCTTATACCTACCTGTTATACTCTAAAGGTAGGCTATTTAGACCTTTTAGAGTAGTTTAAGGAGTAATTTAGGGGGGCCTTTCTTAGTTTCTCCAATGGCCCAAATACTGGATCTATATGTTATGGTTAGCCGGATAACTGCTATATATAGTAGGCGTAACCTCTAGAAGCATAGACCCTATATAGAATTAACAATCCTAGATAATATAATATACTATACTTAGCCCTTACGGGCTGCTTATGTTATATATACGCTCCACCAGAGCTTGCTGTCTACCTATACTCCTAATACTATTAGGCCCTAAACTAGTTAACCCCTAAAGCCTTAGATATAGATTATATGCTAGAAATCTATAGATTAATTGCGTTTTCTTATAAAGTAGATTAGCTAGTATTTCTCTAGTAAGAATTAGACTTTATATTGTCTTGCCTATTCTATATAGGTATTATAGGCTTTCTCTAGTATTCTACAATTATCTGCGGCTATTAGCCCATATATAATTAGGTTTATATTATTAATAAAACCTATCCCCTAGGTTGCCCCATCCTTAAAGGAGTTAAATAGGTTACTTATAAAGAAAAGGAAGAGTATAGGTAAGAGGGGTGATCCTTATAGTATTCCTATTATAACTATAATAGGGGGGCTCTAGTATCTGCTAAAGACTAGTAATATTTCTTTTTAGCCTATAAACCCTTAGACAAACTATATAATCCACTTTAAGAAGCCCTTTACCCTAAGGATATATAGGAGGCGCTTATAAGGTACGTTATTATAGGCACCACTAATATCTAGGCTAAGTATTAATACTATAAAGTCCATTTACATCGCCTATACAGACTTAATAGTGGTAGCGAGTAGCGTAAGTGCTAATAGTATTAAGCAGTTCTTTTTTGCCCCTATTTAGCTTTATAGTAGTAAGGCGTATTCCTTAGCCATGTCTACTATATGGTCTGCTATTACCCTTTTTAGGATCTTACTAAGGGTGTTTTCTAAGGCAATAGGGCAGTAGCTTCCTGGGGTTAAGTAATCTGCTTTACCTTCTTTTTAAAGAATAACCGTTGTTATAGCTTTGCCAAGTTATAGGTAGTAGCCTATAGTAAAGCATGCTTTGGCTATATCTACAAGCTAAGGTGCTATAAGTGGTCCATAGGTCTTTAAAGCCTTATTTAGAATCCTATCTAGTCCTAGTACTATATTATTAGAAAGGCGGCTAATAGTTTTAGCTATTTCCTCTATTATTATATCGCTGTTAACCCACAGGTAAGTTACCAGTATTTTACCTATAATATTACTGAGGTTAGCTAGAGCTAGTTAGGGGAAGAACTTTTCTATAAGGATCTTTACCTTCTTATTATTATTATTAGTGGCCTATAATTCCCCTACTCTTTATAGGGGCGGTAAGTATAAGTTTTCTACTAGGCGCCCTACCTTTTTCTTTACCTATTTTACTATAGCCTAAAGGCTCTTATTATGGGGGAGGCTTAAATTAGAAGTGTACTTATTTATAAACCGTCTTTAGTTATTCCTTACTTCTTTTTTTAGGGTGTTCTTTAACTAGTTTCTTATATCTTTATATTATCTCTCATCTTTAAAGTTATGGCTGATTATATATTTCCTTTTTACTCATTATTAGCTAGTAATAAAAACCGCGTATTATATAGACTATGCGTGTTATATATAGGGGCCCAATTTTAAGACTAGGAAGTGCTCTTCTAGCCTATTTTTAATTGCTACCTAGATCCTTTCTAGCCTTTAGTTAATTCCCTTAGGGGTAGCCAATAAGCCTTGCTTATTTAGTATTAGGTGGATTTCTTCTAGGTCTTAAAGTTATTATTTAACTATATTAAGGAAACTGTCTGTCTTAAGCTTCCTTATTACATATTTTTCACTATTTAGTTGCGCCTTAATATCTAGATCTAGCTATATTTAGATAGGGATATGGTCTAAGGCGAGTGCCCATTCTTCTTTAGGGCTATACCTTTTAAGTCTCTAGTATAGGCCTTTGTCCATAAATATAAGGTTAATTATACTTCTAGTGGTACCTTATTGCCATAATTACTCCTAGGGGGGTAGCTAGTTTAAGGTCCTAGATATCTATAGCTCTTAGTAGGCAATCTGCCTATTATTTAGCAGCAATATAGATACCCCCCTACTATAGGTGGTAGAGGTTTATATCTTCTAATAAAATAGACTCCGTATCTTTAGTTTTTAGTAGGCTTATTACTAATATAATATTCTCTATTTATGGGACCCCTTTAACCCTAGGGTTATATATATTAATAATTTATACTAGTCCCCTATATATCTAAATTATTATAACTGCAATATCTAAGTTAACTGCCTGCTATAATTATAAGAATAGGCTAATAGCCTTACTAATTATAAAGCACACGCGTATAGTTGCTTTTGGTTTATATAGGAGCTAGAATCCTTAGGGGCAGTATATTAATTATATATAGCTATTATAATACAGCTCTTATATAGTAAGGATATAGTATTTCTCTAGGTCTAGACTATCTAGTAGGGGCCTTACAAGATGGTAGTTTGTATTACCATAGTTATACTATATAATAGATAGGTGGCGGACCCCTAGTAAGGGTCTTTTATCTCTCCTTTATTCCTTACTTCTTCCAATTCTACTTTCTTTAGGATTTTTAGAACTTCTATCTCTTATATCTATACCCTAGTTACTACTTATTTTATATAAAGCTTTCCATTCCTATATTTTATATTCCTACTAGCACTTCTATATCTAAATCTATTATTATCTCCAGTTCTTCCCCTAATTTTACTAGTTGGCTATATACCCTTTATAGGTTGGCTATAAATATTATATTTACCGCGTTAAGTCTAATTCTTAATTATCCTGGTCTTAAGCTTACTATAGCTGTTTATAGGGGTCTTCCTATAGGGCAGCCTCTCCCTTATATCCCCTATAACCCTTATATCCCTATTTAGTCTGGTAATATTATATAGCGTTGCTTCTGGCCCGTTAAGGCTTAAAATAGCTAGCCTAGCACCCTAGTATTAAAGGTAAAAAACGCTAGGAAGGCATCTATGTCCCCTTAGCTTATTGCCTGTTATTTCTATTTATATAATCTAACATGTAGTTATTCCTATAGCTGTTAAGCCCTTGCCTTTTATCTCTTGTATTTAATATAGTCTTCTCTTTTTTACGCCTTATATATACTTTAGTAGCAGTTTACGCATTTTATTTAGTCTTAATTTAAGCAGTGTCTTATATTATAGAGGCCTGCGCAGTAGCCGCAGCACACCTATACTACGTATGTAGATTAGGTGTGTCCCTATTATATACAGTAGTAGTATTATTCTAGGTGTAGTCTATAGTTATAGAGCCTTATATTATATATAAGGCTATTTATAATTATTCCTTTTTAGATAAGGAGTTTTTGCATTCCTAGTGTATATATACTAATAATAAGGGAGCTATATATTTATTTAGTGTCTCCCTAGCGAGTCTCTAGTAACCCTTATATCCTCTTATTGTTCTTATTATATACTTAGTTTACATTTTCCTATTAAAGCTATTAGATTTAGGTAATCCTAAGACCTAGTATAAGGCGTTCTATTTGTTTTACTATTTCTTATATAGTTGCTATATTATCCGCCTAGCGTTCCTTTTTTAACTTAAGACTTAAGGGAACCACTAGGACTTTAACTGGGTAATCTTTATAGAGCACTTTTATGCCAATATATTCTTTTAGCCTATCCCCTACCCTCATAGCTTGTTCCTTTACCTATTAGTCCTTTAGGGTAACTCTAATATCTCCGCTCCTAAGGTGTTAGACTATAATAGCGATGTAGACCTCTTTGTAAATCTCTATAAGGACTTCTATTTCTAATTATCCCCTAAGCCCCTCTGCTTCTTCTATATTTGGTTATATTATAATTATATACCTAGTTGTTATCTTAAGGGGGGTAGGTTCCCTATACTATAAAAGCGCAGCTATGGCGGCCTAGGTACGGTTTGCCAGTAAGGGGGTTTTTTATTTATTTTTAATTTTACTTAGCCGTTAGAGAATTTAATTAAGGGTTTACTAGAGGGGCGCCTAAGGTTTACTAAACTGGCGGAGCTATTCTGCTAGCTGCGTTAGTTTATTATAGCTAATAGTTACTCCCCTATAATTCTAGATACTAGACGCGTCTAATAGGCTTTATATTTTGTTAGATACCTTCTTAATAGGGGTATTTCCGCTTTATAGTGTGGTATTTACCTATCTTTATTATAGAGGGCCATTGTTAGGCGTGGTTCTGGCGGTCGCGCGTAAGTGCGAACCACTGTTGTTTAATATGTGCTTTTCCTGCGATACATACATCTTAAGGGGATTTTCTGGGAGTTTTTCAGAGTTCTTTTGGTTGGGTTTGGTCTTTTTAGGCCGGGTGTAGCAAGAGCTCCTCTTCTCTATATACTATATAGTAAAAGGCTACGGCACTTATATAGTAGTAGTTAGTTATAGGTAGGGTAATAAGGGGTTTCTTAGGTTAATATCCTAGGGAGTAAATAGAGGCGGTCGCTATACCCTAGGTAAGTCTTTCTATAGTATTTAGAGTTAAAGGTTACTTCTCTCTTTTTCTAATTAATACTAGGGTTATATTATTTAAGCTGGTTTATTTTAAGGATAATAAAGTAGTTAGTAAGTAGTATAATATAGGCCTAGAGCATTTTTTAGTGCCCATTTATATTTAAATAGAGTTATACTATCGAGGTAATCTTCTATATAGTATAACTACTATTAATAAGTTATAGGGCGCGGGCTTTAGTAAGGGGTAAGGTAGGTAGGTATAAGGGATATTATTGCGGTCACCTTAGGTTGTCCTTAGGACAACATCTAGACGCCCCTTAATTAGTTACCAGTTACGTACTAGAGGTACGTGTCCATAGTATATAGTCTCCATAATCCTAGAGGCCTTACCCCCTTAAGGATTTATCTCTCTTACTAATCTAATCTATTCTATAATTATATCCTTATAGCCCCCTGTCTATAAAGTCCCCTTATATTTAAATCCTTTCTACTCTATTTAGAAGGGTAGCTGGCTTTAAGGACCAGATTGTTTATTTACATCTTTTGTTTATATCTACTATCCTCCCTTAAAATCTCGCAACAACCTAAATAGAAACTCTATAGATACCTTATAGAAAGCCATTATATTAAGGTAGAAAAGTCCCTCTAACAGCAAGAGATTGTGACAATATAAACCTCTAAGCAAGATAGCTAAATAAGCCCTAATACCCAGATACACTGGAAGCTTAAAGACTCTTATATACCTATAATTACTACTAAGGAAAACATAGACACCCTCTATAACGGATATAATACTACTAGAAAGTAACTAGAACCCCTTTAGCCCTACCTAGGCCAATTAAAAGACTAAGCGCCTAAGGTAACTCTAAGATCTTCCCCTAAGCTAGAAATGCTACAGAAATACATTAATATATCTAACTAGGGACCTAACTGGAACCCTTCCAGAAGACCATCAGCCTATAATTAGCATAGTAGTAGTGCATAGACTGCTTATAAGCCAAGCGGGCCTACCCCTTTAGGTAATCTAACCTAAACACTAACTTAAAACCTAAGGCTTACTAGGAAATCCGTACTAGCTACTGGTGCTAATACTACCTCTATAGCTAGAGCTTCCCTAGGCCCAAGTTTAGAAAGTTAAAAGGCCTATACTAATATCCTTTAAGATGGATATTAGGAAGCTGTCATAAAGCTCTTAAAAGCTATATAGGAGGAAGCCATTAATAAATATATTAGAACCCTTTAAGGGCAAATTTAAATCTAGTAGGATTTAATCTAGACTAGATAAGTTTTTTTATAACCTAGCTAAGGCTAAGGGCTTCTTAGGGGCTACCTAGAACCTACCTAAGGAGGTATAAAAGACTTAAAAAGGCATCTATATAATAAATAGAAAAAGGATATTGACTAATTAGCTAAGGCCTCTAGTAGTTTAGAACTCCGCCATAGACCCAGCGCCTAATATTTGGATAATTGGGTTTATAAGGTAGACAACCTCTTTAAGATACTAATAATATAAGATAATACTAAAGAACATATATAGTAGAATATTAGTAAGATCAAAGACCAATTACTTAACTAGATCGCGCTTAATTAACTTAATAAAGAGTAAATTACTATATGGCTATAGCTGCAGACCTTCCTAAAGGGTTAGACCTAAGATCCTTATATTATATAACATAATAACGCAGAACAATTCTAGAATAGTATATAGCTAGACCATTAAGATTTCCACTAGTTTATAAACTTTATAGAAACTTATACTTAATAAATAGATCCAGAGCCCTTTAAAAATAAGGACGGCAGCATCTATAAAAAGGAGAAAATTAGATTTATCTAGGCTAGAATTAAGCTAGCAATTTATAATAAAATAAAGCGCATAGGAGCCATACTGTGGGTTACCGTATATACGGATTTTAAACAAGCGGTTCTAAACACTAAGGATATAGTAAAGAACCAGACCTCTTTTAATAAGAAGCTAAGGGGTAGCTAAAAACGTGGGCACTTTAGTTGTAATATAAGGCAGACCTAGTCTTTAAAGAAGCCGTTCTTAAAGAGAACTTTAAAATAGTTAAAGTTAGAAACCTTAGGCAGCGGGAAAGACTCCTAGGGTTAACCTAATACTCATCTAATACCCTTATAGGAACACCTTAAGAAGCTAAAAGGACATTCTTATTAGAAAAATAAGTAGGGTAATAAACGCACTAATAAACCAAAACAAGAGAAGCCCTAGTTATGGACGTCTCCTAGCTATAACTAGGGTAAAATACAAAAGGGAAAACTCTCTATATTGCTATTAAGCTAGAAATAAGACTCCCTATAGGCAAGATATATTAATTTTAAGCACTATATAATAGCGGCGCTAAAATCAATCTTATATAATATAATTTGGCAAAAGAGTATAAACTTATCCTATTACTAGGGTGGCGGAAACCTATTATAGGCTTTCTAGATAAGTATTAGATTAAACTATATAGCGCCTATAAGCTTATAGTGTTAGTAGCTAATATATACAACCGCACCAAGGTAGTTAGCCCGCAACCCTTCTAGGCGGCCAATTTTATAGGTTATAACCTTATTTTTAGATATCCTTAACTCGCAAAAGCAGATCCTAAGATATACTTTAAGAGAAAAGCCTTTAAATAGTGGAATAATAAAGAATTAAAAGGGCGCATATTACTAATAAGCTTAAAAGATATCCTAAAAGATATAGCTCTAGGCAAGATAGTATACGCTCTATACCTAAAGGAGTATTAGATCTAACCCCTATTCCATAGCAAGATAGATATAAAGCCTAGTATAGGTAATAACCCTTTTATAACAGATACTCTATAGGGAACTACTAGATAGGTCGCGGAGATATTATAGGGAGGCAGCAATCTTAAAGATCTTATAAGATACTTCCATTATTATAGATTACTCTAGCTTAAGCAATATACGGAGAGTATACTACGGCACCTTAAACAATACGTTAAGGAGTTCTCTACCCTCTACTAGCTACCATATAAAACTATTTAATATATAGTAGCAACTATATATGAACAACTACTATAGCGCGCAATACTGCCTATAAGTGTTTTAAGGGAGCTCTAGGACCTACTTAATAATAATATAAAGGATAAACGCGACCCCAATTTATTAAATATCTTAGTAGGCCTAAGGGATTTACTAAGGGTATTTTTAAGTAGGTAAGTAAAAGTCCTTTAGCGGAACTTAGAATATAATTATATAATTAATTTAGAAGAAGGTAAATAACCACTAAACCTTTCTATCTATAACCTCTCTTATAAAGAGCTTAAGATCCTATAGGAGTACTTTAACGGCCTACTAGAAAAGGGATAGATATAGCCTAGTAAGTTACTAGCAGGCGTACCAATCCTCTTTATCCCAAAACTAGATAAAACTATAAGGCTATATATAGACTATTATAGTCTTAATAAGATTATAATTAAGAACTGTTACCTACTATTACTAGTTAGTAAAATGCTAGATTAACTATCTAGGGCAAAGATCTTTATAAAGCTGGATCTATAAAACGCCTATTATAGGCTCTATATCAAAAAAGGGGATAAGTAAAAAACCGCTTTTAAAACCCAATATGGCCACTTTAAGTATCTAGCAATGCCCTTTAGGCTAGCTAATGCGCCTATAATATTCCAATTATATATTTACAGAGCCTTAGGGAGACTAGTTAACTATATATATGTTATCTATTTAGATAACATCCTAATCTACTTAAAAAATAAAAATTAGCATAAGTAATATATCCGCGAAGTGCTAGAACATTTAGATAATTAGGGCCTCTACGCCAAGGTATTAAAGTATATCTTTAACACTAAGCAGGTTAAGTTCCTAGGTTATATTATAACACCTATAGGTATAGTTATAGACCTAATATAGATGTAGACAATCTAAGAGTAGCTAGAGCTAAAGAGCTACTAAAATGTTTAAGTATTCCTAGGCTTTACTAATTTCTATAGGCGCTTTATCTATAACTACTTAAATATTATCTAATACCTATTTAACTATATTGCTAAAGCTTCCTAAGACCCAGCCTAGGAAGTAAAAAGCTTAAAAGTGGGAAGGAAAAAGGCTAAAAAGGGACCAACTAAATAGTATAAACTATAAATATGGCCTAGAAAGGTCTAAGAAGCCTTTTAGGAATTATGCATAAAGTTTATAGAAGCTCCATTACTATAGCATTTTAACCCAAATTAGCTACTAATAATTGTTACTAATATATTAAATTTTGCCCTTACTAGTATCCTACTATAACCTAATAAGCATCTAGACCCTACCTAACTCCACTAAAAACCAGTAGCATTCTATAATAGAAAATTCCAGGGACCTAAAGTTAGGTATTATACCTATAATAAGGAACTACTAGCTATAGTTAACTGCTTTAAATAGTGGTAATACTACCTTAAGTATGCAAGCTATACCACTTATATACTCTCAGATTATTATAATTTATGCTACCTTATAACTATAAAGGAGCTTATACCTTAATAGGCTAGATAGGTAAAGGAGCTTATATAATTTAATTTTAAAATTAAATATAAGCTAGGGGAAAGTAACCCTATAGGTAGACTATACCAAAGGCTTTAAAACAAGAGAAGGAAAACAGATAATAAATATCTTACTTCCTATATTATAGAATAAGCTCTAGGTATAGAATACTTAAGCACTTACAGCTCTATATACTAAGTCTTAGGTAGTATAAGCCCTATTAGTTTCTACTAATATTCTAGCTAGTACCCGGTCCGTTATTAATAAGGGGTTAAATATACCTAAATAGGACGTCCCTAATACACTCTTAGAACCTAGTAATATATTACCTCTAATTACTAAACTATCCCCTTAAACTAAAAATAAATCTATAGAGTAATTAGAACCCAGAGCCCTATAAAGACTAAAGGACTTTAACCTTATAGCAGCCTTCTTAATGTACGCGTACTAAGAAGTTATAAGATCTATAGTACCATCTAGTCTTATACTTAGAGCAGTATAAGGCAAAATAGCTTTTACCTAAAAACTATCTAAAAGGTTAACAGATCTTATCCATAAGGTATAATAGAGGGACACCTTTTATACTATTTTTAATATAGAAGCAGACTAAAAATATAACAGAAAGGAAGCTATAAGGCGCTAAAATTAGGAACTAGACCTAATAGGCCTACTATATAGAAATGGTAAGGTTTAGGTACTATAAGAAGCAAATATATAACAGAAATTTTTTATAAAGAATTACAATAATCCTCTAGGCAGCTACTATAGTTAAGTTAAAATAGTGGAATTACTTTAACGCAAATACTATTGGCTAAAGCTTAAGTAGGAAGTAAAGGAGTACATTAGCCACTATAAGAAGTATTAAGTATATAAAATCCAAAGGCACAAGCTATAGGGTCTACTTAAATTAGTTCCTCTTACTAGCAAACTATTATAATATTACGCTATAGATTTTATTACAGATCTTTTACTATTAAAGGATAAGTAAGGATAAATATATAATTTAGTTCTAGTACTTATTAATAGGTTTCTAAAGTATATCTAATACCTTTTTATTAATAAGACGATTAATATATAAGCGCTTACCAGCCTAATTAAGGAGAAATACTTTCTTAAAGTAAATTAGCTATACTCTATTATTACTAATAGGGGCAGCATCTTTATAAGCCAGTACTGGTTAGATTTATACTTTTATTTAAAGATAGACCACTATTATAGTATAGCTTTTTATTTATAAACAGATAGGTAAACAGAACGCTAAAACCAGAAACTGAAATTATACTTATAAATATATTTAAACTACCAGTAAGATAATTAGTGTAAACTACTCCTATATACAAAGTACGCTTATAATTTAAAGCAATATATATCGCATAAGTATACACTAATTTATATTGCCTATAGCGTCCAACTATCTAGGTTTAATAGTATACCTAGCAATTACTGGCTAAGGCTATATAATTAATTATAGGATCTTACTGGGAAGTTTAAGGGCATCTACACAAAAGTATAAGGATACCTCTAGGAATAGGAGGAGTAATAAAAGTATATAAAGTAGAGCCTATAAGATACCCAAGAGCAGCAGAAACTCTAGTATAACCACAAATACTAAAATAAGCACTTTAGAGTAAGCGATAAGGTTCTATTATATTTAACAAATATTAAGACCCGTTAACTATTAAAGAAGCTTAATATAAGATACCTAGGTCCCTTCTAAGTTAAGGAATAAATTAGTAAGCTAGCCTACTATCTTTAGCTACTCCTATCTATAGCCTATATATATCTAATATTTTATATAAATCTACTAGAGCTATAGTATAAACTACAACTAGAAAAGAACTTCCGTCTAGGCCTAATTAAATACCCTAAAGTAGTGGGCGAGTGGTATAAGGTTAAAGCTATACTATACCATAAGTCTGTTAAGAATAAGATTTAATATAAAGTTAAATAGCTAGGCTAGCCTACTAAGGACTCTATATAGGAACTAGAGGATTACCTTAATTATTATAAAGATATTTTAAAAGAATATTAGGACCAAGGTCTATAATCTACAAATTACAGAAAGCGCTTTAATACTACAATATTATTATAACTTATAAAGAAAGCTTATGGTAGGCTATAAGAGGCCCTAAAGAGTAAGAAATAGATTAAATCAGATATAGAACGGACAGGCTTTAGAAACTATAAGGATTAATTAGGGCTATAGCCTAAGGCAGGACAGGTCCTTAGCCTTTTTATATATATAGTATAGAATTAATAGGGTATTTTACTAGAATTATATTCTTATTTATTAGTCTATATTAAAAATAGTATTCCTATACCTTCCTAAATACCTTATAAGGCCTTCCCAATTGCTACTATATATAAAAATTAATCCTAAATACCTAAATTAAAAGTTACTATGCCTTATCCCTAGGTATAGGATTAGTATCTATTAGCCTACTAAGTAATGGCTAACGGGAATAAGATCTAGATCCCTTAGTAGGAGTATAAGTAGGTATAAAATAGGGGTAGGCTAATAAGATGTAGATAGAGCAGAGATCCTTAAACGCTTAATACTAATATTAGGCCTAAACTAGTACTAATAAAGTTCTTAAGGTATAAGCTTATAGTTAATAAAGACACGCTTAAGCCTAGAATAAATAAAGATATTAGCTAGCTAGTATAGATTAAAACCACCAAGACCTTGCTATAGCAATTATTAGTTACCTATCTACTAGGTACCTAAAGGGTAACCTACCTAATACCGCATTATATTATGCTTTTTTAAAACTTAATACGTATATATAAACTCCTTCTTATAGTAGACAATAACCTTCTTATTACCCCCATCCTTTACCCTATTCTTAATATACTAACCTTACTCCCTTATTAGGTGTTATTAGCTAGCTTACTAGGAATTATAGGCGGTATAAATAGCTATAGTATAGTCTTAAATTTAACCTAGATATTTAGTATTGGCGCTAGAATAAGAGAGAGCCTGGGTAATATAGTAGTTAAAGACATTAAAGGATTGTCGCTACTTAGGCCTAGGCCATATTAAAGCTTAAAGTTAGTAATAGAAACCTATTAAGGATGGGGGGGCTTACCTTAACATAACTACCACTCTTAGTACGCATATATTAATTATAAGGACTAAAGGTGTTGGACCTTATATAGTGGGTCTTATTACAAGTATCTAAAATCTTCTTATTGGACTTTTAATCTTTTAAGAATATATAGGCAAAATTATTTAGGTAGGACTGGTACCAATTATAGGTTAGCGGAGTTTAAGGTTCTATATATAGCGATAGGGCTAGAATATACTGTAGAATTAGCTTAGAAAAGCAGTTAGCAGGAGAATAGAGAGGCATATTAAATTAATAACGGAAAAAAAATCTTAATAATATATTAAAGATACGTCTAAAATTAGATAAAGGTTAATAATAGGAAGTAAGGTGTTAAGGAAAAGGAGTAGCTTAATAAGCAAGATGTCTTTATACTTAACCTTCTAATACCCTTCTGGTAAATAGCCATAACCTTACTAATATAACTCCGTTATAATAGCGCAATTTAAAAGAAAGGAAACATATATATAAGCCATTTGGCTATTACTTCCTTATAAAAACTAATTATACGGCCAGGGAAGGTAATTAAGACGTTAATTACAGATGTATATAGGTTAAATTAGACCTAAATAATACTATAGTATTAAAGAATAATATTATAGACGTTCTTAACAACCATATAATAGCTAAAGGCGCTATTATAAAGTGTCCCTCCTGTTTATTAGGCAGTAGAGCTACACTAAAATATAGTATAGAACTATAAGAATAAGAAAGGATTATAGATTAATATCTTAATAGTTAAAAACAATGGCAAGCCAAGGCTCTATATGTTAAATCCCATACTAAAAGGTTCTATAGAACTATACTAGAACACTAAATTGCCTATAATATTTATAATTAATTATAGACTAGTATAAAGGCTTAGAAATAGAGTTGTATAAAAATCTCTATATTAACCTAGGTAGTTACTAGCATGCTTCTAGTAGGCCTCTAATAGGTCTCCTAGTAATCCTTATATCTTTTCTCCAGTTATATTTTTTCCTTATTAAAGATTTTTAGGAGTTTAAAGCAGGGGTTAGATAGATAGATAATATATAGCGGCATACCAATATCTCTCTAATATCTCTCCGAACCCCTTCCGGGATAAGCCCTTATAATCTTTCTATTATAAGATAATAGTAATTAGGGGCTAACTGTAAGAAGAGGGGGGGCAATATAAGGGATATTATTGCGGTCACCTTAGGTTGTCCTTAGGACAACCTTTAGACGCCCCTTAGTTAGTCACCAGTTATATACTAGAGGCATATGCCCATAGTATATAGTCTCCACAATCCCAGAGGCCTTACCTCCTTAAGAATTTGTCTCTCTTACCAATCTATCCTGTTCCACAATTATGTCCTTATAGTAGGTTATAAGTATATATAAATTAGGTATCTATAAATTTATTAGTAGCTCCGCAATTAATTATAGAATAGCTTTTATATTATTTTTTAGCAGTAGTTCCTATTATAGGTAAAACTATCCATTTCTGTCTATTTATCTTTACTAAGTTATCTATTAAGTAGGCCAATATATAGATCCCTTTATTATTAAGGCGTCCTAGCCTATAACTTAGGGCCAAAACTTAGTATTTTCCACTTCTGTATCTAACTTTACTGCTATTACTACGTCTTTATCTTATATAGTAGTAGTATATAGTAATATATTTAGTGTTTAGGGTATTAGATTAGGTATTAAGTAGTAGCTACTAAACCTAGCTATTAGGTAGTTTAGGTTATTATAGTAACAGCCTTTTTAGTAGTATTTATAGTAGTATTCTAGTTTCTAAAGTGGCTTATGCTCTCTATCTAAGAGTTTTTATAGAAAGGTTAGTATAGAGAGGTTAATATTAGCTCTAGTAGTATTTAGGGTAGTAGGCATTAGTGGCTTAGTATATATAGGTTTAGTAGATCTAGAGGGCTTCTATAAAAAGGTCTTTAGGTAAGGGTTAATAGTAGCACTCTAATTTAGTTATTATTTAATCTTCTATAAGGCTGCTACTATATTACAAATATTATTATAGTTATGGCTAGCGGCTGCGTAACTAAGGCAATAAGTAACTTTTTTAAGGAGGTTTTTTTAGTCTTTAGTATTATCTTAGGTAATAGCTCTAGTATATTTGTAACAGTGCAAGTGTGGGAGAATTAAATGAGCGACTTTTTTCTAAATCTATGGAAATCAAGTGAACTAAATACATGAAAGTAGACCCGGAACTCCGTAGTCTATAACTCAATATTTGACCGTATCCGAGACATACGAGGGTAGTGTCGATCCTGTCTCGGAGCCTCTCAGGCGACGATCTTGTGTCTCAGCGTAGTGCTGGTGAACTGTTACAATATTCCTAGAATTTAATATAGAACTTATTAAATAATTTAGTAGGACTTATCTTTAGGGTATATAGTTTAGCTTAGTTAGTAGCTAATAGGTTATAGTTATGGTATATTAGGTTAAGATTATTAAGAACTTCTTAGTAGGACTACTACTTTTAGGGGCTATTAGTCTCCTATTAGGCGAAGAGTCTATTAAATAGTATACCCTTTATTTATCTAATAATATAGCTAATCTTAGTGTCTTCTATAGGAAAAAGGCAGGCACTCTAAGTTAGTTTTTTATAGATTTATATCTTCTAGTAACTATATTCCTTATAGTCTCCCTAAAAGACTAGGGAATTAGGGTAATATATATTAAACCCTACAGTGGCGGCTTAGGTTTAATTATTATAGCTTTTATTATTGCTGCTTTAGTAGGGGTTCCTATTAGGTAAAGCTGCTCAGCGCTAACCCTCTATTAAGTATTAAGTAGGTAAAGTCGCTAGGGGCGTAAAAACTTAGATAGCGTTATATATAGTAGAGAGGTATCTAGCGTTATTATAAATGTGCTAATTAAGCTAAAATTATAGGTATTTAATTATGCCCTCTTTTTTAGTAACTGTAGTAATAAGTATAATTTTAGCCTTCTTTAACCATTAGATGTCGCGTTTAGATATATAAAGGTTATCTTTAGTTTCTTAGCGTGTATTATTAGCAAGCGCCTTATAAGCTTATAGGTCTTAAATAATATTACAATTTTAGATAGTACGCATCTTAGCTTATATAAGCTTTAGGTAGTAGTTCTATAAAAGGCGGTAGTATTTATTAGGCTTTTATACTACTATTTTTACAAACATCTTAACGTCTTATATTTTAATTTTAATAGGTAGTAGTCCTTTTACTTGCTTATCCGTAGTTGTATAGTTAATAAAAGATAAGATATTATTAGTATCCACCTTATTAAAGTTATTATAGTCTTTTAAGCCACTAAGCTTCCCCTTAGGGGTTAAGGCTAGGGCTAATAAATCAAATTCTTTTAGGATTAAGTAGTGTTATAGGTTAAGTATAGGTATTAGGTTGTTTTTTAGGTTTAATATAGCAGCTAGTAAGGAATATTGTCTTACTATTATAGGTTCCTTAGAAGTATAAAGTAAGGTAACTTATAGATACACTATTTTTAGCAGCGCCTATAGTATTACAAAGATGTAAAATTGGTTGTGGGATGGGCGTTAGTAGTAAAAAGGCGTAATATAATATTATAGGACGGGGGTAGTGGCTATAGAACGCATATATTTAAGGAATCTATAAGACGTTATGTGATTAATTGTAAGGGTTAAGGGCGTAAAGAGGTAATATACCTATGCATAGCTAATATAAGCTGCACGTAAGGTGTATATAAGAGCACAGGGCTCTCCTATAGAGGCCCCTGCAGTAGGATTCCGTAACACTAGTTAGGAAATAGTTAACTATAATATAACAGTCCTTCATAGATACATTAGCTTAGTAGTATACTATACTAAAAACCTAGTATTAGTAATTTATAGAAGAACTCCATAAAAAACTTAGTAATATTAAGGCACTTATGTTAAAGACCCTAATAGTAATACCTATAAGTAAGATTAAAATAACCATATCTAAACCTAGCCCATTAAATGCGAACACCAAACTAGTAATAGTAGCTTAACCTATATATAATAAACCTAGTACCTATTATAAAATCTAAAAAGCTTTTTAATCCTCTAATATTTAATAAAAATTAAAATAACCTACGTCCCTTTGTAACCGAGCTCCATCCTAAACTTTTAATAAACTATAACTGGTACCCTACTAAAGCTAATAAGATTAGCTATAAAATATCTTATTTAAGTAAGGACGCTATATAAACTATAAATCTATTTTTCTGTAACGGCACCTTTATTAATTTTAAAATCTTTATCTCTCTATTAGAATAAATATATAATAACATAAGCCGCGAATATATAGCTATTACTAAACTTAAAAACCTATAATAACGGAACTAAGACTTTACTGGCTTCTTTTTGGAATTTTTAGGCTTTATTAGGGAGCTGGATTAGAATAAAGCCGCTAAAGTTGCTGCCTTTTAATAAGCTATTTTAGATAAGATTAAAGCCTAGTTAGTAGGTAGAGAACTACTAAAAGACCTATTTAAATTTGCTATAATATATTAACTAATTAATAAGGACTTTAAATATAATAAATAGACTTATTTTCTAAAGCTAACTATACTTTGCGTTTAGAACTTTATAAAACTGGTATATACCTTAAAGCGCTATCCGTCTCTAAAACCTAAAAGTCCTATATATAACTCTACGGACCTTAATATTACTTAATTATATATACCCTTAGGAACTAATAAATAAAGAACTTAAGCTATAAATAGAGAATAATTTAGATATAGTAAAAAAGAATATATTTAAAGGAATTACCAAACTTACCCTTTTAAAAAAGTCTGCCATAGTTCCTCCTAGTCCTTAAATTATACTTATTCTATAAATTATACTTAGTTACTATAAAGTATTTTACTTTTAGTTAACTTAGAAAATAAATTATTCTAAGGCTAAGTCGCGACTTAGAATAAAACGTAGAAGAGTATAAGTATCTAAGCTCTTCTAGCGCTAATATATAATATATTCCCTTAATATACTTAGTAAAATTTAAATACTTAAAAAATAGAAGGAAGTATAAATCCTAATAGATAGTAGAGCTACTAGTATAGGCTTTATCAATATAAACTATATAAAAACTTAACACTTAAATTTAAAAAACTAGATAAGCCTTAAGGCCTATAAGGCTGTAATAGTAAACCCTTAATATATAGCAAACTAATGCACTACGCTTTAGTAAAAATATAGATAGGCAAACACCTTAAATACATTTCCCTATTTATAATACCCTTAAAGCAATATAAAGTTATACTTAGATATAAATAGCTAAAGCAATATAACCCGTTAATTAGTTAAGTTAAAAAATACTAAAATTCTATATAAGTTACTACTAAAGTTACTACTTAAAACACTATTTACCCTATAAATATATATATAACTATTTAAATTTAATATAATATAAATTGCCCTTACTATAAACCTTAAACTAATATAATAAAACTATAACTACTAATTATGGTAAAGAACGTAAAGATATTATATTAAAACCTCTCAAATTTTATATAAGCTGCACCCTTTATTTTATTAGTAAAAAAATAAGATTATAAAATCTTTACTATAATCAATAGAAGATATTAAAAAAATATTAGAACTAAAGCAATATATTAACCCTTAACCTCTTATACCTAAAGAGTATTATAATTTAATTAATAAGTTTAAAAACAATTTATAGACAAACTACCTCCGCATTAAAATAAGAATAATTTTAAAATAGAACTTAAGCCTAGTATAATACCAAAGTTCGGTTTGCTATATAGTATATTATAAAAAGAACTACTTATAATGCAATAATACCTTAATAAATATTTAGAAAAAGGATTTATTTGCCTAGTTAATCTTTATTCTCCTTACCTATACTATTTATTAAAAAGCTAAGAGAAGGCTTAAGATTCTATATTAATTATTAAGGTCTAAATATAATTATAATTTAAAACTTGTATAATTACAGCACCTGTTGTACCAACCGCGTGCTTACGCGTTCGGTACACCAGGCACGCGTTTACGCGTTCAGCGCACCAACCACCCGCTTACGCGTCTGGTGCACTCCTAAAGCACTAACTAATCAGGGGGGAAGGACGCATCGGTATATAGACTATATAGTCTACTTTATATAATTGACAGTCACCATCTAAACGAGCATACAATACTATACGTATTTCGTGCCCCTAGATACGACTCACTTGTGCTATTAAATTAGTATGAATACTGATCAGTAAGCGCGCACAGATCAGCAATCACTCAATACCTCCCCCGAGCAATACACAACAGCAACCACCCATTTAATTCCAGTACAACCTGCCGGAAGGTTGGAAGGTGAAGGATTACAAACCTATTACTAACTCTGTATACTTATTTAAGTCTTAGTATGGTTTACTAAAAGTTTATAGACGCGAATACAGACCTTTATAGAACCCCCTACCCTCCTGCAAACCACTACGGACCTACCAATTACCTTTATAGACCGTTACAAGACCTTACGGAAACCCCCTACCCTCCTATAAACCGTTACGGACCTGTTAATTAATTTTACGGACCATTACAAGACCTCCTCTACCCGCTATAAGCTGCTACCACCCACTACGCACCACACTATACTATACAGTATAGTAGACATAAGCAAGCAAATCAATAAAGGCTAGGAGAAGTGGAGTCAGGGAGTTAACCTTACATCTACTACTAACATTAACAACTACATCAAATTCAAAATTCTTAAATACGAATACTTTAAGCTTATAAATAACGACCTATAGAAGCAATACAAGGAAGACTTTACAGACTTTACAGAAGCTACTTTTAAGGCTTGCAGTATTATACCTATCTATAACCTATAAACCCTTTTACGTTACTAAGGTATATGGGTTAAAAAAGACAAACGAGTTACTATTGCACGGTCTCTGTACAATACACTATATAAGAAAGACTAAACGGAATAGACCAAAGAGGAAATCCTAGATCAGGTCAAAGCCACTAATAAACACTTTACTTCTCCTAAACTTAATAGCATTACTAGCCTTATACCTAACCTACTTAACCAAATTCGTCCTATAAACCCAAGTAATTTTAGAATTAATCTTACGGGCCAAAGCATACCTAGTACTTAAGTTACGGACCGTAATACCCCTATAACCCAAATTACGGACCGCAATACCCCCATAAATCAAATTATGGATTAAACCCCTTCTGTTGTTTAAGTTATAGACCTGTAAACCACCTAAGCAAAGACCTACGGCAAGGAACTGGCTAACCTAGCCAAGCTCTATACTGACGAATCCAAGTACAGCAGTGAAAACGATAACTTTAACTTTAAACTAACCATCTTTACGGACCTCTATTAGAAGGCTAATATTCCTAAACAGGAATTCAGCTAAGCCTATTCCACTATACTACGTGGCCTAGCCCTTAACCACTACTACACCAACCTTAAAAGCAACCCCCTTGGTGTCCCCTTTAATAAGCTATATAAAGCTACATACAACTACTTTAAAGGGCCAGAATACAAGCGTAACATCCTTATATAATGGAATGCGATTAACTTACGGACTATAATTAATAAAAATACTAAAAAGTTAATTACAGAGTGCCTGCAAATCCTTATTAAAGACCTCTAGCACCTATAGCATGGCCTCAATATTAAGCTTTAAACAGACAACTTCCTACACAATAAACTTATTACGGCTTTCCAGGAAGTAGAGCCCTGCAAGTACGCCTATTACAAGCCTACAGACACCTTAGCTAGCCTCATTAATAATTTATGCTCCTCTATTATAACATATAAAGTCTTAAACCCACCAGGCAGCACTTAAGCCTTTATTACGGATATTCAATATCCACAAATAGACTTAGACGTCTACTTTACGGACCGCCGTTACCGCCAGCAGCACCTATACCAACCAAGTCCCACCCATAACCCCCGCAGCAACCCCCGTACAAAAGCATACCCCTATAGACAAACAAGCCAGAAATACTTCATGTGTGGCAAGGAAGGATATTAGTCTATAAGGTATACCCAAAAAGAACGTAATAGGTCTAAAAAGAGATTTAATAAACGGATTAACCAGTTCATCCTAGAGTACGAAGAAAAGGAAGCAAAGGAGTCTCTTAATAAGTCAATAGAAGCCCTTATAATCAACTTTAACTTAAACACCCAGGAATAGGAGACCTTAGAGACATTCCTAACTACTTTCAGACCTTTTACAGACAGCCAAGCCTTTAATATTACAACCGTATTAGCCGACCGCTCCTTTATATATTTAATTGCACCCAAAAACCAGCCCACAAGCACACCCATTAGACCTATTATGGACGTTACGGACCATAAATAGGACCCATTTGCATATATTACCACAGAACGCTATACCCCCAAAGAATTCTATAGCATTATAATTGATACAGGTACCTCTAAGAAGTCTACTATAGGTTATAGACAATACCTTACATATAGGACCACCGCAAATAATAATACAGACATTAATACTATGCAAACTGGGGCCGTAAACGTCTAATTCGGCATTAGCTCAACCGCATTAATTAGATCAGTTAAAGTCAAGACTCCAATTAGCCTAGTTAACTTCCATATAGTAAAAGCGGACACCCCTTTCCTACTCTACCTTACAGACATAGATAGGCTATAGGTTTACTACAACAATATTACAGACACCTTAATCAGCCCCACAACTGCCCCAGAAAGCAAGCATATTACCCTACCAATTACACAACAATTTGGACACCCGTTCCTTATATAGGGAGAGACTTTACGGACCTACATTCAGGAATCTTTTAATTATAACCCATACTACCTTACCAGTACGGAAATCCACCACCTATACCGCCGTTTCGGCTACCCGTTAGCTAAAAAGCTGTATAGAGTCCTTAAACGCTCTAGATATAACAATGTTAACAGAAAGGCAGTTAACTACCTAACCAAATACTGCTCCTTCTGCTAGAAATACAGACGTTCCCTAGGCCAATTTAAGTTCACTCTTTATAAAGATCTTAATTTTAACTACTCAGTATATGTAGACATTATGTACATTAACAGCAGCCTAGTATTACATATAATTAATAAGGCAACCCACTATCAAGCCGCCCATTAGTTGCAAAATATATCCGCAAAACATACTTAGGACATTTTACGGACCTACTAGATTAACACATACCTTAGACCTCCTAAGTATATTACCTATAACGCTAGTAGGAACTTTATTAGCAAGGAATTCCAACAGTATACTACGGCCATAGCTATTTCAACAAAAGCTGTTCTAGTTGAGGCGCACTAGTCCATTAGGCTTATTAAGTAAGCTTACCTAGCTCTACGGAGAGCTTACCATATTATTATAGACGAGTATAAGGATATCTAAAAGGAACTGGCTTTACAGATGGCCGTAAAAGCCGTTAACAACACCGCTAGCCCTAACGGACTAGTACCCACCCTCTTAGTTTATAAAGCCTACCCAAGGATAAGCAACCTAGGCCCTCCTGCCCCATCTATTACGGAACAAGCAGCTGCAATATAGAAGGCAATGGCCGAAATAGTTAAACTACAGGCCAAACAAACTATTAACAGCGCTCTGCACCACTGCAACAGGCTAGACACAACCTTAGTTTATAACCTCCCACTTAATTCTAAAGTCCTTATATGGCGTAAAAGCGGTAATTGGATTGGACCTTACCATTTACTAGCCATAGAAAATGTAACGTACTGTGTATAACTTCCTAACAGACTAACTAGCTTTAGGAGCACATCCATAAAACCCTATCTTTAGTCCAAAAACACCTATAACATTAAACTAGGTAAACTGGAAGCACCTGCCAAACTAGATAAACTAGAAGCACCCCTACCTACTCCAGAAGTCCCCCATAAACCTACTAAACCTACTAAACCTACTATAAAGCGTGGCCGAGGACGCCCCTAAAAGAACCCTATAACAAAGAACCCTATAATAAAGAACCACTTAACCTCCGCAGGCACATCTATAAGGCAATCTCCGCCTGCGGATATATCAGTTCTAGTATAGAAAACCCCTTTTACAGACTTATAATACAAAGAGATTAACGGACTACTTAAAAAGGGCGTCTTTGCGGTTATAACGGAGAGAGACGTTCCGTAAGGCGTCTGTATATTTAACTTACGCTTTATTAATAAGATTAAGCACCCTAGTACTAATAAAGCTTTTAAGAAATTAAGGCTTGTTATATAAGCTTATAATAACTAGGGAAAGAACCTAGTCCTTACGCAATTGCCTATAATTTAACGAGTCAGTCAACGGATTATACTTGCGCTTACGCCTGGACTACAGCAAACTAAGCCTATAGCCCTATACTTACGGGACATCTCACAAGCCTATATATAGTCTAATACCTACCTAAGTAGGGATATCTTTATACAACTACCTTGTAAGCTTAACCTACAACCAGAAATAATTTTATGGGTTATAAAACCCCTATACAGAGTACCGGAAGCTGGAAACCACTAGTTTAAGACATACCACTAGCACTACGTTAGTAAACTTAAAATGGAACAGTTGACCTACAACCCCTGCCTCCTATACAGCCTATTAAACGGCCTTAGTATTATTAGACTTTAAATAGATAATACCCTATTCCTAGCAGACCAGACCTTTGTGGACGCTAAAAAAACTAAACTATAAAAGGCCAAGTTCTTAATAAAGCCATAAGAGCAGTTAACTGAGTAGAATCCAATTAAGTTTAATAGAGGCCTAATTATATAAAAGGACAACCTAATTAAGCTAACTTAAAAACGCCAAGCTTAAAACCTAAAGCCTGTTATAGTAAAGCCTACGGACCTTACCAGTTCCCATGGAGAGACCTATAAGACCGTAAATATAAAGGACCAATACGCTGCACAGCGTGCAAGAGGCGCCTATATTGCCACAGTCTACCAATTTAAATCTGCCTATAATCTGTCCTTTGCGGCCTAGGCAGTAGACCCGCAAGAAGAAAATATTAAGCAGCTTAATAAGCGCATCTAGTGGCAAATTAACAATGCAGCAAGGGCACTTACTTTTGTACCACTAGACCTAAATTCCCTTAGCCTACTGGTATTTATAGACGCCTCCTTTGCTAATAATAAAGACCTATCATTACAAATTGGCTTTATAATTGTACTTACGGACCGTAATTAGGACGCAAACACTCTGCACTAGTCTTTAATTAAATGCAAATAAGTAACCCGTAGTATACTAGCTTCTAAACTATATACACTAGCTTATAGCTTTAATATAGCAGCCGCAATCAAATTAACAGTTCAGAAGATTCTACAACTAGAGCAGTTACCCCTGGTTTTATGCACCAATTTAAAGTCCCTTTACGACTGCCTAGTTAAACTAGGTACGACATAAGAGAAGAGGCTTATGGTTGACCAAATGTGCTTACGTTAGGCCTATGAACAACGTGAGATTACGGAGGTCAAATGGATCAGTAGCGGAGACAACCCAGCGGACGCCATGACTAAGGCAAAGCCGTGTTAAGCTCTAAAAACCCTAATCGACACAAATAGGCTCAATCTAAAGGTTACAGAATGGGTGGAACGTGACTAACGGAGCATGTACGGTTCATTTACGGCCCGTTGGAAGGCCGTACAGTTTACTTTACGGACCGTAAGCAGGACTTACGGCCAGCTCAAAGCACCGTCTGGAAGGCAGCCTAGAAGGCACCTCGGGAGGGATTTCCTATGTATTTCTTTTGTGTTTTACGGTTCTGTTAAAACAATTGCGGAGGCTGTACACAGGTGGTTTCATTTTTCAAGTACTGCCAGTGTTAGAATTAAGCGAGAGATGCTGACTAAGCTCTGGACACGTCGCGAGAGCGAGCTCTGCATGTCAATCTAGATAGACATTAACCGCATCTACTGCATCACGAATCAATCAATATTCATCGTCTGCGTCATCTCTATCATC
>Ga0307507_10003846_pt1 | contig 28010 bp, 29 predicted proteins | sample 7_EM_MG_FD_207223 | JGI IMG/M metagenome (GOLD analysis project Ga0307507, IMG submission 207223) | Populus trichocarpa ectomycorrhiza microbial communities from riparian zone in the Pacific Northwest, United States - 7_EM | ecosystem: Host-associated > Plants > Roots > Unclassified | place...
TGAGCTGCACCCCCCCTCTCGCCTTACTTCCCTCATCATGTCCTTGGGCCCTGGCGTCCTTGATTCTAGGGGTTGTTTGGCTTCATCACCCCCTCTTTTCGCTCGCACTTCGCTGCCTCGCTTAGCGTTCGCACGGTCGGCAACACCCTCTCGCCCATGTTACAGACGGCTGGGACTACGGTTCACAGTAGGACAAAACTCTTCAACAGGCTGCGGTAGATATCTCCATTCTCTTCACCTCCGTTAGAGGCTGCCTATTCCAACACGCTCACAGTTACCGATAGTTTCCACGGTGATTGGGTCTACCCCTCCTCTCCCCCTTCAGGTCTCGTCCCGTTGCTCGGTTACAGCTACAATCCACTCACTGGGCTGGCACCCTACTGCCCCTTTACCTTACGCCGCCCTCGCGATTTCTCCAGGGTCGCACCCCTCGGTTACGCTCAATCGTCGTATTGCACTGCCTCGGTGGCGGATGTCAACACCTTGGGTTCTTGAGTAATGTACGCAACGGCCCAATGGTTTATAGTGGCTCCCGCTCCCTCAGTGTTCTTCTTCCATCTTCGGTTACTTTGGGTTTCATTAGTGGTTATAACAATTATTTATTTTGTTGGCGTCTACGGCAAGGATTTTCCTGTTCGTTCCTCCCCATGTATTTATTTGCATTTTTCTTTTCAACCGCCAAGTTGGAGGGGGATTTCTTATTTTGCGTGGCTGGTGTGCGGTTGGTCTCATACCAGAGAGACTTGGGTTGATGGCATTTTCCCGGGTGCCGGGGTGGAGAAAAAAAAAATAGGGGATGGGGTTCTTTCTTTACCATAGCTAGCGCTGCACGTAGTCTTTGTTCCCAGTAGTTGATTAATACAAAGCACATGATAAAAAAAGAAAAAAAGAAAAGGCATAGGATTTGCGTGACGAACCATCTCCCTTACACACCTGGCGATTGAAATCTCAACACCATGGGAATTCATCGTCAACATCCACCACCACTGCACTCTCAGTGAGCTGCACCCCCACTCTCTGTGAGCTGCACCCCCCCCCTCCGCCTTACTTCCCTCATCTTGTTCTTGGGCCCAGGTGTCCTTGTTCCTAGGGGTCGTTTGGCTCTATCACCCCCTTTTTTTCACTTGCGCTTCGCTGGCTTGCTTACTGTTTGCAAGGTCGGCAACACCCTTTCGCCCATGATACAGACGGCTGGAACTAGAGTTCGCAGTGGTAGAAAATTTTTCAACAGGCTACGGTCGATTTCTCCGTTCTCTTCACCTCCGTTAGAGGCTGCCTAGTCAGACACGCACACGGTTACCGATAGTTTCCACGGTTATTTGATCTACCCCTCCTCTCCCTATTCAGGTCTCGTCCCGCTGCTCGGTTACAGCTACAATACATTCCTTCGGCTGGCACCCTACTGACTTCGCCGCCCTAGCGATTGCCACGGTCGCGCCGCTCTGTTACGCTCTGTCGTCGTATTGCACTACTTCGGTGGCGGATGTCAACGCCTTGGGTTCTTGAGTAATGGTTGCAACGCCACAACTGTTCTAGTGGCCTCCGCACCCCCTTTGTTCTTCTTTCATTGTCGGTTACTTAGGGTTTCAGGAGTGGTTTATCAATTATTTCATTTTGTCAGGTGTCTACAGCAAGGGTTTTCCTGTTGATTCCTCCCCATGTATTTATTTGATGTTTTCGTATTCCGCCCCTTGAGTCGGAGTTTGATTTCTTATTTTGCGTGGCTGGTGTGCGGTTGGTCTCGGACCAGAGAGACTGGGTTGATGGCTTTTTCCCTGGCGCCGGTGGGTTCATAGAGGTTTTTTTTTACCATAGCTAGCATTGCACGTAGTCTTTGTACCTAGATGACGAATAAAACAAAGCACATGAAATAAGCAAATAAAAGGAAGAAAGAAAAAAAAGCCATAGGATTTGGGTTCTTCACGGAGTCATCTAAGTTCTTTCATACACTATACTTTCAATCAGAAAATCGGTATCTACTATATCTCCACGAACCAAGACCTGATGGTCTTATATGAGCCTAGCGATCCACGTTGCTAGATAGGAGTCAAAGGACTTAGCTATCGCAACAGCTATTAAGGCCCGGAAGGAGTGATCGCTAGGAAACTATCGATTACCTACTGCAAGTATCACCCGGAGAGGAGAGGATTGTAACATTTGGTTGTGTCAACCAGCAGTCCCTAATAAACAGACAAAACGGAGACCACCAACGAAACAGATATCGACCCCCTAGCGGAAAATCTCGACCAATTCATCACTAGGAGAAGAAGTTGAAAGGGCCTTAACGGAAGAGAGGGCACCAAGCCCTACAACACCAGAGCCACCATGACCAAGTGGATCAGAAGAAACAGAAGAACAAGGAAGGACACGACGAAACACGATGCCGGCTACAGCAGAACAAGGAGGAGCGACATCCTCGGAAACAACCACGATCCTGAACCCGGAGGAGATGGGACAATTTATAGCATCCTTAAGTGGAGGGACCAGGAAGCCCAAAGCCAAGGAACCAGACGTTTACTGAGGAGAACGACACAAACCAGGAGGATGGCTAGCCCAACTCATAGTGTATTACAGGACCGTAGGGTGGCAGAACGGCCATGATGAGGAATAAATCCTCTATGCAACAAGCCTCCTAAGGGACGACGCAGGAACCTGGATCACACCTTACGCAGAAGAACGAATCCCCCCAACATGGAACCATTGGGCAGGATTCAAAGCAGAATTACGAAGACAATTTGGCGTAATCGACGCCCAGGGAGAAGCAAGGATCAGACTGAAGAACATGTACCAAGGCAAATGATCAGTCACGGAATACTGGAAGGAATTCCGCCTCGGGACTAGCGAACCCGAGTTGGACGACTCAACTGGAGCAGAACTACTTCTAGGAGGAATGATCACAGAATTGCAGAACCCCTGGCGAGCTAGCAGTGAAGAATACGAGGACCTCCAAGCCCTAGCCCAATGGGCAATCCGGAAGGAAACCACATTGGCGACAGTGAGACACATCCAAGGATCGCCATCAACAAAAAACGTCCAAATGGAGACCAGCACACACGAAACCCAGACGGGACATATCTACCCACAAATAAGGGCAATCAAAATTATGGCGACACTATGGAACTGGACACGACTCGGAGACGACCAAGATTCATTATCTCGAGAGAAGCATTCCAAAGGAGGATACGAGAACAACTATATCTCAAATGCGCACAACCTGGACACTTAGCCAGGAGCTGCCCAAAAAAGGACGGACCCAAACCATGCAACGCACAAGTCAGGAGTTGGCAACCCCTGAAGAAAATCCCCCCTTGGCAAACCAGACCTAAGATTAGGGAAATCGAGATCGAACAGGAACCCGAAGGGTGGGGAAATGACGAATGTCCCCAGTAAGAGATGGTCTGAGGGACAAACCCAAACAAAAACCCATCATCATGGAAAAATACTACGCGGCACTTAACTACACTGATACCCTCGAACATGACAATGCCCATATTATGGTCGAGATACAACTCCACGGCGAAAAGGAGTCAGTCACTATCAACGCCATGATTGACTCAGGAGCAACAGCAGACTTCATTGACCGAGAAGTCTGCAACAAACACGGGATCAAAATGATTAAAGCAAAAAATCCAAGGGAGATATACCTTGCGGACGGAAAACCAAGCACTATGGGACTTGTTACCCATATGACGAAAGTACCTATGGACATCAGTAACCATAGGGAAGTGGCAACCTTCCAAGTGGCAAATCTCCAAAACCATGAGGTCATTTTTGGGATGCCATGGTTAAGAGAACACAATCCAACAATCGATTGGAATGACAAAAGGATCAGATTCAACAGCGAACGATATACAACTTGGTGTCTCAAAAGTTCGCCCTTGGCATATGCGGTACCCGAAGAAAAAGCCCTGGAAGAGAATTTCATCACCAGATTCTCTAAGTTCCAGGCCAAGAATGGCCCGACGGCCAATGACCAGAGCGTCAGAGTTAAGACACTATCCGCTGAGGCCAGAGTGTCTATGAAGAGATCAGCAAGAGCGGCAGGGCATGACTTGTAGACAATTGGAGGAACCGACGTTCCTGCCAGTGGACAGGCAATTGTTGGGACCGGGATAGCTATTGGATTACCTCACAACACCTATGGACAAATTGCACCACGAAGCAGTCTAGCGGTCAAAGACCGACTCACACCAAATGCAGATGTGATAGACTCCGACTACAGAGGAGAAGTGAAGGTGGTCCTAGACAACCTAGGAGACCAACCATACCGAGTGGAAAAAGGAGACCAAATCGCACAACTGATCATCAAAAAGATCGACACCCGGGAGCTACAAGAAGTAACCCAGTTGGACGACACCGAGACCAGAGATCATGGGTTCGGGAGCTCAGACACCACTATGCTCCAAAGAGTCACGGGCCAGAAGGCCAAAGCACATATGGAGATCAACAAAATATCAGCAAGAGCCTTCGGAAAGTTTTACCAACGTGGAGAAAGGACCGGCATCCTGTGATGGGACGAGATTGAGACCGAAATTCAGCTTGAAGCAATCAACATTTGCACCAAGCTGGCGATAAAAAAGAAGAGAAACACTGAGGACCAGGATATTAGGGGCACGTTTCTCCAAGAATATCATCACCTGCTGGATGTATTCGAAAAAGGAGAAAAAACGACAGTACCACCCAACCGACCAGGCATCGATCTAGGAATCGCCCTGGAAGGAGGAAAAACGGTACCCATCAAGAAGATATACGCCCTCAGCTACGACCAGCTGGAAGAGCTCGATCGATACATCAAATATAACGAGGACCGTGGGTGGATTTGAATGGTAAAGTCAGCAAGGCTATCACCAATCCGGTTTGTCAAGAAAAAGGACCGCAAGCTCAGACTATGTGCTGATTACCGAGCACTCAACGAAGTCACCAAGAAGGATAGACATCCACTACCACTTATTAGTGAAGCCCTAGACAGACTAGGGGGAGCCAAATACTTCACCAAGCTGGATATCAAGGACGCCTACCACAACATTCGAATCAGAAAAGGAGACGAATGGAAGACAACCTTTTCAACAAAGCTAGGGACTTACGAATACCTAGTCATGCTATTTGGACTAGACAATGCACCGGCGGCGTTCCAACGAGGGATCGATGAGGGCCTTATGGAACACATCGACATGTGTTGCATCGTCTATTTGGATGACGTGCTGATATATTCAAACACCGTACAACAACACCGAAAAGACGTCAGCAATATCCCCGAAGTAATATGACAATTTGGGATGAAGGTCAAACATTCCAAGTGCGAATTCCGCCAAAGCGAAACAGAATAGCTAGGATTCATCATTGGACAAGAAGGGGTCAAAACAGACCCAGTTAGGAAACAAGCCATATGGGACTGGACAACACCCAAGAAAATCAAGGAAATCGAATGCTTCCTAGGATTCTGCAACTTCTACCGACGATTTATAGAAGGTTTCAGCAGGACAGGCAAGCCACTATATGTGAAAACAAAGAAGGAATGCATCGGCAACTGGGAATGGAGAGACAAAGATCAGGAAGGGTTCAACGAATTAAGGATAAAAAAGTACCAAAGCACCAGTACTGGTCTACTTCGACCTCCTCGCTCAGACCAAAATCGAAACAGACCCCTGAAAATACGTCTGCTCCGGTATACTGTCACAACACTGCCAGGACGGAAAATGGAGAGCTGTGGTGTCCAGATCCAAGACACTGTCAGAGGCCGAATCCAACTACGATATACACCATAACGAAGTACTGGCGATAGTTCAGGAGTTCCACGAATGGAAAAGGTACACGAGAGGAAATTCCAAACCAATACGGTTATGGGGGTAGTAATATTCTAAGAACAAGCGAATATACTAGGCCAGATCCTTTGTAATTTGGAGAATATGTCTAGGGAGACAAAGGTTTTAAGATAGAATGATAAGGCAGGTGAAACGATAAATATTTCTTTAACGTGTGTATATTGTTAAGGTCTCTTCTCTCTTGCTTTATGATGATAGCAGCTACGAAGACACGTCAAGATTTATATTCCGCTTCTGGTTGTTCGCGTTCTACATAATCTCTTGCTAGCACTAAGTATCTTTCCTTCACCTGGCTCGACTTCTTTGAAGTGGGAGCCCGACTTGACCCTGAACATCCGTCATCTTTCTACTCTCATTTGTGCAACTTATTGCCACGTGTGCCTCTCTCATAGGGAGAGTGTAGTGCCCGTCATCCTAGAAGGCTATACGAAGATGTATCCGCTGCTAAATAGATTTACGAATAATCTTGATGTGTTCGCATGTCAAACCATTATTCGCTAGGATAGAAGATGGCCAATCCTCATATTGTTGGCTCCGTTTAGACCTTGCCTGCAGGAAGCATTCACTAGTCTTATCCGGCATTACACGACTCGCTCCCATCGATCGAACCAATGGTTACCACTAGAGTTGTCAGTCTCTAGCCAACAATCGCTTTGGGAGTTCCCTGACTCCCTTTCCCAGCATAGTGCATTCCTACTGGTTACTGGGCGGCTTTCCAGACCGAGGAAGCCTAACTAAGGTAGATACTTTCCGTGAGTTTGTAGCCACTTTTCGTTACCCGATCTTGTAGTGGTTGTAGCTCTGTGCGATGTCGTCCGATTGAGATGCTATCACTTGCGTCAGGTGTTCTGAGGTCTCCTCTCAGATATGCTGGGAACAGGAACCGGTCGGACTGACAGCCACGACGTATACGGTGTTGCAAGTAGGGTATTCTTTACTGATGTCCTGGGTGAGGGGAGGCAACTTTCCCAGGTGACGTATGGCGACCTCCTGTCCCAATGTCTGTTAGGCACAGAGCTCCCAGAAGGATAAGGGGGTCAAGTTACCCTACCTTGGCGCACCAACCTCTAAAAAAGACTTAGCAACACCCACCTCCGGCCCCGACGTTGGGACAGTAGGTCACCATACGCCGCCTGGAAAGTTGCGTCCCCTCACCAAAGCCATCGATAAAGATGACCCTACTTGCAACACCGTATACGTCGCGGCAGTCCCTCTGACCGGTTCCTGTTCGCAGGATATATGAGAGGAGACCTCAGAGCACCTGATGCAAGTGAAAGCATCCAAATCGGACGGCATCGCATAGAGTTACAGCCACTACAGGATTGGGTATCGAAAGGTGGCTACAAACTCACGGGACGTATCTACCTTAGTTAGGCTTCCTTGGTCTGGAAAGACGCCCAGTAACCAGTAGGAATGCACTATGCTCAGAAAGGGAGTCGGGGAACTCCCAAAAGGATTGTTGGCACGAGACCGATAACTATAGTCGCAACCATTGGTTCGATCGATAGGAAAGAGTCGTGTAATGCCGGATAAGACTAAGGGATGCCTCCTGCAGACCAGGTTAAAACGGAGCCAACAATACGAGGATTGGCCATCTTCTATCCTAGCGAATAATTTTCTGACATGTGAACACATGGAGATTATTCGTAAATCTATTGTAGCAAGGGATACATGTTCGTATAGCCATCTAGGCGGACGGGCACCACACCCTCCCCATGAGAGAGGCATAGGTGGCAATAAGTTGCGCAAACGAGAGTAGAAAGATAACGGATGTTCAGGGTCAAGTCGGGCTCCCACTTCAACGAAGTCGAGCTAGGTGGGCGAGAGATATTTAGTTATAGGGAAAGATTGTGTAGCCTGCGAATACCCAGACGCGGAATATAAATATCGAGGTGTCTTCGTAGCTGCTATCCATCATCAAGCAAAGGAGAAGAGATCTTAACAATATATACACGTTAAACAAATATTTATCGTTTCACCTACCTATTATTTTATCTTACGACTTGTGTCTCCTTAAACGTATTCTCCGAAATTACGAACGATCGGGCCTAGTATATTCGCTTGTTCCTAGAATATTACTACCCCCATAACAATGTCGGGGCTGGCGGGGGGTGTTACTAACTCTTTTTCAGAGGTTCGTGCGTCAAGGTAGGGTAACTTGACCCACTTATCCAACTTGGAGCTCTGTGCCTAACACTAGTTCCCTCCTCTTAAGTTCCGTCCGGGATACTTTTTGTCTAACTATTTTTTATTCTCTATCCTTTATGAGCTCCGTATGGTAGGGGTAAAAACCAGAAGCGTTTGCTTGTCCACTTGTGGAAAACCTTTCGCATACTACTAATCCAAGTTCAGCCCCGGCATCTCAGGGTTGTCCCTATCGAATTTTTCCACCTCTTCTCTGGCTTTTTCCAACCCCTCCGGGGGTTCCCCGGTATTTTCATCCTCTGAGCATTCTGCCCATTTTACAAAGTATCGGAGTTCTTTGAACTCCTTGTTTACCCTTCTGACCTTTCTCACGTAGGTGATTATCTCACTTTTAACGAGTCTTTCAACCTCCCATTCCAGATCACCTTCGATGTCCTCTGGTTCTCGTGGAGGTTGTTCTCGGTTGGGTCGGTCAGAGACTTTATATTGTTCGAGCAGCGAGACGTTAAATACCTTCTGCATTACCCAGAGAGTGGGGATATCGACTTTGAAAGCCCTATGGCCTTTTTTCTCTAAGCCTTTAAACGGACTGTACAATTGTGGGGTGAACTTCCTTGTAGGTCGTTTGCTCTTAAGGCTTTTTTGCATTCCAGATTACCAAGTCACCTATCTCGATGTCTGGCTGGGGTATCGCTTTCCGGTCGTAGTAGTTGTTCATGGTCTCTCTTGCTCCCTTCAAGGCTGTCCTCGCGTTTTCCTGCCCTGGTTTCATCCAGTGCGTATACATTGTGGCCCCCGGGTTTTGATCCTCTGTTTCCTTCATCCATTCCGTCTATGGATGGGGCCCGTAGTCGGCCAAAATGGGGGTTACTCTATTTGCGCTTCTTTGGGAATTATTGTAGGTGTATTCGGCCAACGTCAGCATCTGATAACAGTCGTTTTGGTCATAGTTGACGAAGGTTCAAGGGTAACCTTCCAGCACTTGGTTAGTACTTTCGGTTTGTCCGTCCATTTGTGGGTGATACGCCGTTGACATTCGCCCTTTACTTCCTAATGCTTTGCACAAGGATTGTCAAAATTCGCCGGCAAACTTTCCGTCCATGGCCGAGACGATTTCGGAGGAGAGTCTGTGAAGTTTCCAAACTTCCTTAAGGAAGTTATCTGCGACATCTCTTGCGGTCGCATTTGTCGCTAAGCCAATAAAGTGGGCCATTTTTGTATAACGATCCACTACTACCATGATTTGGGTCTGTCCTTGGGACTCAGGTAATTGGGTAATGAAATCTACCGAGCTAGAGGTCCATGCCGCGTAGGGTACCTCTAAAGGTTCGAGTAAGCAATACTTTACATATTCTGGAGATTTGTTATGTTGACATTCGTCGCACGATCGGACATAGTTGTTTATCCATTCCCTGAGTTTTTCCCAATGTAAGTTTCTTGTACCCAATTCAATGGTTATTTCTTGCCGGAAGTGTCAGGCTACCTTGGAGTCGTGACATCGTTTCGCGATCTCGGTTAAGAGTTCTTCCTTTGAAGGAATGAATCCCTTACCCTTGTAATACAGTAGTCCATCTTCCAGTTCCCACTGCTTTGGAAGTGTTTCCCGTTTTTCCTTTAACTGGGTTAACTCCCCTCTGCATGCGGTCCAAGTGTCGTCTTCTTTTCCTGCCGCAGTTATTCTGTGCAGGAATGAGTCGTCCATGCTTTGCATTTGTATTACTGCAATCATGGTACTCGACAGTATTGTCACCTCGTCTCGTAGGCTAGCATGTGTGTCAATGTCTTCTTCGTCAAAGTATAAGTTGTCCTGATGGTCTGGATTTAGGATACACATTTTCACTTTCATTTCTTGGCACGTAATTATCCTTTTGGGACCGATATCGCTTGAGCCAAATCCCCGAGTTCCCCTTTTGGGGTCTTCCAGATTATGGATATCCATGGCATCCTGTGTTTGTATTTTTTCCATGATTAGTTGTGCGATACGATCGCCCGCTCTGAATCCGTAACTCGCTTTCTAATGGTCCTGTAATATTACTTTTATTTCACTGGTGTAATCCGCATCTATGACACTGCCGCCCATGGCTATTCCATCTTTACTCGCCATGCCACTTCTTGCCCCCAGCCTGCCGTATGTTTCTCTGGGTAGTCTTATTGCGATTCTGGTGTCCACTCACATCTGTCTTTGGGCTGGTATAGTGCCATCTTTTAAGCCGTACATGTCATGTCCTGCCGCCATCCTAGAACCTTATGTTAGGATTATCGCTTTTTGTTGCAGTCCTTTTATTCTGAGCTGGTTCGTCGTCCTCTGTTTTCCTGCCATGAGGCTGACCTGAATTCGGTCCTTTTTGTGGCAAAGTGAAACTTCGAAATGTTCTGGTTTGAAAATTGTCTGTTCGCGATGCGTAGCTCCCACCTCAAGGCGGTACTCCAGCTACCGGCTTACTGCATCAGGTTTGCCCCCTCCGCTGCCGGGGCCGTATACTATTGTAAAATTGAAATTCGCTAGCCCTTGAGCCCATCGGATCTCTCGGAGGTTCCAGACCTGAGTAATGAGGAAGTATTCCAGGTTCTGGTGGTGGGTGTATACTCTCACCGGGTCGTCCGCTCCTAATAGGTAGTGTTTCCATTCATGGAGTGCTTCCTGGATTGAAAATAATTCTTTATCATGAATTTCGAAATTGCGTTCGGCATCGTTTAGCTTTCGTGAGTGGAACGCAATGGGGTGTAGTTGTTTTCCCAAGTACTGGGAAAGGATGCAGCCTAGTGCGAAGTCACTAGGGTCTGTCTCGAATACAGTTTTTCGGTCCGGCTAAAATTGTGATAGAATAGTGGCTGTGGGAAATCTTCGCTTAAGTTCATCAAAGGCTTCGTCCTGTTCCTCCCCCCTAAAGCATAACTGTTCTCCTCCCTTGGTTTTCAAAGTGTCGGTAATCAGTTTGCAAAGTTTTGAGAAGTTTTTTATGAAGCGTCGGTACAAATTTGCAAAACCGATAAAGATTTGTAAGTCTTTGACAGACCATGGGGCTCTCCAATTGAGGATACTTTCAACCTTTTTGCGCTCATAGTGACGCCCCTTTTTGCTACGATGTATCCTAGCAATTCGACTGTATCGACATGGAACACAGATTTCTTTAAGGATACCGCCAGGTCATGGCGTTCTAGCATGGCTAGTACTTGTTTGACCACAGACTTGTGTTCTTCCATTGTCTTTGAGTAAATTAGGATATCATCCAAATATACTACAACTCCGTGATCCAGGAATTCTCGGAGGATAGTGTTCATCATGGCCTGGAAGGGGGCGGGTGCGTTGACTAGCCCAAATGGCATTAATTTATATTCATAATGTCCATATCGGGTACGGAAGGCGGTTTTCCATTCGTCGCCTTTTTTGATTTGAATTAGATGATACCCATCTCTTAGGTCCAACTTCGTAAAGATGGTACCACCGGCCACTCTTTCCCTTAGTTCAGTCATTAGCGGTAAAGGGTATTTGTTAAGCAAGGTTAACTTGTTTAGTTGGCGGTACTCCACGCATAATCGTAGCCTTCCGTCGGATTTTGGGACAAACAGGATTGGTGAACCTGCTGGACATTTGATATGAACTATTTTCCCTTCGGCTGACATTTTGTCAAGATATTTGTTGAATTCTTCTAGTTGGTATGCCGACATTGGGCATATAGGTCCCCAGGGTGGAGTGGCTCCCTCTTTGAGGTCAATCGCATGGTCGAAGGTTCACCTAGGAGCCAGCATTTGTGCTTTTGCATTCTCAAACAATTCCTTGTATTGCCAATACGGCTTTGGTAATCCTTCTAATTGTACCTCCTCCTGCCTAGTGGATCCGATCCTTCCTATCATTCTGGCCTCTTCATTGAAAGATACCGTCTGTCCCATTCAAACATGTCGGCCATGCCTTCATCTTGTACATGTTCTACACACTTAGTGTGTTCGAAACACCATTTCTCTGGGGTTTCGATGTTTTTTGTTGGATGTTCGTGGTGCCACCACCCGAATGGTATGATTATCTCATATTGGCCTGCGTCAGCAATCTCCCAGGTGACCAGAGTTGTATGGCCAGTGGTACCGATTTCGAGTTGACCCGGATGTGAATAGTTTTTTCCTCCCGTGGAGCATACTTCGCCGTTGAATGCGGTTATTTTCCCCGGGTTTTCTCTCCTGTCGTAACACACCTTGAAGGTGCGTGCAGTGGATTTGGTTTATGTTCTATTGGCTTGGGGCCGGGCTCTCGTGTTTCATAAGCTCTCTTCATTGTGGTAACTTTTAGGTTTGTTATAGCGCCAGCGCAGTTTCGGCTCATCAAGCCTCCTCAGACAAACTGATTTTTCCTTTTCAACAAATATTTTTGAAAATATAAAAGAATTTGATGATGGTTCGGGATTTTCGAGGGTAGGATTTTTCGTGAAAGGTAAAACCCTATCTGTTTGTATATCGGGCAGCCCATTACTAGCGGTCTTTATTCCCTGCCGAGGGATTCCCATATACCAGGGGTAATTCGTCTGATGATTCGTGCTTTGTGGCTCGGATGCGCCTCCTGTTCTGAACGACTTATCCACTCTTTTCGCTAGTCACGACGAGTCGACCGTACCTATCGCTTAATTCCTCCAGCCCAAGCAGAAGTTTCTTCATGAGGTAGATAGCGGTTCTATGTGTGCAATGAAGGTGTCCAACTACAATGCGAGAAATCTTGAGGTCGCGCGCTTCGTTCGACATGACAACCAAATGGGGTGTCTTGTTATCGAGTAGTGCGACCCACAGCACTCATGGGTTATTGTTACTTGTAAGAGTCTGTTCTTTTAATTGTTTTCGATTGTGTACTTTAAGACATGCCTCTGGGGACGATTACTCTGGTGTCACTCTCGTCTGATGCCAGCTTCTCACTCCTCACCTTGGCTCGAGTTCCGTAGTTGGCTCTTTTCTTGTTGTCTTTGTGTCCTCTTGGGATTTCTACTAACCGTCGTTTGTCGTAGGGGTCCGCCCAACCAGTGGAGCCGTTTTCGGGTTGTGTTTCCCAAGGTGGGTTCTTCATGGCCGTGTTGATTTTATCTGGGATATAGGCTTCTGAACATTTTCACCCTACAACACCCAGGTGCTCCAAGTTTCCCAGTCGGAACTGATCACGCTTTGGGGATCGATGCACTCAAAGGATATGAACTGAAAGGTTGACTTCAGATTATTTCGGTTCCCGGTTCGATGGCCGGACTAGCCACCTGCCGTAGCCAGTTGTGCCCATGAGCGTCATAGCTCCTTATCTTCCATAAAGGTCCGTGCTAGTGGCCTTCGGCTCGCTTGTCGCGAGGTCTCTCCACTGCTATCCTCAGCAACGGCGGCTACCCTGGCCTTTCTAGGCTTTGGGTGATTCGATTTTCTACCCGGTAATTTGACCGATTTCCTTTGGATTATACTGACTCGAATTCCTTTCTCACAGTGCTTCCATCTGTGGTTTATTAGGGTACATATAGTGCATTGCCCTTTTGCCTTTCGTTCGTCGACTATTGTCTGGTCGATACCGGTGTGTGCGTCGGCCCAAACTTAATGCATAATTTTCTGCCGTGGCGCCGCCTTCCGCCTCTCTACCTTCTCCTCCTTTTTCTTTGCCTGATATACCCTTTTCTCCTTAGCGGTATCCTTTGGCTTTCTCCTTGTCTTTGCCGTCGTTGGTTCCTCACGTTTCCTTTGACCACTTGAATTTGACCCTGAGAAATTATTGTCCTTAAGCCTTTTTCCTTCCTGTCAAGTCTTCTTCATCGCGGACCGCTTGTCCGAGAGCTTCTATCTAATCTCTGTCGTGGGCGTATTCTGATGCATTGACATTCGCCGTACAGCTTCATCGGGTATTTGGTCTCTGATTAATTTTCGGAAGGCGCTTCCGTTAACTTTTGCTTTAACATTCCAATTTCCGAATTCCAATAGAAATTGGTTAATGTCGTTCTTGTATCGGACTTTCAACATTTCTCGTAGGGCTTTGTCTTCTTCAACGGTGGGACCGGATCGGCGTATAGCTTGTTCGGCGGAGAGATTCCATAACTCGTAACCTTCCTATCGTACATGGCCTTTTTCGCCGGTCATTTGGTTTTGGCAGGTCATGGCAAAGGATGCTACTTGTGATCCTTTTACTGTGGACAAGGCGTATTGAATACCGTCCGCCTCGTCCTGCCATTGGTATGCGTTGCGATGGAAATAATCCTTGCCGGTGGTTACACAAAACCGGATATCCTGGTGTTTGGCATGTTTGTATTCTGATGGGGGTTGAGCTGGACGTCGCATGGTTTCTCCAATCGCCTTTCCTAAGGCTCTGGCAAATCTTATCTCGTCCTCTGTAGCTTCGCCGTATTTTTCCTCATCAGTTTTTTCCTTCTCTGCAGGCTTCTTATTTCCTTGGTCGGGTCTCTCATCCCGCCTTCCTCGTCTCTCATCGTCACTTCCTCCTCCTCCACTATCTCTATGATCAGGGGTGCCTCCTGCTGCTCCATGCATTGTAGGGGGGGGTTGTCCTCCGCCTCCTCCTCCTGTTGCTCCGGCACTTCGTTCGGGGGTTGGGTTCGAACCCTTGCCTTTCACTTGGCCCATCAAGGAGGTAACCGCTGCAGTTCACTCAGCTATGTGGCTTTCTTGTCTTTCTCTGGCTTCTTTGTTTGCTTCCAACTCGGCCATCATTGCGTTGCGTATTCTTTCATGGTTTTGTAGTTCTCGTTGATATTGGGCTTTCGTGTCTAGGAGGTCTTGTCCTAACTGTTCTTCCGTGCCCATTGCCGCCGCTCCTTCTGCTTGTAGAGTTTCTTGGAGTTATGATGTAACCTGTTCGTGTCGGGTTTGACGGTTATCATGTCCGTCCATCCTTCCACTGACCCTTTTGAGCGTGTCTTGCAGCCCTATTGTCCCTGCTTCCCCATGTAACATGCTGCTGTCTATTTGTTCCAGCTCTCTCCCTATGTATCTGGCGCCAGTCATTATGTCTCGTTTGACTTTGCGCAGTTGTTGTACCAAATGTTGGATTTGGGGTGGAAGGGACTGGAACGCTAGGTGTTCCTGATCGATGCTTTGGGCTAGATTGTCCTCGTACTGGTGTAGACTTCGGTTAATACAATCAAATCGTCTGGACATCACCGGCGTTAATATTGGTTCTGCTGGTGTCTGAGACTGTTGGGACTTGGATAGTCTCATCGCGGCTGGCTGGAAGAGCACGGGTGGCAGACCGGGGGATATTCCACTGTCGGTGGATCTAGCGATCGTTGTGTCTTGCAATGTCACCGTTCGAGCTTGGGACAGGGAGAGTTCATCTGTCTCCATGGGATCTGGTCCTGCTCCCTCGGGGTTAGACCTTGACATTTTGAAGTAGGAAAGTGTTTCTGATCCTTCTGGTGAAAATCAGTTTGTAATTGAGTTGCGATTCGTATCTGTAATTGATATCGCTCGTGTGTCTCGTTAACGTAGAGAACAACAATATACTGTTATGGGGGTAGTAATTTTCTAAGAACAAGCGAATATACTTGGCCCTATCGTTCGTAATTTGGAGAATATGTCTAGGGAGACGAAAGTCTTAAGATCGAATGATAACGTAGGTGAAACGATAAATATGTGTTTAACGTGTATATATTGTTAACGTCTCTTCTCCGTTGCTTTATGATGATAGCAGCTACGAAGACACCTCAATATTTATATTCAGCGTTGGGGTCTTGGCGGCCTACATAATCTCTTCCTATAACTAAGTATCATTCTTTCACCTGGTTCGACGTCTTCGAAGTGGGAACCCGACTTGAGCCTGAACATCTGTCATCTTCCTACTCTTGTTTGTTCAACTTAGTGCCACGAATGCCTCTCCCATGGGGAGGCTGTAGTACCCGTCCACCTAGATGGCTATATGAACATGTATCCGTTGCTAAATAGATTTACGAATAATCTTCATTGGTTCGCATGTCAGACAATTCTTCGCCAGGATAGAAGATAGCCAATCCTCATATTGTTAGCTCCGTTTGGACATTGCCTGCACGAAGCATTCACTAGTAATATCCGGTATTACACGACTCTCTCCTATCGATCGAACCAATGGTTACCAATATAGTTATCAGTCCAATGACCACAATCCCTTTGGGAGTTCCCCGACTCCCTTTCCGAGCATAGTGCATTCCTACCGGTTACTGGGCGTCTTTCCAGACCGAGGAAGCCTAACTAAGGTAGATACGTCCCGTGATTTTGTAGCCACTTTGCTATACGGGATCTTGTAGTGGTTGTAAGTCTGTAAGATGTCGTCCGATTCACATGCTTTCACTTGCATCAGGTGTTCTGAGGTCTCCTCTCATATATCCTGCGAACAGGAACTGGTCGGACGGATGGCGGCAACGTATACTGTGTTGCAAGTGGGGTCTTCTTTACTGATGTCCCTGGTGACGGTACGCAACTTTCACAGGTGACATATGGCGACCTACTGTCCCAACGTCAGGGATGGAGGAGGGTGTTGCTGACTCTTTTCCAGAGGTCTGTGCGCGAAGGTAGGGTAACTTGACCCCCTTATCCTACTGGGAGCTCTGTGCCTACCAAATATGGGTCCTCACAGACCACAAAAACTTAGTCACCTTCATGACGATGAAGGAACTAAATGAACGAGAAGCACGATGGATGCAAGAATTAAGCCAATACAACTTCAAAATTGAATACCGACCAGGAAGGGAGGGCGGAAAGCCAGACGCCCTCACAAGAAGGGAAGAAGACCTACCCACGGCAGGAGATAAGAGACTCACCCGAAATGTGGGAATCTTATTGCCAAAGGAACGACACTAGGATATTCCAGAGACCTAAGAAATCAAGCTCGACAAATTGGAACCAACTGAGTTTCGAGACAAGGAGGAAGGAGAGATACAGAAGGCCAGCAACGTTGATGACCAAATCCAAGACATCAAAAGAAACTTGGACAAAGAAAGGAAAGAGGTGAAAGCAATAGCGTTGGGGCTATGCCAATGGAAGGACGCCCTCTTATGGTACCAAGGAAAGATTTGGATACCAAACGAAGAAGGGATACGAACCACTCTTAATGCCAAACACCACGAACCCCCCCAAGCGGGACATGGGCGAACTGCAACAACCACCGACCTCATCAGCCCACGATGTTATTGGCCAAAGATAAGAAAAGATATCAAACAATTCATAAAAATTGTGACAGATGTCAGAGGACCGAGGTGGTCCGACATGAACCCTACATATTGCTGCAGTCAAATGAGGCCCCCGATCGAACATGGAAATCAATAGCTATAGACTTCATTACAGCCCTGCCCAGATCAGACGGATATGACACCAGACTGGTGGTCATCGACCGGTGGACCAAAATGAGCCATTTCATAACATGCTCGAAGGACCTTGAAGCACAGCAGTTCGCCCATCTTTTTGTGAAAGAGATAGTAAGGCTACACGGACTACCACATGATATCATCACCGACAGGGGGACACTATGGACTTCAGACCTATTGAAAGAATCTAAGGGCAGATTAGGAATCGAACGAAGACTCTGGACGGCTTTCCATCCACAAGCAGACGGACACACCGAACGGACCAATGCCGTATTGGAACAATACCTCCGAGCATACATCAACTATCAACAAGACGATTGGTGTGATTACCTACCACTGGCAGAATTTGCATACAACAACGGATATCCGGAGACCATCAAAAACACACGCTTCTTTGCAAACTACGGAACCCACCACGAATACGAGATGATCGCTTATCTGATTCAAGAATAACAAACGAAACTAGAAGAAATGATTGTGTTACATGAGTCATTAAGAAACGAAAGGGTGGCCGCGCAATTACGACAAAAAGAATGCTATGATTTACACAGAAAACCCGATCCAAAACCAAAGTTGGCAGATATGGTATGGCTGTTGCCACGCAACAGAAAGACCACCAGACGATCGAAAAAGTTGGACTAGAAGAACATCGGACCATTCAATATCTTGGCGAAGATTGGATCAAGCGCTTATAAGCTGGGCTTACCACTGTCAATGGCCATAAACAACACATTCCACATCGCCCTCCTCAAACCTTACCAAGACAAAAAATTCCCCTCGCAGATCAAAGGACCCCCTCCGCCTATTCAGATCGAAGGAGAAGACGAATACCAACCCGACGAAGTCATCGACTCTCGACACCTCTACAACAAGCTCCAATATCGGGCTAAGTGGAAAGGCTATTCACCCGAACACGACAAAGTCTGGTACCCAGCAAAAAACTTGAACAATGCAGAATACTCAGTCCAACGATTCCACCGGCGCTACCCAGGAAAGCCCCGAGTGGATACACGTCACGATCAACAGATCGTCCTCCGGACCTCTCCCCATCGTCAACCAAGAACAACGCTCACACACCGCAGAGAGCGACGCCCAGCGCGTCGCCCAAAACACTACCCCCAGTAGCCCAGAATACTCGGGCTCACTGATAAGAGAGGTGGCCCATGCCTCCATGAACTGGACGGGCTGCCCTGACGATGGATGCCAAATCCATCTCAGCGAAAAAGAAGGGTCAGGCTGGTACCCACCCTTCACCAGGAGATTGAGCAAACCAAGTGTCGCCCACGACCACAACTGGCGACAAGAGATGGAAGTGAACCCAGGAGAGGACTGGGCCCCCCAACAACCTCGTCAGCGAAGGGCCAGAAGAGCCCACGGACACCTCACAAGCTGGGAGCCCTGTTTTAACGATAGGGGCGGCGAACACCGGTGGGAAAAGGTGGACGCCGGATACTACCCCAGCCAAGTGGGAGAAAAAGGAGCACTGTGAAAGAACGACAGGAGAGAACCTTGAAAGAGAAAAGCCATGAGAACAAGGCTAGGAAGGAAGGAGAGTTAAAAAACCAATGCGGAGGTGGAACCAATGGAAACACAGATCTCAGACCTCCGAAGCCAACTGGACCGAGCCGCCCAAATCATTGTGGCGAAAGACAACGACCTCGAACGACTCGATAAGGAAAAGCAAAAACTCCAATAAGCCTGAAATCGAGCCAAACAGAGAATGCGCCAGATCGGGGGAATGCTTTGGAAGGAAGGAGTTTAGCATCGTTGGACCGATACAAGAGGGGGAAGGGAGCTAATATCACAAACGGTAACTAAGCAAGGCAGACTTTCACATGACTAATAGTTATTAGTTATCGGTTTGTTATCTTTCACGCTATGAGATCAGTGGACTAATAGATTCTCACATGACGACGCAATAGTGTGTCATTGGTTTATTGTTATTGGTTGGTATTTGACATGGCCCACATTTGGGGTCATGTGGTTTCTGTATTTCATACATGACTCATAAATTAAGAGTCATGGGTTTCACGCATGTGACCCCGTTAGGGCACATGACTTGTTTTATGAGTTTTGATTGGTTACGAGATAGGGTGCAGCTCACTCGAACGAGTCAGCTGATGGATTTCACACTATGACTCACTATGAGTCATGAGTCGCGTGACGTGAGGGTATGAGTCACCCACGGTGAGGGTTCAGGGAAGAACCGCGATATAAGGGCACCCTCAGGGCATAGGATTTGGGTTCTTCACGCAACCATCTAAGTTCTTCGATACACTATACTTTCAATCAGAAAGTCTTTATCTACTATATCTCCACGAACCAAGACCCGACGGTCTTATATGAGCCTAGCGATTGACGTTGCTAGATATGAGTCAAAGGACTTAGCTATCGCAACAGCTATTAATGCCTGGAAGAAGTGATCGCTAGGAAACTATCGGTTACCTGCTGCAAGTATAACCCGGAGGAGAGAGGATTATAACACTCGGTAATTAGTTTGTAGACTTTTGTAAACTTTTCTATGAATCCTAGATAGAAGTTCGCAAAACCAATGCGGATTTGTACATCAGTTACTGATCGTGGAGGCTTCCAATTCAGGATGCTCAGAACTTTGTTTCCGCTCATAGTAACTCCACTTTAGGCTAAGATGTCTCCTAGGAATTCGACTCTTTCAACATGGAACACGAATTTCTTTAAGGATACCACGACGTCATGGCGTTCTAGCCTCAGTAGTACTTGTTTGACTGGAGCCTCGTGGTCTTCCATTGTCTTTGCTTGAATTACGATGTCATCCAAATATTCTACAACTCTGTAATCCAGAAATTCTCGCAGGATAGTGTTCATCATGGCTTGGAATGTGGCAGGTGCATTGACCAACCCCAATGGCATTATCTTGAATACGGAATGTCAATATTGGGTACAAAAAGCGGTTATCGATTCATCTCCTTTTTTGATTCGAATTAAATGCTAACCGTCCATTAGGTCTAACTTGGTGAAGATGGTCGCACCGGCTACTCATTCCCTTAGTTGGGTCACCAGCTGTAAAGGGTATTTGTTGAGCATGGATAACTTATTTAGTTGGCTGTAGTGTACGCATAATCATAACCTTCTGTCAGGTGTTAGGGGTAGCCGGTAGGGTAATTTATAATACCGGACTAGGCCTTATGTTCGAGTGGTTTCCTAGGTGGAGAATCTTGTCTAAGAAGGCTCGTTGTAAAGTGTACTAAGTTACTCGCGTAATATAAAGATAATGAGGAAGATAATAATTATAACTTAATATATTGATAAGATCTCTTCTCCGGTGCTTGATGATTTCTTTTTAAGCGAGGGAGGCACTGCGATATTTATATTCCGCGTCTGAGTGTTCGCGGGATACATGTCCTAACCAGACTAACTAAGTATCGACCATACTAATTTCTCTGAACTCGTAAGTGCGAACACCTCTTGACCCTGACAACTGTGGGAATCCATGCTCGCATGATGAAGACGTAGACTATCATATTATCGTGAGGGTGTGTCAGTCCCACAGATGATAGGTCAGTCTAGAGTACACGTAGCTGACGACTAATGCCAACGTAATAATATCTCTTCACCGAACCGGATATCAAGTGGCCAACTTCAAAGGCGTCAGACAATTCAATGCGCGAGAGTCTGTTACTGTCTCCGCATCAGGTTTCCGAACTGCCTTGTGGTGGCAATCGCTCCAATAGCAATTTGCGCCCACTATCTTATATTCGTACTGACTGGTTCTGAGCGGGCCCGGAGGTCTCCGCTATGTGTCTTCTGGTATCACGTTATGATATTTTTACTTAAGTGTTTATTCTGATTCCCTCCGTCATCTTAGGGAACTCTCATTCCTACCCTATGGGCATCCTAAAACGGGAATAGACACTTAAATCTCTCAGATGTCCTTGTGCTATTATCGCCGTCATTATATGACTTGTCACATAATTATATTTTAACTAATCATAACTATGACGCGGCTGTGAATCGAACACGTGACCTTATGGTCAGAGGCAGGTGACTATCATCTTAAGCTCGACCGTGATATATCTTATAGTTTTGTACTTGACTAATTGTTACACAGGGGTCTGTGCGTGAGCCTTATGGGTCGGCATTCTTGGTATGCCTAACATGAGCTCCCTCCTCCTAGGTTTCGTCCCTGGTTACCCAATTTTTGCTCTCCCTTTTCGAACTCGAAGTAGTAGGGTAATAAACCTCATGCGTTTGCTTGGCCACATGAGGAAAAGTTTTCCTTTTCATGTGACCGGCGCTAGTCCAGGCATTTCCGGATTTTTTCTGTGGAACTCTTCTACCAGCTCTTGAGCGTTTCCAAGCCCTTCCGGTGGTTCCCAGGTGTTCTCATCCTCTGCGCAACCTTTCCATTTAATGACGTAATGAAGTTCCTTGAACTCTTTGTTACGTCTTCCAGCCTTCCGCATGTAAGTGATAATTTCACTTTTCACGATCCTTTCTAGCTCCAATTCGAGGTCTCCTGCGATATCTTCCGGAATTCGTCAAGGTTGTTCTCTTCCTCACCGTGCTCATGCTCGATAAGGGTCCAGTAGCGAAAGATGAAATATTGGGTAGATTCTCCACCGCGGCGATATTTCTAGTTTGAAAGGCCGCTCTCCTTTCTTGACTTCTAATACCTGGAAAGGTCTGTAGATCCTTGGACTTAATTTTTTCATCAGTCGTTTGGTGCGGATGTTTTTGGCATTCAACATTTCCAAATCCCCGACCTTGATGTCCAGTTGTTGACGAGTTTTCCGATCGTAGTATCTACCCATTTCTTCTCGAGTTTGTTCTAGCACTTTTCTGGCATGTTGGTGAGTTACCTGCATCCAGTGCGCGTATAGTCCTGTTCCAGGGTTTTGAGCTTCCCGTTCCTTCATCCACTCTGTCTGTGGGTGAAACCCGTAGTTGGTGTAGAACTCTGACATTCCATGTGCGTTGGTGGTGGAGTTATTGTACGCATGTTCGGCCACTGGTGGTCGTTGATACCAGTGGTTCTGGAGAAAATTGACGAAATTGCGTAGGTCTCCTTCAAGTGTTGGGTTGGTTCTTTCCGTCTGTCCATCTGTACGAGGGTGGTATGCAGTGCAAATCTTTCGTTTTATGCCTAGCGACTTGCATAACGACTCCCAGAATTTCCCCGCAAACTTGGCGTGCATATCCGAAATAATTGCGGTAGGTAGACTTTGAAGTTTCCACACTTCTCATCGGAATGTATCGGCCACATCTTTTGCCATCGCGTTTCCATCTAAACCGATAAAGTGCTCCATTTTCGTGAACCGATCTACAACCACCATGATCTGTGTATGACCTTGTGATTCTGGTAGATTGGTTATCAAGTCTGTCGAGATGGAAGTCCATCCCGCAAAGGGGCTTTGTAGTGGTTGTAGTAATCCATATCGCGCATGCCTTGCTGATTTATTGTGTTGACATTCGTCGCAGGATCGTACATAATCGTTTATCCATGCCGTGAGTGCTTTCCAATAAAAATCCCAGGTGACGATTTCAACCATTTTTTCCTGTCTGAAATGTCCTGCTCGTTGCCAATCGTGACATCCTTTTGCAATGGTTGTTTGTAACCCTTCGTCGTTTGGGATGTATAGTCGATTCTTATAATGCAGCAGTCTGTCTTTGTTCGTCCAGTTTTTGGGAACTCCTTTCCTTTGTTTTCTAGTTTTTCGCGTTCTGTTTTTTGTGTCGTCAATTCCTGGTCTCATTCGCTTGCCTCTACCATTGTTGCTATGAAGTCGGCCTCGAATACTTTCATTTCCACTTGTGAAATCATGGCGCTTGACATCAGGACATGTTCCTGTCTTAGTCTAGGATGATTGCCGATATCTTCAACATTGAAGTATTCATTGTTATTTGAGTCTGCTTGCAGAAAGGATATCATAGGCTGGGCGTCTGTGACTAATATTGTGCGTCTTGGAGACATATCTGTGCTCCCAAAACCACTGTCCGCTCGTTCCGTCATTTCCAACTTGTCCACTTCCATTATGTCGGATGTGATGATTTTTTCAATGATCAGGTGGGCGATTCGGTATCCTTCTTGGATTCTGCAATCTGTTTTGCCTTGGTTAATCATGATAACCCTTATTTTGGCGGTGTAGTCCGCGTCAATGACGCCTCCGTTGATTGCGATGCCTTTCTTGATTGCCAGGCCACTTCGTGGGGCAATCCGGGCATATGTTCCTTTTGGTAGTCCAATGGCTATTCCTGTCTCTGCAGGGACTTGCCCTTTTGCTGGAATAGTGAACTCGCTTATTGCCTAGATGTCGTGTCCTGCTGCTAGCTTTGATCCTTTGGTTGGTAGTATAGCTTTGCTTGACAGTCGCTTAACCCTGATTGCGTTTTCTATCGTGGGTTCAGGCTCTGAAATGTATCCTTCGTCCTCGTCATGTTCGTGGATGAGTGATATTTGGAAGTGTTCAGGTTTCAATATCGAATGTTCGCTATGCTTAGCTCCCTCCTCAGGACGGGACTCCGGCTGTCCGCTCAGTGCATCTTGTTTCCCCCCTCTTTTCCCCGGGTGGTATATGATCTTGAAATGGTAATCTGCCAACCTCTGTGCCCACCTGATTTGCCTCTGATTCCAAACCTTTGTCGTCAGGAAGTTTTGTAGGTTTTGGTGGTCGGTGTATACCGTCACGGGTTTATCTGCTCCTACCAGATAGTGGTTCCATTCCTTGAAAGCTTCCAGTATTGCGAGTAATTCCTTGTGGTGAATCTCGTATTTCCTTTCCGCCGGGTTTAGTTTTCTGGAGTGGAACGCTACTTGGTGTAGCCTTTTATCCTTAAACTGTGATAACACGCACCCAAGTGCAAAATCGCTTGCGTCCGTCTCGACCCCTGTTTCTCTATCGGGATAGAAGTGTTCTAATACAGGGGCCGTGACGAATCGTTACTTGAGTTCCGTAAACGCTTCGTCTTACTTAGGTCCCAAGTAAAATTTGGCTTTGTCACCTTTCAACTTTTCCGTTATAGGTGTGCATATTTTTGAAAAGTCTTTGATGAACTGTCGGTAGAAATTTGTCAAGCCGATGAAAATCTGTACTTCTTTTAGCGACCGCAGGGCTCTCCAGTTCATTACTGATTCAACTTTTCTATCGCTCATGGTGACTACGTAGATTTCTACTATGTATCCTAGGAACTCGACAGATTCAACATGGAAAAGTGATTTGGTTACCGATACTGCCAGTTGGTGCTCATCTAGCTTTCCCAGGACTTTTTTAACCAATTCGATGTGTTCCTTCTCACTTTCCGAGTATAGCAGGATATCGTCCAGGTAGACGACTACTCCCTGGTCGAGAAATTCTTATAGGATTTTGTTCATCATCGCTTGAAATGTGGCGGGAGCGTTGACTAGTCCAAATGGCATGACTTTGTATTCGAAGTGACCGTAATAGGTTCTGAATGCAGTTTTCCATTCGTCTCCCTCCCGTATTCTTAACAGGTGGTACCCGTCGTTTAAGTCTAACTTGCTGCATATCTTAGCTCCTGCTACTCGATCTTTCAACTCTCCCATTACTGGTAGGGGGTACTTGTTTAGAATCGTGAGTTTATTGAGGTTTCGGTAGTCGACGCATAGCCGTAACTTTCCATCTGGTTTAGGGACAAAAAGCATTGGTGCCCCTGCAGGTGATGGACTGTGGACAATCTTTCCTTGTTTCAAGATCTCTTTTAGGTACTTGTCTAGTGTGTCTAGCTGGTCTGCCGACATCGGGTAGATTGGTCCCCAGGGGGGTTTGGCTCCTAGCTTGATGTCTATTGCATGATAGAATATTCTTCGCTCTGCCAAGTGCTCTGCTGTTGCTGTAAGAAATAGTTTATGATAGTCCTCGTAGTATTCTGGTATTTTATCCAGCAATACTTGGTTTGGGTCTTCTTGTCGACATATCCTGCTAACATACTCAGCTTCCTCGTCAAGAGCTACCGTTTCGTCCCATTCAAACATTCCTCCTCCCACTTCATCCTCGACGTGTCCCAGACAGCACGGCTCGGTGAATGTCCAATTTTGGGGTTCGTTGACATTAGCTATGGGGTGTTCCTTGTGCCACCATTTAAATGGGATGATAAGGTCATACTTTCCTGCCGTGGCTACCTCACAAGATATGTGCCTGCGGTGGCCATTTTTTCCGATTTCAAGGAGGATAGGATGTGTGAAGTGCTTTCATCCTGATGAGTAAACCTCCCTGTCAAAGGCTAGGATATTTAGCGCCTTCTGGCGAGTCTCGTAAGGTATGTCGAAGTGTTTGATTAAGTCTTTGTTGATCAAAAAGATGTTTGATCCTGAGTCAAGTAGTACTTGGATGCGTATTCACTTTCCGGCTGGTTCAATGAATGCGGGCCCTTCCGGGCATTCGTAGTGTGAAGATTTTGGGACCTGAGTCCTGAGTCATTGGCCAAACGGCACTGTGTCTTTGCATTTTCATTTATTGTTTATCCTGCATTTTGGGTGTAGGTGACAGGGGTTTGTTACTATGCCCGCATAGGTTCGACCCTTGAGGTCTCCTTAGACCAACTTAAAATGTCTCTTCTTTTGGTTATTGTGGGATAGTGCAAGAAATGCGAGAATGAATCCTGTGGAGGTTGGTGCTATAAGACCGTCTTCTATATAGTAATGGAGATAGTGTAGGGTCCACTGAATCTGGATCTCGTCTAGTTGTTGATCGATAGTAACCACGTAGGGTATGATAGGTGAGTATAGGGGATGATCGCTGCGCGATAGTGGTTCGAGATATCTTTGTATGATTCGATTTTCGAAGAGGTCCAGCCTAACTGTCTGATGTATAATTTTGTTTATATACTTTGTCGTGACAGCTTTATTCATATGTAGTGAGCCTTGGTGACAAGGAGAACTATCAATATACTGTTAGGGGTAGCGGGTACGGTAATTTATAATACCGGACTAGGCCTTATGTTCGAGTGGTTTCCTAGGTGGAGAATCTTGTCTGGGAAGGCTTGTAGTAAAGTGTAACTAAGTTACTTGCTTAATATAAAGACCATGAGGAAGATAATAATTATAACTTATTATATTGATAAGATCTCGTCTCCGGTGCTTGATGATTTCTTTTTAAGCGAGGGAGGCACTAAGAGATTTATATTTGGCGTCTGAGTGTTCGCGGGCTACATGTTCTAACCATACTAACTAAGTATCGACCGAACTAATTTCTCTGAACTCGAAAGTGCGAACACCTCTTGACCCTGACAACTGTTCGAATCGATGCTCACATTATGAAGACGTAGACTACCATATTATCGTGAGGGTGTGTCAGTCCCACGGATAATAGGTCAGTCTAGAGTACACGTAGCCGACTAATACCAACGTTATAATATCTCTTCACCGAACCGTATATGGAGCGGCCAACCTCACAGGCGTCAGACCATTCAATGCGCGAGAGTCTGTTACTGTCTGCGCATCAGGGTTCCGAACTGACTTGTGGTGGCAATCGATCGAATAGCAATTTGCGCTGTCTATCTTATGTTCCTACTGACTGGTTCTGAGCGGCCCCGGAGGTCTCGGCCCTGTGTCTTCATGTATCGTCATACGATATTATTACTTAAGTGTTTATTCTGATTCCCTCCGTCATCTTAGGGAACTCTCATTCCTACCCTCTGGGAATCCTAAAACAGAAATACACACTTAAATCTCTCCGATGTCTTTGCTGTATTATCGCCGTCATTATATGACTAGTCATATAATTATATTTTAAGTAATAATAATTATGATGAGGTTTTCAATTGAATATGTGACCTTATAGTCGCAGGCACGTGACTATCATCTTAAGCTACGCCAAGATGTATCTTATAGTTTTGTACTTGACAGATTGTTACACAGTGGTCAGTGCGTTAGCCTTATGGGTCGGCATTCTTGGTATGCCTAACATCAGGTTTGAGAACGAACAGGATCGGTGCGCCTGCTGGGGATTTACTATGAACTATCTTCGCTTCGGCTAATATTTCTTGAAGATATTTGTTCAATTCTTCCATTTGTTTTGCCGGCATTGGGTAGATAGGGCCCCAGGGCCGAGTGGCTCGATCTTTGAGGTTGCTCGCATCGTCGACGGTCCTCCCAGGAGCCAGCATTTACGCCTTTGCATTCTGTTAGGCACAGAGCTCCCAGATGGATCAGAGGGTCAAGTTACCCTGCCTTCGCACACGAACCTCGGATAAAAGCGTTAGCAACACCCCCCTCCAGCCCCGACGTTGGGACAGTAGGTTGCCATACGTCACATGGCAAGTTGCTTCCCCTCACCAACAACTTCAGTCAAGAAGACCCTACTTGCAACAGCGTATACGTCGCGGCGGTCCCTCCGACCGGTTCCTGTTCGCAGGATATATGAGAGGAGACCTCAGAGCACCTGACGCAAGTGAATGCATCCAAATCGGACAACATCGCACAGAGTTACAACCACTACCAGATTGGGTATCGAAGAGTAGCTACAAATCCACGGGATGTATCTAGCTTAGTGTCACAAACGGGGACTAAGCAAGGCAGACTCTCACATGACTAATAGTTATTAGTCATCGGTTTGTTATCTTTCCCACTATGAGATCAGTTGACTCATAGGTGTTTCACATGACGACGCAATAGCGTGTCATTGGTTTATTGTTATTGGTTGATATTTGACATGACGCACGATTGTGGTCATGTGGTTTTGACATGACGCACGATTGTGGTCATGTGGTTTATGTATTTCGCACATGACTCATAGTTACGAGTCATGGGTTT
>Ga0307507_10003847_pt1 | contig 27997 bp, 3 predicted proteins | sample 7_EM_MG_FD_207223 | JGI IMG/M metagenome (GOLD analysis project Ga0307507, IMG submission 207223) | Populus trichocarpa ectomycorrhiza microbial communities from riparian zone in the Pacific Northwest, United States - 7_EM | ecosystem: Host-associated > Plants > Roots > Unclassified | place...
ATATAAAAGTCCAAATTTAAATTATTAAAATTTATTATTAAGTGGTTGTTAAGATATTAAAGTGTGATTTTTCCATTTTTTGGTGTGTTTTTGAAGTGATCAGCTTACCCGTTTGACCAGCTCACCCATGAAATACGTTATAGGTTAGGTTAATATTAAGGATATATAATAATATAAAGTATAATAATAAACTAAGATGGTATAGTACTAAGTTAGAGTAATATATAAAGAGACTAAGCAAGGCTTAAGTTATATACTAAAGAGATACTATAAGTATGGCAAAAGGTTATAGAGCCCAGAAAGTAAGTAGTTATTAGAGTATATAGTATAGGACCATAAAATAGAATTGGAACTAGGAACGAGTCTAAGGTTCTTTTTAATTTATAAGCTTACTAAAACCAAGTTAATAGCGCTTAAAGAGTTTGTCTAGGAAAACCTATAAAAGGGATATATTAGACCATTATAGTTATTAGTAGGATATTTAGTGTTATTTATCCTAAAGAAAAACGGAAAACTTAGAATGTATATTAACTATAGATAGTTAAACAGCATTATAAAAAAGGATAGGTATCCTTTACCCTTAATTAGTAAAATCTAAGACAGGATAGGAAACGTATAAATCTTTATAAAGATAGATCTAAGGTGGGCGTACCATTAGATTAGAATTAAGGAAGGAGATAAATAGAAGGTAGCCTTTAGGTTAAAAGAAGGACTATATAAACCATTAGTAATATAGTTTAGGCTTATAAATACACTAGCAATGTTTTAAAAGAGACTTAATAGTGTGCTAGGAGAACAACTTGATAAGTTTATTATAGTATACCTTAACAATATTATTATCTACTTAATAAGCGAGGAGGAGTATAGAGAATATATTAAGTGGGTCTTAAAGAGACTATAAAAAGAAAAGATACTAGTAGTAGTTAAGAAATGCGAGTTCTTTACCAGGAAGACCAATTTTATTAGATTTATTATTAAACTAGGTAAAATCAGCATGGACCTAAAGAAGGTAGAAGCTATAGTAAGTTAGTAAGAACTAGAGAACGTTATATAGTTAAGATTATTCCTAGGGTTTTGCAACTACTATAGAAGGTTTATTATATAGTAGTTAAAGAACATTAAGCTATTTATAAGACTTACAAAAAAGGAGGAACTGTAGATATAGGGTAATAAGCAGAGAAAGCTGTTTAAAGAACTTAAAGAGTTGCTTACCTAAGATCCAATCCTTAAGATCTACTAGCTAAGTTTAGACACAATAGTAGAAATAAACGCATTAGACTTTATACTAGGAGCATGCTTGCTATAGAAGCACTAGGATACATAGCACCTAGTAGCGTACTATAGTTAGAAGATAATACCACTAGAACTAAACTATAATATTTATAATAAGGAGTTGTTAGGTATAGTTACAGCACTTAAAAAGTAGAGCATTCTTGTAAGGCATAGAGAAACTATTTATAGTTAGGACAGACTATAAGAACCTAATAGGGTTCCTAATAATAAAAGAGTTAAACTAAAGGCAAGTTAAGTAGGCGGAAATGCTTATAGAGTATTACTTTAAAATTTAGTATACTAAGGGTACTAAAAACGTAAGAGTAGACGCGCTTAGTAGAAAAGCAGAGTTATAGAACAACAAAAAACCGTTAGGCGCTATATTAAAGAAAGACAAAGATAGATTAATTAAGTATAATTATCTAAAACTGGCGGCTATAACGGAAGGACTAGAATAAGTTTATAAGACGCTAGAGAGTAAGTAGTTATAAAGGATCTAAGAAGCATAGTATAAGGATTAAGATTTAGAGCAGTATAAGCACTAAAAAGCTATATATATACCAAAGTTAGTAGTAAAAGAGTTTATAGAAGACTTTTATAAAGAAATAACTTAGGGACATAATAGAGCCATGAGCTTAGTGTTAAGACTTTAAGAAGAGTATATTATTTAAGGAATTTAGGGACTAGCAAGATAAGTTACTAAAGAGTGTTTAGATTATTAAAGAAATAAACTAATAAGGCATAAGCCGTATGGAGGGCTATAACCTATTAAAGTACTAGAGAGACTATAGGAGGTTATATTATAGGACTTTATTATAAAGTTACTAAAGTTAAGAGATTCTATTATAGAATAAGATTATAACGCGATCTTAGTAATAGTAGACAAGTTAACTAAGTAGGGCTACTTTATAGTATATACGGAAGAAATCTTAGCGGAAGATATAGCTAGAATCTATATTAAGGAAGTGTTTATAAGACACGGAGCACTAATAAAGGTTATATTGGATAGAGATCCAAGAATTATAGTAGTATTCTAGGAGGTATTCTTGGCCAAATAAGCGGTTTAAGCAGCAACATTAATAGCATATTACCTATAGAGAGACAATTAAACGGAAAAACTAAACTAAATATTAGAGCAGTACTTAAGACACTATATTAATCACGCATAAAATAGTTAGGTATTATTATTACTAGTTACATAGTTTACGTATAATGTAACACTATAGGAAGGGATAGGCATGTTACCTTTTAAGGCAAATTATAGGTATAAACTAAGAACATTGTTATCGCTATATTAAGTAAAGAAAATAAGTAGCACAGCTAAAGAAAGAATAGAGAACTTAATAAATCTTTATAGTTACCTTAAAGAGATAGCTAAACTAGTACAGGCAAGGATAAAAAAGTACTATAATGCTAAGAGATCTAACGGACTAGATCTTAAGGAGGGAGATAAAGTATGGCTATTACACAATTTTTTTAAAAGTTAACAACTAAGTAAAAAGTTGGACTATGTTAGACTAGGACCATTTAAGGTTAAAGTAAAGATCTTAAAAGTTATATATAGACTTAACTTACCAGAGAAAATAAAGATCTACCCTATATAGTACATTATAATGCTAGAGCCAGTATATAGGAATATTAAGCTACTAGTTTATAAGGCAGATATATATAGAGGCCAAGAAGAAGATAAATGGGAAGTTTTAAAGATTATTAGTTATAAGGACGTTAACAACAAAACATAGTATAAAGTTAAGTAGATAGGCTATAAGGAGACTACCTAGGAACTATTAGAAAAGTTAAAGAACGCTATAAAAAAGGTATAGGAGTATCGGAAGAGAGTAGGTTAGGCAGTATTAATAAGGAAGAATTACTAAAGAATAAGTTACCTAAGGGGGACCTAAGAGGAGCAGCTACTAAGGTACTTAGAGTTATTTCCTTCTCTATTAGAAGAGAATCCGTTCTTTTATTGCTAAGTTCCTAAAGGCCTTATTTTATAAGCTTCTACTCCTTAAAGCAAACCTTCTTACGCACCTTTTTAAAATAGATTAACTAAGCAGAAGCAGCTAGATAAGAGTTAAGAGTACGCTGTTAAGTAGTAGTAGCCTCTTACTTAGCTTTATAAGAATAATAAAGTTTAGCTAGCGCTACTAAAAGCTTATTATTAAGTTTTATAGCGGTAGATTAAACTTAGGACCCTAGTAGTAATTAATAAGGATATTTAAAGGCTATTAAGAGTAATAGGATGCGTATATTTAGTGTTAGAAACCAAGCGAACGTTATAGGATAATTAAACGTTTGCTTTAGTACACTCTAAATAAGAAGAAGGTTGCTAAGACAAAGGACTTGCTAACGCAATATAGACTAACCCCTCTTTTACACAGTAAGAACATAGAGACAGTATTATTTTACTAAGAGATAGTATTATAGCAATAGTATAAGACCGGCAAGCTATAGAAGAAGAAGTAGGAGCCTTAGGTATAATAAGTAATAATATTAACCAAATTAATTAAACGGATATTACACCTCTAGTAGACAACTTAGAGATATTAGGAATTTTTAAGGACAAAGATAAAGAGGAGAGAGATAGTGTTACGGACGCTTTAAGTATAATGCTATAACTACTTAGAGAGGAGTTGGAGAAAGCTAGTTAGTTAATAAGGGCACGATCCAGAATAGATTTAGTGGAACTATATAATAAGGAATGGTAACTAAGGTTATATAATATAATCTATATAATCTATATAATTTATAAGATCTATAATAGAGTAAATAGAGTATATAGAGCAGGCGGAGCAAGGACTTTCTTAGGCATACAGTTGTGTATTTAAGGACCCACAGTCCCTACCTAGATAGTTCCTTTTTTTGTAGTAAATCTTAGAATATAATTAAAGTTAATCTATTAGGTAACTACTTCACTAGTTGTTATTTGTTACTGTTATATTATTGACTTCCTGTTTACCTATATACCTAGCCTATTAGCAAGTCTACCGTAGTATTCCCTACAAGGCTTCGTTACATTAAGTAAACTTTAATTAATTTTATGTCACGGCACTGACCTCTTGCATACTGTTTCATACTGTCTTGTACTATTTCCTACTATTGGCTGGCCCACCACTAGCGCCTTGGCGCCTGGCCCTACTGCTTATATACAATACCCCTTTTGCCTCTTCTCCTCTTTATACCACAACGTAGTTATTTAGCTTACCTGCACAATGGCACTGTGACAGTTTGTGGTATCTCCTCTTACGCCCCGTCGCGATCTCCGCCTCCTAGTTTATAGTCTCCGTTTTCCTAGTATAACTGCAACCCGGCGCAACCAATAACACCATACTATAGCCTTAGATAATCTTAGTATAGTCCTAGACGATCTTAGTATTATAGCCAGCCTTATAGACTTTAATTATATTACCCAGATCCCTTAAAATGGGCGACTATAATATAGATAATACCCTACTGGCGAGTATACGCGAAGCGCTTGCCTGCCTCTTTAATACCTCTCACTCTAATATTGCCTAGGCAATTAGGAGTGGTCTGGAGTACCCTAAGGACCTTAAGGTAGCAGGAACCTTCTAGTACCTCTCTATATATATACCCTTCTTAACTAGCGTTAAGAGCGGTCTCTAGACCGTCTATAATAAAGGCTAAACTGTAAAGCTCTAATATAAAGAAGCTTGCCCGCGAAGCCCTACTGCACGCGTCCACGTCGCCGCAGGTGGAAACATCATCTGGAATCCGTTCCTCTTGATGGCCAAGTGCAGAGGCGATAGTAGAGAGCCGTCGCAGCGCGTGCAGCGCTGTCATGGCGACTCTGTGGTGTTAAGCCCGCAACGCGTATAAAGCATCGTATAAAGCATCACCCTTAACAATACCAGGAGCCTTACTGCCTCCGCTTAGAGCTCCTGTTCTACTATCTAGGGAGGCCTACTAAGGGAAACTAGGATACAAAAACCACCCGATATACGACTACCTGGTTCGCAGCCAGGCCCGAAACTAGCCTTATCCAGCTAGTTGACGTAAATGCGTCCTAGACGTATAACAGGACACCCTTGGGCTTGCACTAGCTCTAAGATCGTAAAGGGAACGCAACAAGGGCGTAGGGATCCTCTTTTTATAAGAACTTGTTAAGGTTAACGCGTCACAGGCACCTTATATGAAACTTATTAAGGCCCTAAGGCCACCGCGAAGAACTTGTTAAGGCCCTGCCTAGAGAACTTGTTAAGACCCCTCCAAGGGCCTATCTGGTATCCGGTACACCCAGGTGACTCAGAAGAGGGTCTTAATAGGCGTGGTGCGCGCGACCTGGTCGACAGCGACAGCGACACGACAGCGACGCGATGGCGACGCGACGGCGACCAGACAGCTCAACGAGGTGGAAACACGGGCAAAGCTCTAGGCAGCGGAAACACAGGCCAGCTTCGACGGCCCCATGGCGTTCGACTCAGTCGACTCACAGTTGACCTACAGTTGACTCACAGGCGTCTCACAGGAGGGTCTTAATAGGCGTGGTGCACGCAACCTAATGTGCATATGTATAAGGCGACTCATAAGAGGGTCTTAATAGGCGTGGTGTACGCAACCTAATGCATATATATGGGGGAGGCTATAGGGGAAACATAGGCCAGTTGGACGAGGACTTGACAGTTAGAGACACAGGCCAGCTTATAGGAAGGGGGGACACAAGCTTAGTTAGTAGGAGAGGGGGGAGTAGGTTGCCTGGCACGGGACCTGTCTCTATGGCCCCCTCCTACAAGACACAGTCGGCCTATTATAAGGAGACTCCTATAGGCAACGCGAAACGGGAACTGGCAGTAGTATAGGGTATTGCGCCCCTACACTACTACTAGCCTCCTGCGGGGCGTAGTACGTAGCAGCCACTGCTAGCTCTAAGGACCTTACCCCTTAGCTGGGCTCTAACCCTTAGTGCACCTGGTAAGCAGGCAGGATTATACCCTAGCCAGAGAGACTGCTACGTGGCTTAAGAGAACGGATGCGCGTGTCAGTATATTAACAGACGGAACCATTTGCCTCTAGGGCGGTACGCCGGTGAGATATGCTTAAGGAGCAAATAGGAGTTACTTAGGCAGGAGAGGTTCTGGCCTAGCCTTAACCGTAGAGGTAGTAACGCCTAAAGGTGGGAATAAGCTACTAAAAACTAGGGTAGAGGCCTAGATAAGCAGGCATGTCAAACTCTACTATATTATAGCTAATATATAACTACCTGCCAGGCAGCAATTAAAAGTGGGCTGAAAGAGCACTGCCCAGTTTCAAAACCAGGCCCCTATACGCGACACGCATAGTCCGCACAGTGCGCGGCCCTTGTAGCCGGCCAACGACGAGCAAGGAGGAAATATATAAGCAGCCATGATTCTGAGGACGAGAGACGATATAAAGACATAAAAAACCAGCTAAAGAATACCCTAAGAAAAGAAGCAAGGAATAACTGGAGACGGTTCATAAATGAACACACTATTAACCTGAGTCTCCCCTATAACAAGGGCCTTTAGACCATAGCGAAATGGGTAAAGAAAAAGGCGGGACGCCTAGTAGAAGATCTATACCTACCACCCCTATAAAGAGCAGGCGAACTATAGGCCATAAGCAACAATAATAAGAAGGCAAAGATCCTTATAGAAAGATTTTTCCCTTAACTGGCTCCAGTAGACCTTAGTAATATTACTGGTAAAACACTAGTAACTTGCCTAAGGGTCAACAGCGACATAATAACTAAAGAAATGGCTAGAACCATTAGCCGCCTTTTAAATAATATAGCACCAGGACTAGATGGGATTCTAAATAAAGCCCTAAAGACCTATGGACCACTTATAGCACCTTAGCTTGCAGATGTAGCCAAAGTATGCTTTGCAATAGGCTACTACCCGTGACTTAGAAGATCCATAACGACGGTTGTCTTATAAAAAGAAGGTAAAGTAGACTACTCAATCCCAGGAAGCTACCGCCCTATTGCCTTAGAAAACACCCTAAGCAAGATCTTAGAAAAGGTTATAGTGGACCGCATAGCAGATATAGTAGAGGAACACGCCCTACTACTATAAAGCCAAATAGGGGCAAGAAAGAATCGCTTAATGCTATTAGCACTTACACTACTCACTACTACCATTAAAACTATATGGGCTATACAAAAGGACTTTGTAGTATTAATGCTTAGCCTAGATATTAGTGGCGCCTATAATAATGTACTCTATAAGCGTCTCCTATACATCCTTAGGGCAAAGGGCTTCCCAGAATAGATTATTTAATTTGTTTAAGAATTTATAGGCCAGAAAGAAATATTACTGGTCTTTAGCGGATACCAGAGCCCCCCTATTATAGTCGCAATAGGAATACCATAAGGATCACCTCTGTTGCCTATACTCTTCCTCTTTTTTGTAAGCAACCTACTTAACACCTTTAAGAAAGGGGCGACCTAGGGGATAGGCTTCGTTAATAACACAAACCTAATTATATATGGGCCAATAGCCGCAGAGAACTGTAGGACACTAGAGAAAGCCTATAACACATATATAGAATAGGCAAGACAATATAGAGTCCAATTCTTACTAGAGAAATACCAGCTAATCTATTTTATAAGAAAATGTAACTAATTTGTAGATCTTTAGTATATAATCTATATCTAAGGCTTTAGGGGTTAACCGGTTTAAGGCCTAAGGGTATTAGGAGTATAGGTAGACAGTAAGCTCTAGTGGAGCGCATATGCGGCGCAAGCGGCCTGTAAGGGCTAAGTATAGTATATCGCTATGTCTAGGATTGTTAATTCTATATAGGGTCCATGCTTCTAGAGGTTACGCCTACTATATATAGCAGTTGTCTGGCTAACCATAATGTATAGATCTAGCATTTGGGCCACTAGAGAAACCAAGAAAGGCCCCCCTAAATTACTCCTTAAATTACTCTAAAAGGTCTAAACAGCCTACCTTAGGAGTATAATAGGCGGGTATAAGCAAACGGCCATAGCACTACTTAAGAAGGAAGCCAATATTCCCCCCCTATAACTATATATTAAAGCCAATACAATATAAAGGGTGTAAAAGGAACGTAACTCTAACGTTATAAAGTATATTAAGACATGCCTAAACAAACTATAGAGGGACCCTAGGGTGCCCTATAGGAGAAGAAACCAACAACCCTAAAGTAGGGAAGATATATTAGGAAAATAGGTAGAGAAAGCAGAAGAAGAATAGTGCGGCGCTAGGGCCTAGGCCTATATAGAGGAGGAAGGGAAACGCGTAAGAGGCCAGTAAAGATAATAGTAAGGGAGAGAAAGGAGCCAAAGTAGAGCATAAAAGAGTACTGGAAAACTATCTACTATAACATAATACTGGTTAGACTGACGCTGGAGAGATAAATAGGAGTTAAAGGTATAGAGGTAGGCTTAGGTAAGGGGAACCTAAGCTATAGTATGGGTAACGCTATAGGAGGTAAATACCTAAGGGCTCCAAGAGGGCCTAATAAAGGCAGAAAATACAATGGCAACACTCTTAAGGACAGGAATAATAGGACTAAAAGATTGGCTTTACTGGGTGGGTGTCCTAGTGGGTAGCCTAAGGTGTAAATATAGCTGGCTAAAACAGACACTAAAACATGTAATACTATTATGCCCCTTACGCACCAGCTAAGAAGCAATACTCTTAGCAGCTAGCACAGAAAACTATAATACACTGCTCTTAATACAGAAAGGCCTTAAGGCGGCTACCTAGTAGCTTATTAGCCAAAATATGCTAGACCAGTTCCGGGTTATAAAGGAAATAGCAATAGAAGGCAAAGGGGTAAGTAATAGGCGCCCCCTAATAACTCTACAGGAGTAGAGTACAGTGTGTAATACTAGCGCGTCCGTAGGTTTGTTATAGCAGCAGTGGTTCCTAAGGAGGTTAAAAAGTAAGGTAGTAGAGCACCACTAGTGACTCGCAGGCGACTTGCAAGCGAGCCCTAAAAGGTGGGGAGACGGATTACGGGGTTTTCTTAAATAGAGTTTTCTCCCCACATGTATATAAGGAGTAGTCCGCGTGGGCCTAACAGGGATCCGAATCGGACATTAAGTAATGAATAATAATAATATAAAGAAGCTTAGCATAAAATTAACTCCCTTAAGATACTCGAACTATATATAAAATAATACAAACAATAAGCTTTAATATACACTGAGACTATATAAAACCTAAGCTCTTAGATTACTATACTTACCCAGACTACTGCCAATAAGAATACCGCTACTAGTTACCCTCTTCCAACTAAACCCTATAGAAGAAAGCGTAAAGTAAAAGACCTAACCCTGTTTAATAGTAAGGGATTACTAACTAAAAAGTAAGAAAAATTTAAAATATAGGAAATAAAGATCTAAGGCGTTTTCTAGAGAGATATAAAGTACTTTAAAACCCTAATAGACAAAGTCCTCTATATGTTAGACATGCTAACTGATAAGGCTTATAACTATATTAAGCATAGCCTTAATATGCTACGTATATACCTAAATAACTTAAGCAAATGGACCTTCTCTAACCGAGAGTTTATGTTTGTGTATATAAGGAAGCACTATAAGATTATAAATATAACCTAAGCAGCTAAAAATAAGTTAGATACCCTATACTAGGGTAAGTGTAACTACTGGTCCTAGAAAGCAGAGCTTAATAAATTAATAATTAAAGTAAATAAGAGTAAGGAATAAAAAGTGGATTTACTTAAGAAGAATATCTCCCTAAAGATAAAGGACCTAGCCCTTACCCTTAGCCGTAAAATTAATAATGCTAACTATAAGGGCTAGAGCGAGCAGATGGATATATTCGCCTATAACCTATAAAACTACGCCCACTAAATAAAGCTAAATACTACTAAGCTAAGTACCGCTAGTAGCTATTAACCTATACCACCTAATAATACCCTAGCACTAGTACTATAGAATAACCTAATAGACCTTAACGTTGTTAAATTCGGCAGTAGTAGTAGCAGCCTCCCTAATAATGTCTAAAGACATCACATAGATAATAGACTCTATATAGTATATAGTTAACCTAGCCACTAGAAAGATGCTTACAACCCTAAGAAGAACCTAAATCCCCTTTTAATGCTACCGCGCCAACCTCTTTCTAGCTATAGTAGATTTTTTAGTAGAGGAGATAGCAACTAAGGCAGTAATTATAGATATAGATATAGACTTAGACACAAAGACTTGTCCCTATAATTCCCTTCCCTAGTATAACCCTAGCTAATAGTTCTATACATAAACTACAGATTAGTCCTTTGCACTACTACTAACTATAAAACCGGCCATGTCCTTGGTAAAGTACCCCCTAGCATATATACACCGTTAGAGACCAATATATTAGGACATACTAGTTAAGACTATAGCTACTAACTAAGCCCTATAATCTAGTTATTAAAAGGCTAACCCTTAAACTAAGTTGCCTCTAAGGGTTAGAACTATATAGGGAGGAAGATAAAAGGATTAGATCTATACTACTAGATTAGTTAGACCTTGTTCTAAGCTAGCTGCTACTTAATTTTAGAATAGCGAATAATGATAGAAATGCTATCCTTATTTAGACTTACCTCTTCTTATTACGCAACCTACTCCTAGAAGCTTTTATTAAAACAGTAAGCCTTATTAATAGTGGTAGTATAGCACTAGTATTTGTAGATAAAGACTTGCTTATAAAAAAGTACAATATTATAATAAAAAGACTCCTAGTTTTAAAACCGCTCCACTTTACTAATAGACTCCCGTCTAGCTTTATTACCTATTACTTTATAGCAAAAATAATAATTGGCCACTATACAGAATTTATGCTCTTTTACGTTATAAAGTTATTACCCTTAATACTAGTAATTCTTGGAATGCCCTAGCTTAAAAAACACAACCTAAGAATAGACTTCCCTATCCTAGAGCTTAAGTTTAACTTTAATTACTGCGCCTATAACTGTCTCCTATAGTATATCCCTAACTGTAACCAAGTAGCACTATATGGACGCATTGTATAGTTAACCCTTAGATACCGTTAGCTAATAGTAAAAGAGGTGCCTAATACTAGTAAGCTAATATACGTAGTAAACGAAACAGAGATTCTAGAAGACTGGACTATTACTCTATCCCTAAAAAAAAAAATACCGCTAGAACTATAAGTCCCCCGTATATACCTATTTAACCTAGGTTAGCTAATAAGATACCCAACTTTAAAATATTTACTATACGTATATATAACCGCACGTATAATAGCTAAGGGCGTTATAGCTAAGGCCGAAACCAGAGCAGTTAAGACCTCCCCTCTATAACGCCTAACCTTATACCTATCTCCCGCGCGTACCGTATAGGGCCGCCGCCTCGTTTCCGCCCCCCTGGGCCAACTAAGCTGTACTAGCCTAGCTATAGCACCGGAGGACTAGACACGCCCCAACCTAGACAATATTAAATACACTTATGCTATTAATTTTACCCAGTTCTGTAAATAAAAAGGCGTAAAGGTGATAAGGATTTATATAGCGGAGTTGGTAGAACTAGTTAAATAAGAAGAACACTAATAACTGCTTAAGGAGCTACCTATAGGCCTAATAGAAGTACTGAACCTATTAGAAAGGTCTTTCCGCTAGCTGGTAAAAGGCGACTATATAATAGAGGAAGCCCATAAAGCGCTACCCTCTTATTTCTATAACTTCCTTAGAACTAACCTAAAAACCAAGCCCAAGTCTCTACGCCGGAAGATAGTTAATACTAATATTAAGAAATTCCTAAAAGGTAAACTAGGATTAACCTATAAAGATATTTTATAACGCTTACTAAATGAGTTTCGTAAATATATTAAACACTTCCTTCCTAAGAATGCAGATAAGCTGCCCCCTTACCAACTATAGGACTATAAAATTAAAATTATGCCTAGAAAGTAGGCCCCGTATTATAAGAATAGACCACTTTTACCTACTAAACTTAGTTATATAAAGAAGTGGATTAACAAGATGCTGGATAAGGGCTTTATCCATAAATTAACCTTACTAGCCGCTGTACTACTTCTCCTTGCTGTAAAACCTAGCGGTAGTATATAAATCCGCTATAACTACCAAGGCCTAAATACGGTTACTATTAAGAATTGGTACCTACTGCCACTGGTCCGCGAGATACTTGACGCACTCTATGGCGCTAAGTACTTTACTAAACTTAATATAATTACTGCGTTTAACCGGATCCGGATTGCGGAAGGTTATAAGTAGCTTATAGTATTTATTACCCGGTTTAGACTCTATAAGATATTAGTTATACTATTTAGTCTCTATAACACGCCTACTACGTTCTAGAACTATATTAACTATATTTTATATAACGCCCTTAATAACTACTGTACTGCGTATCTTAATAACGTCCTTATCTTCTTTAAAATACGCGCCAAGTATATAAAATATATAAACAAAATTATCCAGAGACTTGGTAACGCTGAACTCTAGATTAATATTAATAAGTCTGAGTTCTATGCTACTAAAATAAAATACTTTAGCTTAATTATCTTAACTAACGGTATAACTATAGACCCTAAGAAGGTGTAGGCCTTATAAGAATAGAAGGACCCAATATTAGTTAAGGAACTGTAGCAATTTCTTAGCTTTGCGAACTTCTATTAACAATTTATCTAAGGCTACTCTAAGGTAGTTAAGCCTATAACTAGGCTACTAAAGAAAAATACTAGCTGGTTATAGGGCCCGGATTAAGCATAGGCGCTCTAGACCCTAAAAATAGCGTTTACTATAGTACCGGTCTTGGTATACTATAACTATATAAAGAAGACCGTAGTAGAGATAGACGCCTTAAAATAGGCTTTAGGAGGAGTGCTTTACTAAGCTAGCGAAGATAGCAAACTTAAGCTAGTTGCATTCTTCTCTGCTAAGTACTCTGCCCCTAAATATAACTATAAAATATATAATAAGGAACTCCTAGTAATTATAAAAGTACTAGAAGAATGGCGCCCTAAACTATAAGGAACTAAGTAACCGTTTAAGATTATTACGGACTATAAGAACCTCTAGACCTTTATAATAATAAAACAACTAAACTAGTGCTAAGTCTGTTGGGCTGAGTTCCTTTCCTAGTTTAACTTTGTTATTACCTATAGGCCGTCGAAAACGGACTCTGCACCTGTACGTGGTGACGGCTACGAACCTAGGTCTTTGAAGTTCAGACTTAGAGCCAACGCAGAGACGTCGCACAGCGTGCGATAGGACCTGGTGGTGGTGGTTGTGAGCGTTGGGGCGGTGGTGAAAGGTTTTCGCATGGGATGGTAAGATCTCGAAAACCACCACTGTTGGTACCCCTTCACGATAACGGCTACTACTACACTGTTCTCTCAAGGCACCTGTACGATCCAACATGGATGCGCAGCATTCGATAGCATCCCCCGACCCCCAATAGAAAGCATCGACGACCTCTTATATCGACGAACGAGCGAACGAACAGACAAACGAGCAAATATACGGCCCCTCCTAACCCCCAGGGCGATCGCCCGCGGAGTATGCGGTCACTCGCCGTCAACTACTAAATACCTAGCAGCCTGGATTGCGACCCATGGTTTTCCCTGTCTTCTTTTAATGGAGTGGTGACCCTAAGAAAGGGCCTAGCTGGGGCCTAGGCACAAAAGATACCCAAATACAACATATCCCGCTGTTAGTATTATGGTAGTTAGAACGGATGAATCCCCCTTACGCCTTCGATAGGCCCTAGGGGGGGGGAGGTATGGCGTATATGGCAATAGTTAAACAAGAGATAGCACACAGGGGATAGCTAAGATATGGGAAACAATAATAACAACAACACAATAATTAATTGGCAAGGCCTAGCTGGGACGTAGTAAACCCCAGCTTAGATAAGCTAGAGGAGGAAGCAGTGGTTCCTAAGGAGTTCGAACATCCAAGGAGGACAGGACGTAGCCGTAGGCCCGCAGGGCCGCTGCTACGGACGGACATGGCAAGCTGGGGTTTTTCATCCTACTGAGGTGGCTTATAGGGTTTTTCCTCCCCCAACCCAACTGCAGGGTTTTCTTCATGTAAACTATAAGTTTTCCCCCTGTGACGGAGTAGTCTGCGTGGGCCAGTAGGATCCGTATCAGACGTTAATCAAAGAATTATTATTATTACCTATAGGCCTAGTATAAAAGCTATAATCTTAGATGCTCTTAGCCGCCTCCTAGGCGTAGTACCTACTAATGCTGGTAATAAACGTCTACAACACCGAGACCGTATTATTTTACTACTAAAAAAAGGCAACCCCGCTATTCTAGACGAGCTACTAAGTAAATCCCAAGACTAGAGCGTTGAAGACTTTATTGCAGTAATAAACCTAAAGCCTAAGAAAAAACCCCTTAAGGAACTTATTAAGAATGCCTATAAGGAGAATAAATTAGCTAGAGATATATTGGCCGCGCTATAAGAATAGGAAGGCCATAAGGCACGCCGCTGGCCCAAGCAGATTAGAAAGTTGCTCCGCTGTAATAAATCTAAATGCTTAATTATTAATGGCCTAATCTACTATAGAAACCAAGTATTTGTCCCCGATTTACCTAAACTCCAACTAGAAGTTATACACTATACGCATAGTTTAGGTCCTATAGGCCACCTAGGTCGCGTTAAGACCCTAAACCTCCTTAGTTAAACCTATTAGTGGCTAGGTATTTTATAGTTTACGGCTACCTTTATAAAAGACTACGCTCTTTACTTCCGTATAAAGACTCTACGCTTAGTACCGCCCGGTTTTCTAAAACTACTAGAACTACTAGTCCACCTATAGACCGATATCTCTATTAACTATGTTGTTAACCTACCTAAGTGCCTTTATAACGGTAAAATATATAGATATATCTTTATTATTATTAGCCACCTAATAAAGATAAGATACTTTATTTCTATTACCAGCCTAGACACTAAGGAGCTTGTTAAAGCATTTACCTACACTATCTATAAGTTATACGGCGCCTTAGGTACTATCGTTTCTGATAGAGGGTCTTTTATTTATCTCTAACTTTTGGCGTTGCCTAAACTAACGCCTAAAGGTAACCCTAAACCCTAGTTCTGTATAGTACCCTAAAATAGATAGTTAGACTAAGATCGTTAATATAGCAATAAATAAGTACCTACGCGCTTTTGTAAGCTTCACCTAAGATAACTAGGTAGATTGGCTTCCCCTTACTAAGTTTACTATAAATAACTAAGTTAACGAGACTATAGGAATCTCACCATTCTTTACTAACTACGGCTATAACCTACGTTTAGGCATTAAACCAGCGGACCCCTAGCTATTAGCCCTATCTATATATATAAAGAAAGAGTACCTGCAAGCTAATGCTATCGCTAACCGCTTTAAGCGTATCCTAACTTAGCTTAAAGCTCTAGCTTATATCTCCTAGTAACACTATAAAGATAACGCCAATATAAAACAGGACGAAGGTATAATATTTAAAAAGGATAATATGGTTATAGTTAGCCTTAAAAATATAAAGACTAACCAGCCTAAAAAGAAGTAGGATGATAACTAGGATAGACCCTAGCCCGTCTTAGCTGCCTATAGAGGGGTAGTTATAGTAGACCTCCTAGACCACATTCGCGTTAATAAGTCTTTTTATATATTAAAAGTCCGCCTTTAGTTCCCTAAGGAGATCCCTAGCTAAGCACGCATTAATAAAGAGGAACGTTGTAATATTATAGGTAGGATAGCCAAAAGAGATAACGGCAATATTACGGACAAATAGGAATTTAAAAAAAATCTTAATATATATAATAAATAAAGGGATGAGTACGGCTTAACATATTATATTAAGTGGAAGTATTATAACTAAAAAACCTAAGAACCTAAGAAGTCTCTAAAAGGGTGCGAGCGCGCACTACTAAAGTTTTATAAATAATACCCTAAGAAGCCCGGACCTCTAGACTAGGTACAAAGTAAGAGAGACTTACCATATTAAGGCCGTGGGCGACGACTATAATAATTTAGAAAAGTTAAGATCTTATAGAACTTTAACCACCGGTTAAAGTTGTCTAATTAGTTAGATTCTTGCTAAGAGCGCCGCGCCTAATTAATTTAGGTGGCGGTGTGAAGTTCTGCCGACGCTACCTATTAAGCCGACCAATTAGGATTTTCCATCTCTAGGATGGAAAATCGCCATTGGCTTGGCTAAAAGCGGTAAGCTAAACTGATATCTTTGCGTACTAAGTCTACCGTTTTCCACTAATACCGTAGCTACTGGTTATATAACCGCAATTTGTTAGTACCGCAATATTCTGTTCTGGAGTTACTTATTTGGTTTAGGGACTAAACCTTCTAGGGGAGGGGAGTACTGTTACGGCACTAACCTCTCGCATACTGTTTTATACTGTCTCGTACTATTTCCTACTATTAGCTGGCCCACCACTAGCGCCTTGGCGCCTGGTCCTACTGCTTATACATAATACCCCTTTTACCTCTTCTCCTCTTTATACTATAATGTAGTTATTTAGCTTACCTGCATAATGGCACTGTGATATTTTAGGAGCTTAACCTTATATAAGTTGCCTACTTTATTAAGGATTTTATACAGTCCTACTATTTTATAGTCTAGCTTATAGCTAGGCCGTTCTATCTTTTAGTTCTTTGTTATAACCTAGACTATATTACCTATAGTAAAGTTAGGCTCGCGCCTATACTTATTTACCTATTATTTTATTAATTTTTAAGCCTTTTTTAAGTTTATATAAGCTACTATTTAGGCTTTTTCTAGGCGTCTAGCGTATTACTTTACTTCCTTATAAGATAGTTTTTTACGTATAGTCTATAGCCTTTCCGGTCTATTTTAACCAAAGCTTATATAGGGTAAATACTCTATTTCTAGCTAAATAGGTGCAAATCCTATAGAGTTATAGGGTAAGGTTGCCTGGGCGTAGTAGTTTACTCTAGTTATTCTAAGAGTAGTTAATAAAGGGCTAGAGTCTCTAGTCTAAGTATTAATTTATAACATCCGTCTAACCATCTATCTAAGGGTAGTATACTATAGAAAGCTTTAGCCTAATATTAAGGATTTAAATAAACTTATTTTAGAAGGCCAATATAAACTACGGCCTATAATTGGATATAATAGTATCTAGTAGTCTGTAAACTTAGTAGATATAATAGATATATAATTAGGCTACCTTCTTAGTATTAATATCCTTATAATAGGGTATTAAGAATAGGCGCTTACTAAAGCGGTTAACTAGGATTATAACCGTATTGTATCCGTTATAGTTTAGAGGTAGTTTATAGAAGTCTATAGAGTTATACTGTTAAGGGCGTTCTGGTATTAGGAGTGGCTTTAATAGTCCTAGAGTCTTATCTTATAGAATTATAGACCTATAGTAGTTATTATAGTTCCGTATATAGTGGTTACTAATAATTCTATGGGTCTTATTTTTTCTAGGGCAAACTATAGAGACCTAGGCATAAGCTTTAGCAATAAGCCGAGTCCGTAAGTTCTATTTCTCTACTACTACTAGCCGTTAGTGCTTAAGTAGTCTGTCTTTAAAAGACTATATATTGGGGTTGTCCTAAGGACAACCCAAGGTAACTGTAATAATATCCCTTATAAGTAAAAACTAGTAGTATGGCGCGCTATAGGTCTAGGATAAGCTTATTAAAGAGGTTTAGCATTAGGTCTTTATAGGGAATTTAGGTTTAGCCGGCTAGGTATAAAAAGCGGGTCTAAAAGGCCAAAAAGGTCTCCATTATTTTTATTATTAGACTTTTATAATTAAGATAGGCGTTTTAAACCTTAAAGGGGTCCTTATAAATAGAAGATAGGTAAATAATTATCTTTTCTTTTAAGAGAAAGGGGTCTGCTAAGTCCTAGGCGTATCGCAGACATAGATATGTCTATATATCCCTACTAGTACGGCTGAAAATATAGGCTATTTTAGCTTAGGTAGTAGGAAAGTGGTCCGTATTAACTTTAAGCTTATCCTATAATTAAAGCTTCTAATTATTAAACATAGTGTTAGTTCTATCTATATATAGTAGGGGGTCTACAACCTTTACAGACCGTAATAATACTAATACTATACGCTAGGCTAGGGCCTTAAGGACTATAGCAAGTCTCTAGGTATCTAATAACTTATTGCTAGGTATAGGGGTATCTCTAACTTTAAGTAGCTCTTAAAGTTATTTAATTTCGGTATTAGCTGCTATAAGCTCTACCTAGGGGTTTAAATTAGTAGCTATTTTACTATTAAAGGTAGTCGAGGGTCCTACGACTACTTTACTGGCTGCTATATTTCTTAGCATAGTAGTAAGGGTATTAGGTAATTTTTAGCAGGTTTCTATAGGGGTTCTAGTCCGTATATATTCTATAGGTCCTATTCTTAGGGTTTTATCCTATTTTTTTAGGTTCTGTCCTTATAGTTCTAGTAATATTTTTAGGGTCCTATTTTATATCCTTATCCTTTTTATAGTCTATAAATATATTTAAGTTCCCTTTTAGGAAGAAATAGTAGTAATGAGCTTTAGATAATATTAGCGACCTAGTTAATTAAGGTATAAGCACGGTAAGAAGGACGCGCAAGCCTATATAATTAGATTGTCTATAAACAAAAATCTAAAGCTAGAGAAAGGAAAAGAGAAGAATAGTCGCGCCGCTCGAAGTTTTATATAATCCTCTAGTTATATAACCGCAATTTACCATTATATAACCGCAATCTACTATCGCCGTAACAATATCTAAGTCTATAGACTACTAATTATATAAGCTTACGCTTGTTATATTACAGTTCTAAAGTCTTAATTAACTAAGTCGTTATAACACCTAGCCTATTAATAAGTCTACTATAGTAACTACAATAAGCATTGCAATGACGAAGTATTATATACGAACACTAAATAAACATGCATTAGATTTAAAGAATTAATAGCTATATACGGCTGTCGTAATACTTAAGAGGATTGCTAGAGAGCTTAATAGGAATGTAGTAGCAGCTAAATCTATATAGGGGCTCTAGTGCGGATAAACTACCTGCTAAACGATGTAAATAAATTAAAAAACTAAGAAAGGAATCCTATAAGCTCGGACCCCTAGAACTCGGCCACCCCCCGAACTCGGCCACTTAAGCGAATCGAACCCTACCACTTCTAAAGCTATCTATACCTAACCAAACCAATTTAATCTTCTACCCCTACGTGCTATTTAGTAAATCAGCCCTGGCCTTTCGATCTGACGCCTTTTAAGGCTTTTATTTTAACTCCTTTGCCCTTATTTTAGCCTTTTTCCACTCTGCCTTCCCTATACCTTATTCAATCAAATCTATATTTATAAATTATATATAGATCTACAGCTACCTACCTATAAAATTTTAGGCTTTTAAAGTCCTTAAGCTGCGATCTCAAGCTATATATTTAAGCGTCTTTATATACAGCCTCTATAGTAAGTTGCTTAAGTTGTTGACTTCCTTTTTATAAAAGTACTAAGTCTTTTAATTAAGTATATACTCGTTATAAAGGCCTTAAGTTACCTAATATATATTATAGGCCTTTTTTAGAGTGTCTATGATACTAAACTAATTACTATTAGCTTATTTAAAGCTTAAAGCCTCTATTAAAGCCTTATTTTTAACCTATAAAGACTTAAAGCCCTTACGCGGATTCTATAGATAAATACTAAAGGTATACTACCTAAATTTAACCATTTTGCTAAAAGTCCTTCTTTTTAGGGTTTGTAGTTATACTTAGTAAAGCAGCACCCTTTAACTAAAGTTATATTGTTAAGAAATATAAGCTCTATAATTTAGTCCTAATATTTTAATTTTATAAAGGAGAAATATAATATATTTAAGGGTTATTATATTAAATAAAGCTATAGAAAAATAAGTTATATATTATATTATATATATTTTAATAAAAACCTAATTATATAGCGGCTTATATAGCTATTAAAAAATAATAATTAAGCTTTATTACCAAAAAATTTAGTTTTAGGTAAAAAAAATATTAGTAAATTAGTTAAATATAATAATATTTATTTTTTACTTATTTTATAATATTATAATAATTTATTACTTAACGTCCGATTTGTATCCCTATTGGGCCCACGCGGACTACTCCTTATATATATGTGGGGAGAAAACTCTATATAAGAAAACCCCGTAATCTATCTCCCTGCCTTTAGGACTCGCCTATACAGCGCCTACGAGGCGCCTACGAGTTACCTATGGTGCTCTACTACCTTACTTTTTTTGACCTCTTTAGGAACCACTGCTGCCGTAACAAGCCTACGGACGCGCTAGTATTGCGAACTTAACTCTACTACTATAGAGTTATTAGGGGGCGCCTGGTGCTCGCCCCTTTGCCTTCTATTACTATTTCCTTTATAACCCAAAACTGGTTTAGTACATTTTGGCCAATAAGCCACTAGGTAACCGCCTTGAGACCTTTTTATATTAAGAGTAGTGTATTATAGTTCTCTGTGCCAGCTATTAAGAGTATTGCTTCTTAGTTAGTATATAAGGGGTATTATAGTATTATATGTTTTAATGTCTGTCTTAGCTAGCTATATTTATATCTTAAGCTACCTACTAGGACACCTACCTAGTAGAGCCAATCTTTTAGTCCTATTATTCCTGTTCTTAAAAGTGTTGCCATTATATTTTCTGCCTTTATTAGGCCTTCTTAGAGCCCTTGGGTATTTACTCCCTATAGCGTTAACTATACTATAGCCTGGGTTCCTCTTGCCTAAGATAGCCTCTATACCTTTAACTCCTATACACCTCTTTAGTGTTAGTCCAGCCAGTATTGTGTTATGGTAGATGGTTTCCCAGTACTCTTTTATACTCTACTTTAGCTCCTTTCTCTCTCTTACTGTTGTCTTTACTAGTCTCTTATACGTCTCCCTTCCTCCTCTATATAGGCCTGGGCCCTAACACAGTACTATTCTTCTTCTGCTTTTTCCACTTGTTTCTCTAATATGTCTTCCCTACTTTAGGGTTATTAGTTAGCTCTCCTATAGGGCACCCTAGGGTCCCTCCATAGTTTATTTAGGCGTGACTTAATGTACTTTATAACACTAGAGTTGCGCTCCTTTTACACCCTTTGCATTATAGTGGCTTTAATATATAATTATAGGGGGGGGATATTAGCTTCCTTCTTAAGCAGTGCTATAGCCGTTTGCTTATACCCGCCTATTATGCTTTAGAGGCAGGCTGTTTAGACCTTTTAGAGTGGTTTAAGGAGTGATTTAAAAGGGCCTTTCTTGGTTTCTCCTATAGCCCAAATACTAGATCTATACGTTATGGTTGGCCGGACAACTGCTATATATAGTAGGCGTGACCTCTAAAAGTATAGACCCTATATAAAATTAACAATTCTAGATATTATAATATACTGCGCTCTACTAAAGCTTACTGTCTACCTATACTCCTAATACCCTTAGGCCTTAAACTAGTTAACCCCTAAAGCCTTAGATATAGATTATACGCTAGAGATCTGTAGGTTAGTTACGTTTTCTTATAAAATGGATTAGCTGGTATTTCTCTGGTAAGAATTGGACTTTATGTCGTCTTGCCTATTCTATATAGGTATTATAGGCTTTCTCTAGTATTCTGCAGTTCTCTACAGCTATTAGCCCATATATAATTAGGTTTATATTATTAACAAAGCCTATCCCCTAGGTTGCCCCTTCCTTAAAGGACTTAAGTAGGTTGCTTATAAAGAAAAGAAAGAGTATAGGTAAGAGGGGTAATCCTTGTGGTATTCCTGTTATAACTATAATAGGGGGGCTCTGGTATCTGCTAAAGACTAGCAATATTTCTTTCTAGCCTATAAACCCTTAAACAAATTATATAATCTATTCTAGGAAGCCTTTTGCCCTAAGGATGTATAGGAGGCGTTTGTGGGGTATATTGTTATAGACACTACTAATATCTAGGCTAAGCATTAATACTATAAAGTCCCTTCGCATTGCCTATGTAGATTTAATGGTGGCGGTAAGTAATATAAGTGCTGATAGTGTTAAGCGGTTCTTTCTTGCCCCTATTTAACTTTATAGTAGTAGGGCGTATTCCTTAGCTATGTCCGCTATATGGACCGCTATTACCCTTTCTAAGATCTTGCTAAGGGTGTTTTCTAAGGTAATAGGGCGGTAGCTTCCTAGGATTATATAGTCTGCTTTACCTTCTTTTTATAAAATAACTATTATTATAGACCTTTTAAGTTATAGGTAGTAGCCTATAGTAAAGTATGCTCTAGCTACATCTATAAGCTAAGGTGCTATAAGTGGTCTATAGGTCTTTAGGGCCTTATTTAATATCCTATCTGGTCCTAGTACTATATTATTTAAAAGGCAGCTAATAGTTTTGGCTATTTCCTCTATTATTATATTGCTGTTAACCCATAGGCAAGTCACTAGTGTTTTACCTGTAATGTTACTAAGGTCTGCTAAAGCCGGTTAGGGGAAGAACCTTTCTATAAGGACCTTTGCCTTCTTATTATTGTTATTAGTAGCCTATAACTCCTCTACTCTTTATAGGGGTGGTAAGTATAGGTCTTTTATTAGGCGCCCTACCTTTTTTTTTTAATACCTATTTTGCTATAGCCTAAAGGCCCTTATTATAGGGGAGGCTTAGGTTAAAAGTATGCTTATTTATAAACCGTCTCTAGTTGTTCCTTACTTCTTTTTTTAGGGTATTCTTTAACTAGTTTCTTATGTCTTTATATTATTTCTTATTTTTAGGGTTGTGGCTACTTATATATTTCCTTCTTACTTATTATTGGCTGGTAATAAGAACTGCGCATTATATGGACCATGCGTGTTATATATAGGGGCCTAGTTTTAAAACTAGGCAGTACTCTTCTAGCCTATTTTTAATTGCTGCCTAGATCCTTTCTAGTCTTTGGTTAATTTCCTTAGGGGTAGCTAATAAGCCTTACTTGTTTAGTATTAGGTGAATTTCTTCTAGGTCTTAAAGTTATTGTTTAACTATACTAAGGAAGCTATCTATCTTAAGCTTCCTTATTACGTATCTTTTACTATTTAGTTGCGCCTTAATATCTAGGTCTAGCTGTATCTAAATAGGGATATAGTTTAAGGCGAGTGCCTATTCTTCTTTAGGGTTACACCTTTTAAGTCTCTAGTATAGGCCTTTATCTATAAATATAAGGTTAATTATAATTCTAGTGGTGCCTTATTGCCATATAATTGCTCCTAGGGGGGTAGCCAGTTTAAGGCCCTAGATGTCTATAGCTCTTAGTAGGCACTTTGCCTATTATTTAGCAGCGATATAAATACACCCCCACTACGGGTAGTGGAGGTTTATATTACCTAATAGGATAAACTCTGTGTCTTTAGTTTCTAGTAAGCTTATTACTAATATAATGTTCTCTGTTTATGGGACCCCTTTAACACTAGGGTTATACACATTAATAATTTGTACTGGACCCCTATATATCTAGATTGTTATAACTGTAATATCTAGGTTAACTGCCTACTATAACTATAAGGATAGGCTAATAGCCTTGCTAATTATAAAGCATATATATATAGCTGCTTTTAGTTTATATAGGAGCTAGAACCCTTAGGGGCAGTATGTTAATTGTGTAAAGGTATTATAATATAGTATTTCTTTAGGTCTAGACTGTCTAGTAGGGGCCTTACAAGACAGTGGTTTGTATTGCCGCAGTTATACTATATAATAGATAGGTAGCGGACCCCTAGTAAGGGTTCTTTATCTTTCCTTTATTCCTCGCTTCTTTTATTTCCACTTTCTCTAGGATTTTTAGAACTTCTGTCTCTTATATTTACACCCTAGTTACTACTTATTTTATATAGAGCTTTTTATTCCTATATTTTGTGTTCCTACTAGCGCTTCTATATCTAAATCTGTTATTGTCTCTAGCTTTTCCCCTAATCTTACTAGTTAGCTATATGCCCTTTATGGGCTGGCTATAAATATTATATTTGCCGCGTTAAGTCTAATTCTTAATTATCTTAGTCTTAAGCTTGCTGTAGCTGTCTATAGGGGCCTTTCTATAGGGCGTCCTCTCCCTTATATCCCCCTAGCTTATTGCCTGTTATTTCCATTTATATAACCTAGCATGCAGTTATTCCTGTAGCTGTTAAGCCCTTGCCTTCCGTCTCCTATATTTAATGCAGTCTTTTCTCTCCTACGCCTTATATGTGCTTTAGTAGCAGTTTACGCATTTTATTTGGTCTTAATTTAAGCAGTGTCTTATATTATAGGGGCCTGCACAGTAGCCATAGCACACCTATACTGCGCATATAGACTAGGTGTGTCTCTATTATATACAGCAATAGCATTATTCTAGGCATAGTCTGTGGTTATAGAGCCTTATATTATATATAAGGCCATTTATAATTATTCCTTTTTAGATAAGAAGTTTTTATATTTTTAGTATAAGTGTGCTAATAATAAGGGAGCCATGCATTTAACTAGCGTCTCCCTAGCGAGTCTCTAGCAACCCTTATATCCTCTTATTATTCTTATTATTTGCTTAGTTTACATTTTCCTATTAAAGCTATTAAATTTAGGTGATTTTGAGTCTTGGTATAAGGCGTTTTATTTATCTTACTATCTCCTATATAATTACTATATTGTCCGCCTAGCGTCCTTTTTCTACCCTAAGGCTTATAGGAACCACTAGGACTTTAACTAGATAATCCTTATAGAGTACTTTTATGCCAATACATTCTCCTAGCCTATCCCCTACCCTTATAGCTTATTCCTTTAACTGTTGGTCCTTTAGGGTAACTCTTATATCTTTACTCCTAAGGTATTAGACTATAACAGCGTTATAGACCTCTTTATAAATTTTTGTAAGGACTTCTGTTTCTAACTGTCCTCTAAGCCCCTTTACTTTTTCTATGTTTGGTTATATTATAATTATATACCTAGTTATTGTCTTAAGGGGGGTGGGTTCCCTATACTGTAGGAGCATAGCTATAGCGGCTTAGGTATAGTTCGCCGGTAAAGGGGGGTTTTATTTATTTTTAATTTTATTTAGCCATTAGAGGATTTAATTAAGGGTTTGCTAAAGGGGCGCCTAAGGTTTACTAGACTAGCGGAGCCATTCTACTAGCTATGTTAGTTTATTATAGCTAATAGTTACTCCCCCGTAATTCTAGATACTAGACGCGTCTAGTAGGCTATATATTTTATTAAATGCCTTCTTAATAGAGGTATTTCTGCTTTATAGTGTAGTATTCGCCTATCTTTATTGTGGAGGGCTATTACTGGGCATAGTTCTGGCGGTCGCGCGCGAGTGCGAACCACCGTCATTTAACATGTGCCTCCCCTACGATGCATATATCTTAGGGGGAGTCTCTTGGTGTTTTTCAGGGATCTTTTAGTTGGTTTTGGTCTTTTAGGCCGGGTGCAGAAAGAGCTCCAAAGTCTCTATTTTTTTGTAATATTATATATACTTAATAGGGTGATTTTTCTTAGTGGAATTATATTAATTAAAAGTGTTTTCCTTTAAAATTTATAAGAAGTTTAATTAAATAATTAAGAGCAGATATTTTCTCTATAATAAATGCCCACTTATAATTATTTAGTGACTATATAAATGTCTTCTTTTTAAAGGTATCTCTAATAGTGATTTAGTTTATATATACACTTAATATAACTTTAAATTCATTTATATATTAGGTATTTTCTACTTATATATTAACCTTTCTTTATACATTTTTATAAAGGGTATAGAATTTTTTAATTTACTTTAGTTATGCCCTATTAATTTATATGCTTTCCATTAACTAGGGAAATAATTTTTTTAATATATTTTTATTTAAAATAGCTAATTACATATATTTAACTTAGGTGGTTTATATCGCTATTTTAATTAAAGGTTTAGATTACTATTCTTCTATAACTATATATATAAGGGAATAAATCTTTATAAATCCTATTTAAGTACTTAATTAATAAGCAAGGCCCCCTGTGTAGGAGTTAATAGCTATTTATATTAGTATATAAATTGCCTAAGAAGCGTGCCACTTAATTAATCGCTTAAATTAACAAAGGGATACCATATGTAAGTATAGCTTTTCGCGCATACTTATAAACACCAGATTTGAAATCTATGATAGCTCTTTATAAGTTCTACTTATTTTAGTCTATATTGATCGATTCGTTGTAGAGAAAATAAATTAACAAATTAGTGGGTTGATTTTAGTTGGGTGGCCGACTTTGGGAGGTGGCCGAGTTCTAGGGGTCTGAGCTTAACACCAGCTATGACAGCGCTGGGGCGCGTTACCTAGTTAGGGGTTCGCTTAGGACTTGGCATATATATATATAGATATAGCCTTACCACCTTCTCTTACTCCTTAGCTTAATATCTTCGTAATATAACATTTGTTCGCTTTATCTTAAAGCATTTATTTAAGTCTCTGTCGAGATATTTGTTTAATGGTTCAAGCCGTCACACCAGCTATATATATAGCGTAGCGCATATAACGGGCAGTCCCGTTACAATAAGGCTCTATTATAATATCTCTATGAAATTAATATAGTAGAGATAGTAGTATATAACTATAGGTTTATAGAATTAATATAGCACTTCCTTTTCTCTTATAGGAAGTAGATATAATAGATAATTAAACTAAGAGAGTAGTATAGAGACTAATTTAGGGACCTATTATATATATCAGAAGGCTACTTAAGTAGATAAGAAAGAGGTAGAAATATTAACGGTTTAATTAAACGTTAAAAGCTAGATATTAGCGTAGTTAGGACTATAATTTCATTTATAAAGGAGACTAAATGTTTATGCCTAAGAGTATAAGATATAGAAAGTATAGAAGTCGACCTTAATAAGTGAAGGTTCCTAAGGACTCCTTTTCTAATCTCTTAACCAAATATACCGCGGGCCTCCTTTATATATACCTCTACTAATTATAACGGGACTAGCCTAGTTATAGTAGGAATGTCTTAGTAAAACACTTAACAGATAAGTTCTAACGCTTTAATTAAATTCTACCAAATTCCACTAACTTAATTAAATTCCACTAAGTTCCACTCTTAATTAAATTCCACTAAATTCCACTAATATAATGGAATTTGGTTAAAACCTATTAAAATCCGCATAGGCTTATACCTACGCGTCCACTGCTAAGACCCTAAATATTTAGTTATAAGTTTCCTATATTCCTTTCTCTTCTTTATATAACGTCTTATATTTAGCAAGAGCTATATACCCTTAGATTAGATAGAATTTATATTATTCCTTTAAATCTTCCCTAAAGCCTCTTCGCGCCCTTATATTATGTTATGTTAAAACAACTACTATTAAAATAGTAAACAAACCCAAATCCCTTTTAATAACTATAAGTATTATAACCCTAGTTAGGGAACAGTTAACCATAATATAATAGTCCTTTATAGACGCCTTAGCTTAGTAGTAGGCTGCACTAGAAACCTAGCACTAGTAATTAATAGAAGCACTCTATAAAGAACTCTGTAATATTAAGGCACTTATATTATAGACCCTAATAATAATACCTATAAATAAGATTAATATAATAGAATCTAAACCTAGCCTGTTAAATAAGAACATAGAACTAGTAATAGTAGCTTAACCTATATATATAATAAACTAAGTACTTATTACAAAATCTAAAAAGCTCCCTAATCCTCTAATATTTAATAGAAACTAAAATAACCTATATCCCTTTATAACTAAGCTCCGTCTTAAACTCTTAATAAACTATAATTAATACCCTACTAAAGCTAGTAAGGTTAG
>Ga0307507_10003848_pt1 | contig 27991 bp, 8 predicted proteins | sample 7_EM_MG_FD_207223 | JGI IMG/M metagenome (GOLD analysis project Ga0307507, IMG submission 207223) | Populus trichocarpa ectomycorrhiza microbial communities from riparian zone in the Pacific Northwest, United States - 7_EM | ecosystem: Host-associated > Plants > Roots > Unclassified | place...
TGGGTAGAAATAATCAATTCCATTAATTTCCATACAAAATTTGGTGGTGGGTGGTGCGCGGGCTTACTCCGGCCCGAGTCCACGATATTTCGCAAAGGACTGTATAGTAAGCTTATAAGTTCTCCACCTTTGTATACTTAGTAGTGATAAGTTAGCCAGCCTGTAACTTATTTAGTCCTCTATAAAGAAAAGACTTGTTATAAAACATAGAGTTATTCTAATTAGATTAGATTAGCTTAGTAAGCCTATGGCCCTTCTTAGCACCCTATAGCGTAAGAATAAAACACCTCTACTAATCTCTCTACTGGCTATGGTCCTTATCGCCTCTTCTCTATAACCTCCTTTTTACCGTATTCGCTGCTTGCTTAGCCTTATATAACTACACTACTAAGGTCGATTGTGGGATAATACTTGGAAGCGTGTTTATATATCGCCAGACAAATACCAAGCGCTATAGGATACGTTGGAGAAGGACACACGCCTTAGAGCTTGGGTTGTGGACAAGCTTTAATATAATTATGATTTAGTTATACCCGAGAATTTCCACTCTTCGGCCCTAGCGTTATAAGAATATAAGGAGCGGTATTTATACTCCTACTGCCCTCTAAGATTTAGTATATTTTATCCACATATCCTCTTACAAAGAAAATGGCTTTAGAGCCCTTTTAAGACACTAATGTTACTAGCATCCTTTAGGAACCCAGTAACTAAAACATAGTGCCACCCTTATTTAAAGTGGTGAAGCAATACAAACCGCGAGGTAAATGGACATTATATTAGCTTGCTTTGTCTACTAGTTTTGTATACCGTTAATGTAATAAGTAGAAGACGGCGAAGCTTGTAGCTACACGCTATAATCAATGGGACGACCTTTGCTATAATGCTTGTTACGGTCAGCTTTTCTTAAAGAAGTAATAAGGTCTGCAATGCCCTAGAGCTAATAAGATATATTAAAACCTAACTGATTTAGGAGGGAATTGCTATCGATTTAGTCTAATTTTAAGGGGTATATTATAGGGGATTTTTGCATCTAGTGCAAATAAATGGAGATAAACGCTCGTTACCTATACAAAATAGACACTGGCGAGGGTTATATTCTAAAGGGAATAAATAAGGCGTTGCTAAGGAGATAGTAATGACGATGCGTTTCCCTTGTAATATATACTAGTAGAGGGGGAGTCTGTGTATACTGGATCTAGTTCTGGGAACTGGAACCTGTTTTTAGGAAATAGGCTAATTAACTGCTGTAAAAAGAGGTTAACTATATCCGTATTTAGCATATTAGATTTAGCTTGTTTTAGGACTAGTAATTGTTTATTAGCGTTCTTGGGCGCCCCTTTAGCCTCGCTATATAAGAGCTCCGCTGTATTGGAGCCTTATGTATCGCGGAATAAACTAAAACCGATAAGTATGACTAGTTATAGACTAGAAAACGCTACCTACTTATTATAGCTTAGTATTTGACTAAGCCCTACAAAGCCTCAGTTTGAGCCGCGTTGGGTTAGCTTGACTTTTTCACGCCTAATCTTTAATCCTCGCGTTTGCTTGCACTTTGCTTTCTTCCTTATACTTTTCTCCCTGGTTATTTCCTTATTGTAAGACACTACTAATATGTTCTTAACCTCCCTGCACTTATCTGCTATTATACTGTCCTTATATACTAGTATCTTTAATCTACCCTTCCCACCTGCCTACCTGCCTGTTATGTCGGCCCTCCCAACGTAGCTTTTGGCGCGTTTGCCTGCAATGGCAAATCTCTCTAGATTAGGGATAATTAAAACGAAACCTATTGGAGAAGGACTAAATAACTTTTATGATTTATTTAACTTGGCTTATTAGGATCTAAACATCTCTAGCTTTTTAGACTTGTTGCACTAGATAGGTAATAAAGGTAATTGCTAATATACCTATTATAAGTTTCCATCTAACGCTTATAGAACTAAAGAATATTTTGCTTAATCTAATACTAGCTCTATAGGGCCTTTATACTTCTTATTTATTGCCATCTAACGGCGGTAATAAAAGCCTTTTTGTTAATCTATTAAGACTTAATTTAGTGGTCGGTTTTAATAACTTTGATATTAAGCGGTTCCTGCCTCTTCTAAATGCAATCCTCCGCATTGATTCTGATAAGGTTATTTGGGAAAAAGTGTACGCTATTATTATAGAGTCCACCCCCCCGCCCTGACCGCTGCTACTCTATATTTAAACCCCGTATCTGTGTAATATAAGTAGCTTTACCAACTTGTCTAAATATAGGGAATATGTGGATTATGTTCTAAAGGAGAAGCTAGGCCCTCTTTATATAGGGATTCCTAGCTTGTATAAAGCATTCTTTAGGGGAGTAGAAGGTCTTAAAGAGGCAAGCGCTGCTATTTTTAAGAAATGTAAGGAAGGGGACAATCCACTATATGCTAAAGGCGGCTGGCGTAACTGGCCTAAAAGTGTAAAGCAAGATGATGTCCTGGTATGGTTTAATAACCTAATTAAATTATTTTTAGGCTTTATAGAGGAGTATGGGTCCGCCCTAAAGATATAATAAACGCTTGTCGTATATACTAAGCAGCCTTTATAAGGGTCTATAGCAAAGTGAAAGCTAGATATTGGTTTTATGGATAATCTAATAGCTAGCGAAAGCTCTTAATGCTATTGGTTATATATACTTGTGCCAAGAGAGCTAAAAAGTAATCCAAACACTAATATAGCCTTGCAGGCATGGTTTGATTTGGGAAAATATATAAGAGAAGTCTTCGCCACTTAGGACACTTATTGCTTTATCTTAGGCTTTACCCTCTATGGATCTATTATGCGGCTATAGGAGTATAACCAGGTAGGAGGCATCGCATTATTACCATTTGATATTAATAAAGACGGACTACAATTTACCTTAGTAATGTTAGGGTTTCTTTTAATAAATAAAGAGCAGCTTGGGTTTAACCCTACTATTTTAACATTAGATGGCAAACAATATATTAAGGTTATGTATAATAATTAGACTAAGCGTCTTATCCTTAACAAACTTATAAAGTAGGCACCCTATATTGCTGGTTAGGCAACAACTTGCTAGAAAGTATACTGTAAGGGTAACACCTCTAAGGTACCTCTTATTATTAAAGACTTGTGGCAGTACCTAGAGCGTAAGGAAGAAGGTGAACTGCTATATAAGGTAGTAGAGAAAGGAGTAATTAATGTGGCTAGGTACTATTACTATGGGACTATTTATATAGGTGGACAAGATAATAATATCTTTAATATCTATAAGGGGTTGGATATTACTAAAGCAACAAACTATAAGCCTAAAAACCTAATGGTGCCTTTAAGCGTAGCTAGAGTGCAAGGTAGTGTAAGGAAAAGCTAAAGTACTAGTAGAAAGAGATTGTCTAGCTATACTAACGCCCTATTACCGCCTAATAAGCGCCTATGTTCGAGCTCTCTAATTAAGCGCCCTATTATGCAGAATTGGGTATATTAACGCGTTATTACCTACAACTATAGAAAGGCTCTTTACAAGGTAAGCTCTCTGGCTGCAATGCTTGCTATGCTAGAGGGTGGCATTAAAGGATATAAGTCTTTATATACGCAGGCTGGCATCCTCTAACGTGATATTTTAATAGGCAACCTCTTAATGAACGAGGAAGATAATAATCCCTTTTAGAAGTTATTCTTAATTAATCTTAATCTTGCGATTAAAGAGAAGTGAGAAGGACCTTTAGGAGCACAGGGCAAGACTAGCACAAGAGCGTTTATAGCTATAGGAGTGCTTCTAGGCGAGAAACACTCCTTTAGGCATAATTTAGAGTTGTTCTTCTAGGTGCTTTTCTGGATGTGTATTTATTATAAGGGTCTAAATAAGAAGCGCAAGCCTATCCCAAGGTTTAAGAAGTGGAATTATATGGATACTAAAGAGCTAGCTAAGTTAAAAAAAGGAGAGGTAGCTTATAAAGATGATTTTATTAAAACAGCGGAGGAGTACTTTACGCCGTACTATTAGTTATTAGTCCCCTGGGTTAATAGGCTTTGGAAAGTAGTGTTTCTAAATAATAGGAGGTAGGAAAAGGATAATTTAGAGCTATATTCTAGGATAAAGAAGATACTCTAGCAAGCATAGAAGGATCCGAAGGTATTAGTAGAGTAGATAGAATAATATTTTATTATCCTATACTCTTCTACAGCACGACTAAAGATTTAGGCGGCTAAGGCTAGGTAGCAGCCTTAGTCAAAACGCACATAAAATAGCGTAGGACGAGTTACCAGGGCTAAATAAACCTAGAAAAGCGGATAACCTAATCTTCTACTAGATTATTAGGTCCCCATACCCTACTATTCTATATAGGCTTTATGTTTCTATAAAACATATAATCCACTCCCTAGCCTATTAGAAGCCACCTTATACCGCCTAAATAGAGGCTATAGGAGAATTAATCCCTTTCTCTAACTAATCCCCTACCTAAATAAGTCCCCTACTTAAACAAATCCCCTGCGGGAGCTAATGCCTATATATTTCACTACTTTATAGAAACTAATCCCCTACTCCTAATAATCCCCTATGGGATCTAATCCCCTACTCTAATAAATCCCCTATAGGAACCACTCCCCTATAGAATCCACTCCCCTATAGTAATAAATCCCCTACGGCAATAAATCCCCTGCGCTAATGAATCCCCTACGGGTGCTAATGCCTACGTGTTTTACCGCCCTACGGGAACTAATTCCCTGCGGCTTGTATTCCTATACGGCTTTTGCTCCCCTATGGGAGCCTATAGCCACGTTTTCCTCTCCCCTACGGGAACCAATGCCCTATAGCTTCCGTTCTCCTATTTTTAGATCCACTATGGAACAAATCCCCTATAAATTTCGTTTCTGTATATAGTAACCGTATCTTCTACTGCCCTGTAAGAACTATACCCTATAGCTCTTACTTCTGTACGGCTTTTACTGCCGTATAGGAACTAATGGCGATTTCTTTTACTCCCCTACGGAAACTAATCTCGTACAGCTTGCGGTTCTCTGCGGGGATTATTACCCGCTTTCTTCATCGCCTTATAGCTTTTAATTCCTTATGGGAACTAATGCTTATATCTTCTACTTCCCTACGGGAACTAATACCTTATAGCTTCCGTTCTCCTATTTCTAGATCTATAAGCGATTTGCCTACGCTATAGCCTACTATATAGGCCTTATTGTTATAGGAGCAAGCAAGTAATTTTAAGAAAGTAATAAGTAATAATACTACTAGCTATAAGATCTACAAGACATTTAATACTATATATATATAAGCGAATCTATATATATAAGTTTATATTCTTAACTAATCTAGCACTTTTAAAGTCACTTTTAAAATCTTTATTTAACGTAAAAGCCTTGTCTAAATGCTTATATATAAGTTTCTCCCCCTTACTTTTAGCCAAGCCGTAGCTAATTTATATAGTGTTCTTGATCTAACACAGTATATTAGCACTAGGCTTAAAACTTTTACTTAAATATTGCCTTACCTGTCTTCCGTTTAATTGATAGTTTAAAAGCCGCTCCATATCCCTTCTAGAGATATTAGCAGCAGCATTAGCTTGCTTTAGGAAGTTTTTCTATACCTAGTCTCTTGCTAGTTTTTTTAGCTTATTATATTTAAGTGCAAGATATATTCTGCTCTATATAGCTATATTAAATACGGTAATCCTATTTCTTATAAGAAACATAATGCCTTAGAAATACTCTATCTATTATAGAAAGACGGATACTAGGCTATTACGTTAAATATTATTTAAAGTTCTTTCTGTAAGAAAGACATCGGCCTTGTCTAGAAGAAGGATAGCGCTCTAGTGGTAAACGTTTTCAACTATTAGAGTTAGGTTTTGTTCTAAATAGGCTAGATCTGTATTAAGGTCTCCTATATAAGCCTTTTTATAGTTAGACTGGTATATAAATATACTTATAAGGGGGAATAAACTATATAGAGGGGTCTCCTCTAAGATTCGGTAAGTGCTTTAGCTATTAACGTCTTTCCCACCCCAGGTGGGCCACTAAAATAGTTAGCCTTTAAAACAGCTAATGCCTTGCTAGAAAACTTACTATAGTAAGAAAACTAGGCCTTTCCTCTTCCCTTTAATTATATTATTAAACTTTAATTTCCCGGACCTAGACTGGTAGCTCTTTATAGGTTCTTAAAGTACTATTTTCTTATCCTTGTTAATTGTAAGTAACTTAAATGCTAAGGCATTCCAATTAATGTCCTTAATATTAGCGACGGCAAATTCACCTATTAGTGCTTATATTAGTACATCGCTGGCTCTAGAAAAAGAGTGTAGAAAGCTTAACCCCATTTTTTATCTACTAAACTAAAGGCTAGGGCTATTAGTGGATAGATTAGGTACTTATTATCTCCTATCTCCTTAGGAACTAAACCCTAATTCTTTATATTGCCTTACCAATTGGTCCCTTAATCGTATACGCCAATTCCGTATACATCTATAGCAATTGGTTGCTTGCCATAGTTAGAATTCTAACAATAAAATGCTATCGCGTCCACCATAATACGGCCACTTGTAGAAAATCTTAACGGGCTATCTTTGGTCTAGAAAAACGCGATCCCTTTATATTTATAGTGGTTAATACCTCTTAAAGATATAAACTTCCGGCCATTACTAATAAGATCCTGCTTTATCTCGGCTTGCCTCTTATAATGCTCCAGTAGAAATACCTTAAGAGACGTAATTTTTATAGTTAAACGGAATTCCGGAATAGAGAGGGTGGTTTTTACCTCGCTAAATGCCTTCCTATTATAGCCAAAATAGTAATAGTTAAGTTCGAAGCTCTTTTTGCTAAAAAAATAAGGTTTTAAAGTTGCCTAAATTATATATAAGGCATCTTAGTTAATCCGAGCCTTCGCAAATTATAAGGACGTACATATTTAGTTTAAATAAGGCCCAAAGAAAATCGAAATTAATTTCACCATAGTCCAGAAGCGGCAGGAGACTATTAGTTATAGGCGCGAAATGGTCTTTAAGGAATCTTAGTAACCCCTAAAGGTATTTAGCGCTAATTAAGTTAGGAGAAAAACTTTCCTAGTATATTTTTAATTAGGGTAAGAAATTAAATATAAGGTTTATAGGAATTTAGAAGTTAAATTAAAATTAGCTATATCTATATAAAGGTCTACTTACTGTAGGCTTGTCTTCCTAAAGGGAGATGGCTTATACGCCGTTTAGCACCACCTATAAGGCGTCTCTTACTTCTTCTAAATTTATGCTTAGGTATATACTATAGTCTTTCTTGTTCTTTTTTAGCTTAAAGTCAGCATCTAAGTTAATATATTTAAAGGCACCTAAGAGATAGACTAAATTTCTTTCTAAGGACATAAATATACTAATTATATATATTACGCTTACTTAACGTATTTGGCGAAGTCTCTATAGTCTTATACTAGCAGCTTTGTTTGTCCCAGCTATAGTAGATATTATATTAGCGTATTTCTAAGTGTGTTTTAGGGATTTTATAAGCATATATCTTATTTAACACCTTAACTTTAACCTTAAAACCTCTTACTTTGGGTATCTCTTTAACCCCTAAACTCGTAGGGGGAGGTGGAGGAGGTAGAGGAGGTAGAGGAGGTTAGACCGCCTAGAGTATCTTTAACACAGTTATAAGCATTTAAGAGAGAAGAAGCTGCGCTAGTTACTTATAATATAGATGCGTTTAGCTTAGGCTACCAGGGGGAATATTTATGCTATTATAAGGTAGTAAAGGCGCTGGCGTAACAGACTTGGATATAACTGGCATTGCTACTCTATAAAGCTTTAGTAACGTAATACTAATCTAAAGAAGGAGCTAAGTAGAAAGAGGAGCTAGATAGTATTATTTTTTAGGCCAGATCCGCCCTTTTCTTATATAATATAAGTTATACTATGGGTGTATCTACACCCCTCTTCTAGTAATAAACTACCCTCCCTAATTAATCCTAGCGGACTTTAGTTAAGACACGTTAATATTATCTCCGTTATAGTAAATAAAGCTATAGTATATATGCTTACTATACCTATGGAAATAGTCCCCTAGCTTATATACGGGATTTTAACTCTAGTACTAGAGCGAGCTTAAAAAAAGACATTGCCTAAAGTATAGAAGTGCTCTAATTAATATATAGGAGATAGGCAATGTCTTAGGTCAAATTAAAGATATAAGTACAGAATTAGTGCCAGTAATGCTGGCTAGATTGTAGTAAGCGATCTAGCTATGCATTATTTAGCTAGGGGAAGTGGTATATAATTAGGTTAACCGGTTTTGTCTTATCTTGTCTTATCTTGTCTTGTTTCGTCTCTTCTCTTTCTTCCTGTCTCTTCTTATCTCGCTCTTTCTTGTCCCGGCTCTCTTTATCCTTCTTTTTATTCTTAGTTAAACTTCCGATGGCGTTAAATAACTGGTTTTATAAGCTTCTTAAGGAAAAAAGAAAGACGTTTGATGCTAATACGCATCTATTACCCTCCTATTAGAACGACGCGTTTAAATCGTGCCTTAAGGTGCTGCGAGAAAACGTAACATCCTTAGGGAAACGTTTAAAGGCGTAATAAAGTGTAAGGCTATATACACGCACTCTATTAACAGACGTTTTCATCGGCTTAGGTCCTAAAGTATTCCTCTTATACACTTTAGCAGCGCCTATCTTGAGGCTGGTAACGGTATTGGTAAAAAACCTCCTCTAAGAGCTTTAAGAATGGTGGGAGAATTGCCCTTACCCCTACGGTCTTGTAGTTGCTGCTAGTACACTTTACAAGGCTAATTTAATTAGTATATTAATTCCTTCGCCTCTAAAATGTCTATCTTTAGAGGTGGATCCCTCTACTAGTATAAAAGAGCCTTATATTTTAAATAAATTATTAATAAATATTATTAGAGGAACCCCTAATATTAGCCTAAGACTTTTAGTTATTAGAGAGGAATTCTAAAGCTCTAATCCCTTAGGATGCTGATTAAACGCTTAATATACAAGTCTTAGGTATTTGTTAATTAGTTACTTATATCTCCTAGAGCAAGATTTGTTATAAAAGAAAAGTATAATCTTGTTTAATAATCCTAAAACTAATAGTTAGACACCTTGTTCCCTAAATTTAATATATAAATGCTTATTTAAGACAGATGCCTCTTCTAAAAGTCCTCTAAGCGCTATTATGCTAGTGTATTATTAAGTTATAGATAAACCATTATTAAAGCGTCCCTAGTTGGAATTATAGCAAACTCTAGGTCTGTGAAATAACCTTTAATAAGATATTATATCTATGGTTAATATTAAATAGGAAATCTAATATTGCTAGAAAAAGGCTAGTACTTTTCTTTCTTATTTATAAGGCACTATATAATTGAAAATCTCCCTAAGCCATTTCGCACCGGGATGCAGACGAGCAATTTATAGAGAAAGAAAAAGGAGAGAGGAGGACTAGCGGTTACGAATTACCTATCTATATATATGCCAAAAAAGGACAATAAGGACGCTCTCATTGTATTTAGGATTGGTTATGGTTATAGATAGAATATCTTTAATTTATTTGGTTTAGGGGACCTAGATACTCTAGAGCTTTTAGAAAATACTATAGAAGAAGCTAGAGATTAACTCTTATCCATAAATAAATGGTATATATCGCTTTGGGTTACTACTTATTACTATCTCTTCTTTAACTTAATCTGTGCCCTTATTATATAATATTTATACCTAGTAAGAACCTCTCTTATTACTTATCCATCTTCTATACCTAAAGCTTTAACCAGCTTCCCTTTGCCGTCTTTAATATTATATAATCCGCCTTTAAATGTCATAGTTATGTCCTCTGTTGTCTTAAATATATAACCTCTAATTGTCTCCTATTCCCTACTAAGCGCCTTATCCCTGGCCTTAGCGGATATAATCTATATAGCTAGAAGTGTAACTGCGCAAGTTAGTGGGACTAGTGGCTATAAAGGAGAGGTGTTCTATAGACGTAAAATATTGAGTAAATGTTATCTTTTGCAAAGCGTTTTTAATCACGGATAGCTGTCTAAGGAGAAATAGCAGCCGATTTAGGAATTTATTTTAGAATAAAAGGCTATAAAGCATATATGTATTAAAGCAGAACTATTATAAAAGATGTAAGTAATTAGGTATATGCTACGCGGAATAGCTAAGCTAATATTTACCTTAATAGTAAGAATAGAATTGCTGGATAACTATAAGAGGCAGAACGTAAGAAATATAAAAAGAGGTAGATTGTAGGCTTAAATAGAGAGCAGCTTTGCGGAACTACGCTATAAATAATTAGCAAAGTAGGGTTAAAGGAAATTTATAAGGGAAAATAGAGGTGTTACTGTAGTTAATAGGTTTATGGCTGCTTAGTCATTGGTGCCTAACAGGAAGGCTTATATAAAAGAATTGCCAAGCGGCTACCTCTTGGGCTAAGCTGTGGCCGGATTTGCTTTACCTCACCATTAAAGCTTTCTAGCGTAGAATATTATGTGTATAATTAGGCCACCAGCTAAACAATGGGTAAGGCGTCTACTATAATACGCATTTTAGCTATGTATTAGAGTTACTAGATATATGCCCCTCCGCTAACTAAAATATTTTATAAGGATTGGATTCTTATGGCTTGTTCTTATTTATAAGGCAAATTAACTGCAGCCAGTTTATGCGCCTTTATGTTATATGTATAAGTTAATCAATTATTAATGCCCGACTTTATATTATTTGGACTGCCGTTTGGTTTTAGCTATATTACGTAATTTAAATTGGCTAGCTAGGTTATAAACATAGTTTTAGCCTTATATTCTCTATAGCTAGCCTGTAACCAGACTAGCGCAAATAACAAACGCTAGAGAAAATGTATTGCTGTTTATACTAACTGGATCTGGATGACATAGGGTTAGTATATCTACTATAAATACTAATTCTATTTAAGAATAGCGTCTAAAATCTAGGGTAAATAATAGATTAGTTAGCTAGATACTAGGATTTTGCCGCCCCTTTAAAGCCCTTACTATTTTAACACTATGGACCTTATCATAGTGCCACCCCCTAGCTGTAGCTGTGAGAATCTTATCGGCTGGGGAATTTTAGGCACTGTGTATTACGACAAACTTTAAAACGAGGTTATTAAAGCTCTAAATAACGCGAATTCTCAACGCTTTATTAAAGTTAAAAAGGAGATCTATAAGAGACTCGGTTAATATAATGGACTCTTGTAATACTATAGCAGCGAACTTTTCTGGAAGGATAACTATATAGCGATACGTCTAGAACACGCTCCAAATAGCCAGCTCTATAGGTTTCTTTAGGACAGAAGTAATAACGTTAATTAAACTTTACAAATGCGTTGGATTTTATAGCTTGCAGACGTTCTTAAATATGTTTACTCCAGAGGTGTTATATACGGTGATATTTTATGCCATAACATTCTCTTAGATAAATATTTAAATGTAAAGCTAATTAACTTTGCTAGTTTATTAATTAATAGATCTCCTCTTCTTACTTTGTACTTAGTTTAAGCCCAACCTCTATATCTAAGCACGCCTTAGAAGGACGAAATTTTTGCCTTTAGATTGGCTTGTTATTATATCTTAATACGTTATATTGCCTTTTACAAACTTTCTAACAGCGATGCAGAGGATCGTTATAAACAAGGAATATTTCCCAAATTAAAGTCCCTAGGGGCGTTTGGAGTTATTATTAGAGGCTATTAAAACGGCAAATATAACTACATAAATGGTGTTATTAAAAAAATAGGTAAGTAAGGTATGTTTATAAAACTAGGAGTTTTAACTATCTAAACTTATTTGTAGGTTTAAGGAATCCATCCCTAGTAATAGCGCCGCGGTATTTCCTCTATACTCTTAAGGCTTTCCTTTTAACGTTCACGAAATCTTATTTTTGGCTTAAAAATCTAAAGGCTTCTCTGTCTAGATTTATACTTTACCCATTTCTTAGGCGTTATTGGCGTTAACGTAATAAAGGTAAGTTTGTACTTTATAAGTCTATTAGTCTTACTATCCTTATATATAGTGTAATATACTAACCATCCTTTATTTAGGACATGCTAGATAATCTCTAGTTATTAGCAAGCTTCTAAACTACGCCGTACTTTATGTTATAGGTGTTAGGTTAGAACACGCTTGCCCACCTTATATAATAGCACTAGGGTAGGGGACAATGCGATTTATCTTTAAGGAATATCTTGGTCTCTTCCAGCACTTTTTATATTAGACGGTAATCTCGGTAGATTGGCATATCTTAAGTATAGAGAAGTTTATAATTCGACGAAATATTTTAAGTATATTAATGGTGAAAGAGGATTTGTAATATAAATAAATAGGTGCTATAATACCTAGTAACATAATAAGTTTTATAACTTATAAGGCTCCGTTTTGATTAGATATACATGACACAGATAAGTTAATAGCGAAATTTAGATGAAAACGGCTGTATACAGCAACACCGCCTTAAGAAAATGCACTTAAATAATTAGACCACTAAATGCAAACCCCAGCTTTTTATTTCCGCAGGACTAACTAAAATATAAGAATACGCCTATGCTACTAGCCCTATCTCTTCTGTATAGTAACCCTGCCCTTCACTTTCGTAACTTTAGAAAAAGAGTGCACCTATAATAATCTAGCTTTGGCTTGCTAAACGCGTCTTTAGTAAGACTTAAGGGCATCTTTAGAATTTAAAAGCCTGCTTTTATAAACCTAGGTGGGCTTCTAAGCCACCTTATATTTACGCCCTAACTTAGTTATTCTTTCCCCTAGAATATTATTGATCTCCCATTTATTATCTAAGCTTATTTTATTAATTTTGTCTTTTTTAGTCCGGGTATAACGCTTTATAGTAGGCTCTAGGTTTAAAACGTTGCTTTGGTTATTAGTAACGCCATTACTATTACCGTCTTTATCCTTGTTATAAGTACAATTGCTAGCCTCGTTATGAGACGGTTTAATACTATAGAGAAGGGTAGGCTCCTAAAGCAAAGGGCTGGCAAGCTGTAGAGTAGATACTACTTACTAGTCAACTTGCGGGTATTAAGAGTTAAGGTTAAGGATAGGAGGGATAGGGGGGCTAGAAGACAAGTCTTTATAATAGGTAGGTAGCCTTTGTTGCTTCTAGGGACGTGGACTATTACTACCCTCGCTGCCCTCGCCACCCCCACTACTCTCTTTAGTAGGGTTGTTAGAATTATAACTATTATTAGCCCTATCTTCTGGTGGTCCAGTATTGTAAGGAGATATATAGTGCCAGGGGGAGGAGCTGGTGGGCCGCGTAGTAGAGACCGCTTGCTCCTTAATACTGTTACCGTTGTTAAGGCTAAGGGTGGGAGAGCTGGAAGGCGTAGTCCTCCGGGAAGTAGGTAACCTTTATTGCTTCTTAGGTTATATGCTCTTACCACTCTCACTAATAGAAGTATTAGAGATATAATTAATGCTATCTAGTTAATTGAGCTGATTAGACCTCCGCTTCTTTAACTTCTCAGCTCCTAAAGACTCTTAATTAGTAGCTACTAATGTCCTAAGCTTTTGCCTAAACTGCGGAGTAGTTCCAATATGACGCCCCTTAGCTAAATTATCCGTTTAATTGCCGTCTAGCGTTGAGGGTGTAGTACGGTTATATATAGGTGCGCGTACCTCCTCTTCTAGCGCTTCTAACGAAGGCAGCTTTTTATTATCTTTATTATTCTTATTACTGCTGTTATTTCCGTTATCTACTAATTGTTAAATAAGGCCATTATAAATTAAAAAGGGAAGCGCATACCTAATCTATAAGGTGTTGGTTGATTATCGGCTTTATTAGCTTTATTATTAGCGTTACTAGCTTTGTTACCCTTAGCTTCTAAGTCCAGATCAGCTATATTATCTTTAATAACTATTGGATTTTCTGCTAGTTATTAGATATATATATTTATAACTACTAGGGGAATAGGGAAAGTGTAGTAGGGTAATTATAGGGGATAATTACCTTAACTTCCTCTAGAGACTTAACTGTTATTTCTATCCCTATAAGAATCTTCCTTGTCGTCCTTATCATCCTTATTATCCTTATAATACTTCTTATAAGCTTTCTCGTAATCATATATAGGGTCTATAGGCGCTTTATTAGATGGAATCTCTAAAATTAAGGCCCTAGGTGGAATAATATGCTATTAAGTGCCTAAGCTTTTAATGCTTCTTGGCTTTTTAGGGGGAAAAGAGGTACTCCCCTATTTCTCCTTTTAGGTTTGCTGCTCGTGCTTTTCTTAGGGGCTGTAATTGCATAATGCTAAGAAGCCCTTGGTTTTTCAGGGGTTGTAGTATAGAAATTAATATTATTAAGTGAAATTTCTGAATAAAAGCGAAGGGGTTAAGAAGATGCCACTATTACTGCCGCTATTGTTGTTAGAGTTATTATTGCTTTATATCTTTCTAATAGCCCTAAAGGACGGGTTACGCTAGGCTTTTAAGTCTACGCTAGTCTCCTCTTTGCCACTGGCTTATATCCGCAGTATCTATACTAAAATAACCCTACCAGCTTAATAGCGAATTAAAACGTATAATCTACGCTCTGTTGGCAATTACCGTTTGTAACGTATAAAGGTTTGCACGGGCTTAAACTATTATAAAATTAACGCCTATTAGGAAACTTAATTAAGACCTAACTAACTAAGCTAGCATATTCTGCCTCTAATAGGGGCATCGCACTAAGCCTCCCTATTAAGGAGGTTGGTGGCGAAGTGCCTCCTCTACCCTTATTCTTTAGAGTTAGGGCTAGCGCTAATATATCCGTTTTCCACCTTAATATACTAGCGAGCTGGATCCTCTGCGCTAGATCCTCTGCGAGACCATAATTCCTAGTGTTAGATAGGTAAAGGGCGTGCCGTGATTCTACTATAAGCATTAAAAGATACTCTAAGTAATAAGGGTATCCTTAAATCTCTCCCCTAGACCTAAGGAACTTCCTTAATTACACTCTATAGAGCTTATAGCCGCTACTTAACCTCCTAAATATACGTAAAAGCCTCGCTTTTACCCTTGCCTACAGCCGGATGTTACAAATAATATAAGGGGGCAGATAGCGCGAGTAGATTAGGCGATTACGCCCGTATCCATCTCGGCCCTTTTAGCTGATGTAGCTACCGCATAAAGTCTATCTCCGTTAGGAGATTAAATGCGTAAATTTTTCTCCAGTATTTGTTAGCTAAGAGCAGGATTATAATACTAGCTCCACTAGAAGCCAGGCTATGCTACTAAATGGGCCGTTTACCCCTAGATTCCGCCTTGCAAGTCTTAGGTCTATATAAAGGATATTTCCGTGTAACCTGTGCCTCCTTAGCTAAATAGGGGGCTGGATTAAACTAAAGCCTAGCAGCTTCTCTAATTGCAATGCAATCCTCTAATTATTAGGGAAAAGTAAGGTCTAAGTCTAGGTTAAAAAGGTGCTAAGGAGGGTAAAGGCTTCTAGCTTCTGGCGGTACAGCTTTAACTAAGCTAAGTAACTGGCATCAGCCTGTAGTTTTGCTAAGAATCCACTTTAGCGTCCGGCTTTGCCTTTATTGTGACGCTATAATATGACACTGCCTAACGCGTCCTATAGCTCGCAGTAGCTGTAACCTGTATAATCCATTGCTAGGCGGTTCTTGGCACAGCCTTATAGCCATTTATAGCTGTTCCGACAGGGATTGAGTTGCATATTATAGTCACGCCTAAGACACTACTAGAGGCGGAGGTAAAGAAGAGGATAAACGGAAATGTCATTCCGGTGTACTAATTGGTAGGGGACGTGGGCAGGAGGAGAGAAGAGAGGAGAGAAGAAAGGAGGAATATAGTAGGACCAAAGCATGCGTTAACACTAGGAGAGAGTATAAATATATCCTATAAAAGGGGCCGAAGAGTTACAGCGCTAGGTAATCGTCAGTATGAAACATATAGAGATTAGGGAAGGCAGGCAGAGCACCTATATAGACGCTAAGGGGATAGAAAATGCCTTATGGCTAACAGCTAGAGTCTAAGGTGGCATGGTAGCGGGAAAGAAAAGAGGAGATAGAGCATAAGGGCAAAGCAGCGAGGGAGAAGGCCTTTTATGGTTGAGGTTGAGGTTGGGTCTTGGCCAAACTGGGGTAAGAAAGTGAGCGCGCCTTGCCTATAAAGGAACCTCCATTTCCTAATGCGTGGTCTCCATTTTATTTTTTACTCTATATTTAAGAGCCTATAATTATTAAGCGCTGCCGTAGCCGTTTAGCTGGCTCTATAAATATAAATTGCATTAATACCTTAACTTGTTATAAGCTATTAGCATTTAAATAAAATACTAAATATACTAGGTATAGGTATAGATATAGGTATAGGTATACCTGTAGAGGTAGTTCGCAGGTATTAAATAAAGGTAGTAGCCCCTAAATTAGCTTATATGGTGCCTTATAGGCCACTACGCAATCTAATTAATTAATTTAGGATTAGGTAGGTAGTATTATTAGTTATAAAAATAGTAGTAAGGATAGTAGTAAAAGTTAAGATACTACTATAGATAACTTGCCTAGTGTTAGCGGTAGTATTTAACTGGCTTTTAGGGGTCTTAGGGCTTTAGCCTTTTAAAAGGATTTTACTAAAAGGCCCTTTAGTGTATTTTAAATTTAACTTAAAGTTTACTAGTTATATTATAGTTTAAATTAAGACTTAATTGTGGTGTTATAGTTACAAAAGTTATATTTTAACACTTTAATTTTTGTAAGGGAGATGCAAATAAGTTAAATTTATGTAATATTCTAACCTAAATAGGCAGAATCTAAGCCTGTTTAGATGGGGGTGTATATATATTAGTTAGGGGGTATACGCGTATTATTTAGGGAGTGTATAATTATTGTTAACCTAAAATAGAGGCAGCAGCACTAAATCTAGTTCTTATAGCGCTTTGCAGAGCGCTTTATAGTCAAGTCTTTAGGTATAGGCGCGTAATTTAGGTGTAAATAAGTTAAATATATATAATATTCTAACTTAAAGTAGAAGGATCTAAGCCTGTTTTAGGAGGGTATATGGCTAGTAGTGCCTATATTTTATTCGTTGCTATTCTCCTTTTAGAATTGGATTTTCTGGACATAATAATTTGCTAATTAACAAATGGAAGTAACGTGGGTTACTAGGTTATAATAGTCTACCTAGTTATAACAGAAATCTGACCGCCTATCTAATTAGGAAAAGTAGTTTCCTATTTCAGTATTCTGCTAAAAAATATCGCCTTAAGCGACGAAAAGGCTTTAGATAAGGACTTTAATCCGCTAACTTATGGTTATCTAAGCAATTAGCTGCCTAATATATTGTAAAAAGTTAATATAAACTCTCTCCTATATATATTTAAGGCTTCATTTAGGTTTAATAATAAAATAATGCTTTGCTTAGTTTTTACTAGCGATTTGCCTACAAAATCGGCATTTGGTAGTATTTTAGTATTCCGTTATAACTAAATGCGGTTAGATTTCTATTATAACTAGGTAGACTGTTATAACCTAGTAACCTATGTTAAATCACCAGGACAGCTTAATCGCCACCCTAAAACCCACTAAAAATTAGAAAATTCGCACCTTAATATCTTAACAACCACTAAATAATAAATACTAATAATTTGGTTTTAGGCTTTTATATATACTCTACAACTTCTATTAAAGTTGTATAATAAATAGTTTAGTGGTTTTAAAGATATCGTGTTTTAGCCTTATTTTATATAAGAGTTTATATATTGGATCCCGCCGCGCTTACAATAAGTTCACAAGCACTCTATGTCTTTTAGCCTATATGATAACGTAAGGATGGGATATATTATATTTCAGCCTTACTTTAGCCCCTAAATTTTAATATCTTAAAAACTACTAAGCCATTTATTATATAACTTTAATAAAAGGTATAGAATATATAAAAGCCCAAATCCAAATTATTAGAATTTATTATTTAGTGGTTGCTAAGATATTAAAGTATGAATTTTCTAATTTTTGGTAGGTTTTAGGGTGGCGATTGAGCTATTCTAGCAATTTGGACATCCATACCCACCTAAAAGGTAGGTAGTTAAGGCATAGCTATATAGGCCACGGATATATCTTTAACAATGATTTTATTAAGAATTTGTTTAAAACCTCGAATAAACCATTGCATGTGAAGATATATTGCACTTTAGTAACTAGGTTAGTCTTCTTAAATTACACGGTAATGCAAATGATCGTTAGCTGTGTAAACTTCTACTTTATAAGATTGGTTAATGCTATAAAAGTAATTAAGAAGAAATTGATATTATTATAAGAGGATCAGTCTTGCAGATAAAAGACGGACCTTATATCCTTAGGTTATATTCTGGTCTAAGAGCTTTAAATAATAATCGCGATAACAATAATAATAACAACAGCGATAATATTTAGCCTAGATTACCGGTATTACCTTAAAATGGCAAGTTTATTATATTTTGGATTACTTAGCGCGTGGTTAGGTCGGTGTGACTAGTCCTATAATTTACTAATAAGTAAGCAAGAGGCCTTATTTTAGGCAATTAAGTAAGCAAAGGAAGGGCTCGCCTGCCTACTTGCTCATTTATCACCTATATATAGTTAATTTAGTAGTAGCGGTGGTTGATAATACAAGGGTCCAGGAGGTTTAGTATTGCCCCCCCCCCCTCCCCCCCCCCCATACGCGCAGTAGCGGTAGCATCTAATTTCGCTTAAGCTTCGCCTAAGTTAGTATATAGAGCTTAGTAGAATTAGATATATTGGCCCCTAGGAGGAGGAGACATCGCCTTCTAGCATTTTTTAAAGCTATTTGCAATATCTCTTTACAACTATACTTATGCTCAAGCTCTACGTTAAGATAGGTAGTTAAGGAGTAGATAAGGACAGTAATAGTAACAGTTAAGGCCTTTAAAGGGGTGGATGAGAAGGACTTCAAACGGTAGTAGCGATAGTATATTTAGAGCTTATATTAATAAGAGGAAGGCTCTATTACACCAAGATCTAGAGTAAATATCATAATATTAGTAAGGGAGAGAAGTTGCGAACAGCTTTAAATGCAAGGAGGTAATGTCTCCCCTTTTCCTTTCTAGGGGCCACTATATCTAATTCTGCTAAGCTCTATATACTAACTTAGGCGAAGCTTAAGCGGATTTAAATGCCACCGCTGCTATATATATAGGGGGGCGATACTAAACCTCCCGGACCCTATAGACCTTTAGTATTTTTAGAGTTAATTTCTAATGTGTTTTATTAGTTATCCAGTAATATTAGTCATTTAGTAGCCCCAAAAACCACTAAAAATTAGAAAAACTGCACTTTAATATCTTAATAATAGTTTAATAATAAATTCCAAAATTTTATAATTAGCCTTTCGTGCCTATATTAAGGCTCTTAATAAAATTCTAGTATAATAAGCCTGGCCGTTATTAAGATATTAGGTTTTGGCCCCTAATTTTAAGCTAAATTATCTCTTAACCCGTCAAAATTAGTCCTTATAAAGGCCGACGGTTTTAAAAACCGTCCATTTTATTAAAGGGTTTTTCTGTAACGGGACTAGCCTAGTTACAGTAGGAATGTCTCGGTAAAACACTTGACAGATAGAACTTAAAGCTTTAACCAAATTCTGCCGAATTCTGCTAGCTTAATCAACTTCTGCCAAGTTCTGCTAGATCAATTAAATACTACCAAAGTCCGTCCGCGTGCGTATATGCGTACGCATTAACCAAGACCCCTAAACTGTTTAATTGCAAGATTCTCTTGTTATTCCTTTCTCTTCTTTACGCAACGTCTTGTTCCTAGCAAGAGCTATATACCCTTAGATTTAGATAGAATTTATATTATTCCTTTAAATCTTTCCCGAAGCCTCTTCGCGCCCTTATATTATGTTGCGTTAAAAACAACTACTATTAAAATAGCAAACGACCTTGAATCCTATGCGTTAACTATAAGCATTATAACCCTAGTTAGGGAACAGTTAACTATAATATAAAAAGCCTTTATAGATGCTTTGGCTTAGCAGCGGGCTGCACTAGAAGCCTAGTATTAGCGATTAATGGAAACACTCCGCGAAGAACTCCGCAACATTAATACACTTATAATAGAGACCCCAACAGTAATACCTGCAAACAAAATTAAGATAATTATATGCGAACCTGGCCTATTAAATGCGAACCCTAAACTAGTAATAGTAGCTTAACCTATATCTATAATAAACCTAGTACCTGCTATAAAATTAGAAAAGCTTCCTAACCCTCTAATATTTAATAGAAATTAAAATAACCTGCGTCCCTTTATAACTAAGCTCCGCCTTAAACTTTTAATAAACTATAACTGATACCCTACTAAAGCTAGTAAGATTAGCTATAGGATGTCTTAATTAAGCAAAGATGCTGCACAAACTATAGACCCATTCTTCTATAATGGCACCTTTATTAATTTTGAAATCTTTGTCTCTTTATTAGAATGAACGTATAATAACGCCAGCTATAAATACACCACTGTTACTAAACTTGAAAACCTATAATAACGGAATTAAGACTTTACTAGCTTCTTTTCGGAATTTTTAGGCCTTATTGGCGAACTGGATTAGAATAAAGCCGCTAAAGTTGCTGCTCTTTAATAAGCTATTTTGGATAAAATTAGAGTATAGTTAGTAGGTAGGGAACTGCTAAAGGACCTACCTAAATTTGCTATAATATGTTAACAAATTAATAAGGACCTTTAATATAATAAATAAACTCATTCTCTAAAGCCAACTACGCCTTGTGTTTAAGACTTTACGAAACTAATATATACCCTAAAGCGCGACCCTTTTCCAAAACCTACGCATAACCCTATGGACCTTGACGCTACTTGATTCTATACACCCTTAGGAACCAATAAACAAAGGACTTAAGCCACAAATGGAGAATGCTTTGGATGTGGCAGAAAAGAATATATCTAAAGGAATTGCCGAACTTACCCTTTTAAAAAAGTCCGCTGTAGTTCCTCTCGGTTTTTAAATTATACCCGCTTCTTAAATCGTACTTATTCTTTAAGCCGTACTCGCTTTTTAATTTATACTTATTCTATAAATTATACCCAGTTGTTACGAAGCATCTTATATTTGGCTAACTTGGAAAACGAATTGTCCTAGGGCTAAGTCGCGCCTTAGAATAAGAAGTGGAAGAATACGAGTGTCTAGGCTCTTTTAGCGCTAATACATAATATAACTCCCTTAATATACTTGGCGAAATTTAAATACTTAGAAAATGGAAGGAGGTATAAATCCTTATAGACAGTAGAGCTATTAGTATAGGCTTTATTAATATAAACTACACGAAAACCTAACGCCTAAATTTAAAGAAACTTAATAAGCCCTAAGGCCTATAAGGCTTTAATAGCAAACCCTTAATATATAATAAATTAACGCACTACGCTCTTATAAAAAAATATAAATGGGCGAACACCTTGAATATATTTCCCTATTTGTAACACCCCTAAAGCAATATAAGATAATACTTGGATATAGATAGCTAAAACGGCACAACCCTTTAATTAGCTGGGTTAAAGAAATACTAAAATTCCGCATAACCTATTGCCGAAGTTATTGTTTAAAATACCACCTGCCCTACGAATATATATAAGACTATTTAAATTTAATATAATATAAATTACCCTTACTATAAACCTTAAACTAACACAATAAAACTATAACTGCTGATTGCAGTAAAGAATGCAAAGATGATATATCAAAACCCCTTAAAATTTGTATAATATAAGCCACACCTTTTGTTTTGTTAGTAAGAAAACAAGATCACGAAATCTTTGCTATAATAATAGAAGATATTAAGAAGGCGCTAGAACTAAAGTAGTATATTAACCCTTAACCTTTTGTATTTAAGGAGTACCATAATCTAATTAACAAGTTTAAAAAACAATTCGCAGACTAGCTGCCCCCGTATTGGGATAAACATGATTTTAAGATAGAACTTAAACCTAGTACAACACCAAAGTTTGGTCTGCTATATAGTATGTCACAAGAAGAACTGCTTGTAATATAATAATACCTCAATAAGCATCTAGAAAAAGGATTTATTTGCCCTAGTTAATCTCTATTTACCTTACCTATATTATTTGTTAAAAAGCTAGAAGGAGGCTTAAGATTCTATATTGATTACCAAGCCCTAAATATAATTATAATTTGAAACTAATATCCAATCCCCTTAATCTAAGAGACGCTTAACTACCTAGTAAAGGTATAATATTTTACAAAGCTTAATATAGTTGCTGCCTTTAATTAAATTCGTATCTAAGAAGGAGATAAGAAGTACACAGCCTTTTATACATAATAGGGACTCTTTAAATACCTAGTAATGCAGTTTGGTGTAAAGAACGGTCCTGGTACGTTTTAGCAATATATTAACAATACGCTCCGTGAATTCCTTAATGTATTTATTACCGCGTATATTAATAATATCCTAATCTACTCGTCTTCGCTTTTTAAGTATTAAAAACACGTCCAAATGGTCCTTAAACGTTTATAAGATGCGGGTTTATAATGCGATATTAAGAAATACAAGTTCTACGCGTTTAAAGTCACGTACCTAGGCCTGATTATATCCTGTAATAGAATTAAAATGGACCCTAAAAAGGTCGCTGTGATTATAAACTAGGGAAGCCCTAGTAACGTACAAGATATTTAAGGATTCTTAAAATTCGCAAATTTCTACTACCAATTTATTAACTAGTTTTTGAAAATTGCCTAACCATTAGTAAACCTAATAAGAAAGAACGTAAAATTTAAATAGACTGCTAGATGTAAACAAGCTTTTAATAACTTAAAATAACGCTTTATAACCGCTCCAATTCTTGCCCACTTTAACCCTAACCTTAAATATGTTGTTAAAACAGACTCGTCTAATTATGCCCTAGGGGGAGTGTTATTGCAATATAATAAGGATGGTGAGCTACGTCCAGTAGCCTTTCTCTTTTAAAAGCTTACCCCTGCTGAATTGAACTATGAGATATACAATAAGGAACTACTTGTAATTATTAGATGCTTTAAATAATGGCGTCCAGAACTTAAAGGATTATTATTTCCAATACGCGTATTAACGGACCATAAAAACCTATAGTACTTTATAACTATAAAGCAGTTAATGTAGCGCTAAATTCGTTAAGCCAAATACCTCTTATAATTTAACTTTAAGATTACGTACTAACCGGGCAAACTTAATTAGAAGCCTAATGCATTAATATAACAATTATAAGATTTACCTGCAAACGCCTTGGATAAATGGATTATAAATTAATTACGGATCTTATTGCCTCCCAAACGCTTTAAGAAACTACGTCCTATGTTCTTAGATACGGAACTTAATAGAAACGAATTAGAAATTAATAAATGGGAAATAGAAATTAATAAGCTAATAGAATATAAATATAAGAATAATGCATGGATAGTAGATGTAATAAAAGCGATTTAAACAGGAAAATAATAGTATAAAGATATTACACTCGCTAAATGCGAAATTCGTAATAATTAACTATACTATTAATAGAAGATAGTAGTTCCGAATTCCAAACCCTTATAATTTAAGATACTTGAATTTGTACACGATTTCCCTATAGCAGGATATCCTGGCCATATAAAGACTTATAAGATTATTTAACGAGTATACTACTAGCCTATGATGTATAACTATATACAAAAATATGTTTAAGCCTATAGAATATGCGTGCGTGGGAAGACCTCTTACGTAAAGAAGTAAGGAGTACTTTAACCGTTACTAATTCTAATATAAAGATGGTGAGATATTTTAATTAACTTTATAGTTAACTTGCCTAACAGTAACAGGTTTATAAATGTTATAGTAGTCGTTAACTATCTTACGAAAATGCGATATATAATTCCTATAGACTTAATTAATATAATATTAGTAGCTAAATATTTTGTTAGGCATGTCTTTAAGCTACACGGACTTCCTAATTTAATAATATCCAACTATAGAAGCCAGTTCGTTTTAGACTTCTAGCAAGCTCTATACAAACAATTAAACATTTAAATATAACTTTTAACTATATTCTATCTAGAGACAAATGGCTAAACCAAAATTGCGAACGCGATTATAGAATAATACTTATAAATGTACTACTCCTACCTGCAAGATAACTGGGGAAAATGGCTGCCTTTGGCTAAGTTTACTGTAAATAATACAATAAACGTATTAATAGGCATGACGCCGTTCTACGCGACCTACAGATAAGACCCCCAACTTGGATTTAAACCATAACCCAAAATTAACATAATAGGACCTATAATTAAACAGATTTAGTTAATTAATGTATATAACTTTGCTGATTAAATAAAGCAGTTAATAAAACTATTATAAAGTGAATTAACGTACGCTTAAATGGTATAGGAATAGCATACAAACAAAGGACGAGCCCCTGTATAGAACTTTAAGGAAGGTGATATGGTTTACCTAAATATACAAAACCTAAAGACTTAACGGCCCTTAAAAAAACCTAATTAGAAGTTTGCGGGCCTATATTAAATTAAGAAGAAATTAAGCCCATATGCTTATAAGCTTGAACTACTAACTAAGATGAAAATATATCTAATGTTTTATATAAGCTTACTATAACCCTTAAAAGACAAACCTATAACTTATAAAGTGCCGCCGCCACCTCCTATAATTGTTGATAATGGTAATAGTTCTTACTTTATTAACTTAATTAATAATATGCAATAGAAAAAACGATCTAAACAATTTAAACTTCTTGTTAAGTAGAAAGGATATAAAACACAAACCTAGGAGCTCTATAAGTAAGTTAAGACCGATGCGCCTTCCCTAGTAAAAGAATTCTATAAGAACCATCCTTCGCGGCCTACTCTAGCTGGATAGACACAATATAAAGGTAAATAACTACCACCTAACACAAATACACAAAACACAATAGCAGGAAACTCGAAATTAAAAAGAGCTTAAAGAATACCACAATGCTTGTAACACGGTTATATAACGCGCAAGATATTAAGGAACTTTAACCAGCAGTTAAAGTTGTCTAATTGGTTAGATTTGCCTTACCAAGACCTACTATAAAGATGTTAGTTTAGCTTACCGCCTTTACTAAACTAATAGCGATTTTCTATCCTGGGGATAGAAAATCCTAAATGGTCTATTTAACAATTAGAACTAGTAAAACTCTACACCGCTACCTAACGTAAAATACAATATAATAAAATTGTATTATTTTGGACCTTCGGCCAAAGGGGGGGTACTATAACGGGACTAGCCTAGTTATAGTAGGAATATCTCAGTAAAACACTCAATAGATAGAACTTAAAGCTTTAACCAAATTCTACTAAATTCTGCTAGCTTAATTAACTTCTGCCAAGTTCTGCTAGATTAATCAAATACTACCGAAGTCCGTCCGCGTGTGTATATGCGCACGCATCGACCAAGACCCCTAAACTGTTTAATTGCAAGATTCTCTCGTTATTCCTTTCTCTTCTTTACGCAACGTCTTGTTCCTAGCAAGAGCTATATACCCTCAGATTTAGATAGAATTTATATTGTTCCTTCGAATCTTTCCCGAAGCCTCTTTGCGCCTTTATATTTTCTTAGCGAACCCTACCAAAACTTACTCGCATCCACTTTTTTATATTAATTATAGGTAAATATGCTTTAGATATTGATATAGCTGCCTTTTTAGTTTATTTATAATATATCTATTAAGCATAAATTACCTATAGAGCTGGCCTCGCAAAATAACCAGCAACTAACCTTAAAAACCGGTCAGCGGCCCTCTAAATTAAACAAATAGAGCCCCTCCTACCCTAGAAGAGTAAATTACCTAGAAACTAGGCAGCGGAGCTAAGCTAAAGATTACGGATAATAAGGTGCTTTAGTTGCTAGAGTCTTATATATTAAATAAGAAGCAAAGAAAGAAGCTTTGGCATATAGTAGCTAAAGTAGAGGGCTTTTTTAACCTTTATTGTAGGATAATTAAGAAGAAGTTTTGTATAAGAGGGCTCTATAGGTGCAAGTTAATAAAGAAGCTTAGCCTTATAGACATTTAAAAAGCCTAATAATATAAGATTGCACTGTCACAAAAGGATTAGGGGTAGCTTTAGTGTTTATAATTTCCACTTACTTGCATATCTAATAAAATGGACAGTTTTTAAAACTGTCGGCCTTTATACAGTATTAATAAGAGCCCACTAATTAAACTGGTTAAATTAAGCCGCCGTTCTCAGAAATATAAAGCCTTTAACTTCGTTAAGAACAATATTCTGCATAGACCACTTACGCTAAGGACCTTAATGGGTTAAGGGATAAGATCTCTAGAGCTACTTAATAGATTACTTTTTAAATTTAATAGAAGGATTAAAATAGGTATAAAAGGCTAATTATAAAATTTTAGAATTTATTATTAAGCCATTATTAAGATATTAAAGTGCAGTTTTTCTAATTTTTGGTGGTTTTTGGGGCTACCGGATGACTGATATTACTAGATAACTGATAGAACATGTTAATGGCCAAGGTAATGCAAATAGTGTAAACAAGTCCTTTTAGGCAACCGCTAAGCCTATTTAAAAACGTTTTTCTACGCCGACCTAAAGTCTCGCGCAGCTTACTTCTTTGATCCTCTACACCATACCAAGATCGCAATATACGCGCTACCTTTACCATGTCTGCCTTATAAACTGCCTCCAAGCCGCGCGAACAAGCTTATACTACAATTGATTGATAGTAGAGGAGCTTAGTGGGCAATATACTGCTGCTGGGCAAAGCCATAGCGGATTTCTATACAACTTCAAATTCTATACTGTCTTGGCAAGCAATTAACAAGCAAGCAAGCAAGCAAGCGAAGGGCCTCTAAATTAGGCAATTAAGCAAGCAGAGGGTTGTTTTGCTTACTTACTTGCTTATTAGCAAGTCTAATTACAGTAAATATAAGGATAGTGATCTCTTAGACTAGAGTGGAGTGGATCCAAGCTCAAATCCATCCCATCCGGCTAGTAAATTATTTAACTCTAGGAGCTCCATGGAGCTCCAATGTACTTATATGCTATATTTAGAAAAGCTTAGCATTAGTATAGTATTATAAATGGGGTAGTAAGAGTAATTTTATAGACAGAGTAGATAGGTTAGGTTAAAAATAAGAGATAGAGGTGGATAGATAGGGTTAGATAGGTAGAAAAAGAAGGGACGTAGGTAGGGGGAGGGAGGGGGAGTATTTAGGTAAGTGGTGAGGATTTGGGTAAGAAGCACCAAGTATAACGCACGGAGCGCAAATACTATAGTCATAGATGGCATATAATGGAGGATTTAAGTTCGTGGACATTCCTTTCTTTTCGGCTGAATGGATGAAACTCTAATAAGCGTTAATAAAGGCAGAAAATACAATAGCAACACTTTTAAGGATAGGAGTAATAGGACTAAAAGACTGGCTCTATAGGGTAGGAGTACTAGTAGGTAATCCTAGGTGCGAATATAGCTGGCTAAAGCAAATACTAAAACACGTAATACTGTTATACCCCCTACGTACTACCTAAAAAGCAATACTCCTGTTAGCTGGCATAGAGGATTATAATATATTACTCTTAATATAAAGAGGCCTTAAGGCGGTTACCTGGTAGCTTATTAGTTAAAATATCCTAAATTAATTCCGGGTTATGAGGGAAATAGTAATAAAAGGTAAAGGGGCAGACGATAGGCGCCCTCTCAAGACCCTACAGTAGTAGAGTAACGTTTAGTTTATAATACTAGCGCGTCCATAGGCTTATTACGGCAGCCGCGGTTCCTAAAAAGACTAAAAAGTTATAAGGCATATTGCCCAGGTGTATGGTAAGGAGTAGGCAAGCCGAGCATAAGTTATAGGAAAGTCGATAGAAGAGGACGATATAGTAAAGAGTAAGTATAGCAATGGCCTCGTACGGAGACAAACTAATGGGGGGTGGGGGGGGGGGGGGCAAAAAAAAAAAAACGCAAAAAAAAAAAAAAAAAAAACAAAGTATAAATGGCAAAAAAGGTAAA
>Ga0307507_10003849_pt1 | contig 27982 bp, 21 predicted proteins | sample 7_EM_MG_FD_207223 | JGI IMG/M metagenome (GOLD analysis project Ga0307507, IMG submission 207223) | Populus trichocarpa ectomycorrhiza microbial communities from riparian zone in the Pacific Northwest, United States - 7_EM | ecosystem: Host-associated > Plants > Roots > Unclassified | place...
GCGCTCGCCCACCCCGACGTGTACGCCCCGAGCAGTGACGGCGTCGGCGGCGGAGCGTACGCCGACACGGACGTGTCCGACGAATTCTCCTGGGCCGCAACGGAGTTGTACGCCACCACGCACGACCGTGCCTACCTGTCCCGCATCGACACGGAGATCACCCCGGCCGGGTTCTCCTGGCGGGACACCGGCGCGCTGGCCGACCTCACCGTCGTCCGGCTGCCGAGCCGCTTCCCCGCCCGCCTGGTCTCCGCCGCCCGCAAGCGGGTCCTCGCCGTCGCGGACGGGTTCGTACGGGACGAGCGGTCGCAGGGCTACCCCAACCCCAACCTGCCGACCGACGGTGCCTACGTCTGGGGCTCCAACAGCGTCACCGCGAACAACGCCATGGTCATCGCGACCGCCTACGACCTCACCCACCGGGACAGCTACCGCAGCGCCGTCCTGGAGTCGCTGGACTACCTCCTCGGCCGCAACGCCCTGAACCAGTCCTTCGTCACCGGCTACGGCACCCAGTACAGCCACAACCAGCACAACCGGATCTGGGCCCACCAGATCGACCCCAAGTTGCCCAGCCCGCCGCCCGGTTCACTGGCCGGCGGCCCCGACTCGGCCCTGCAGGACCCGGTCGCGCAGCAGAACCTGGTCGGCTGCGCCCCGGCCACCTGCTACATCGACGACATCTACTCGTACTCGACCAACGAGATCGCCATCAACTGGAACTCCGCGCTCGCCTGGGTGGCCACCTTCGCCGCCGACTCCGCGCGCTGAGAGGAAGGGATTCCCCGTGCGCTGGAACACCCTGCTCAAAACCGTATCGCTCCGAACTGCCCTGATCTGTCTGCTCGTTGCGCCGCTGCCGCTCCTCGCGGCCGGTTCGGCGGCAGCGGCCAGTCCGGTCTCCCTGACGAGCGGCTTCTACTCCAACCCCGACTCCGGCCCGGCCGTCTGGGTCCGCAACAACCCCTCCGACTCCCGCGCCGCGCGCATCCAGTCGGCCATCGCCTCCCAGCCGATCGCCCGCTGGTACACCGGCGGCGAGAGCGGAGGGATCGGACCGGCCGTGGCCGGCTACGTCGGCGCCGCCGACAGCCACGACCAACTGCCGGTCCTCGTCGCGTACAACATCCCGTACCGGGACTCGTGCGGTGGCGAGTCGTCCGGGGGCGCGACGAGCGTGGCCGCCTACCGCACCTGGATATCCACCTTCGCGGCGGCGGTCGGCACCCACCCCGCCGTGGTCGTCATCGAGCCGGACGCCCTCTCGGACTTCAGCTGCCTGACCAGCACGCAGATCAGCGACCGCCTCGCGATGCTCGCCTACGCCAGCCAGATGTTCCAGCAGAAGGCACCCAACACCTGGGCCTACCTGGACGCCGGACACACCAACTGGGTCGCCCCGACGACCATGGCGAGCCGCTTGAACTCCGCGGGCGTGGCCGACATCCGCGGCTTCTCCGTGAACGTCTCGAACTTCTACACCACCGGCTCCTCGGAGACCTACGGCAACTCGATCAACTCGGCGCTCGGCGGCGGCTCCCACTACGTCGTCGACACCAGCCGCAACGGCAACGGTTCCAACGGCGAGTGGTGCAACCCGGCCGGGCGCAAACTCGGCGTCACCCCGCGCGCGGGCGGCGCCGAGGACCTGCTGCTGTGGGTCAAGACACCGGGCAACTCCGACGGGCAGTGCGGCATCGCCCCGACCGTCCCGGCCGGCCAGTTCAGCCCCGACCTGGCCGTCCGGCTCATCGACGGCACGTGATCCGGGCCCACGGCACCTGAACCCGGCGTGGGGCGCGGGCCCCTGACAGCCCGCGTCCCACGCCGTACCCGCTCACTCGTCAACTCGGCGGCTCCAGGCGGACGTTGTCCTTCGTCCCGTCGGGCCACGTGACGGAGACGAGGGCGGTGCCGTCACCGTCGTAACAGACCTCCAGGCGTACGGCTTCGGCGGCACCCGGCCCTTCGACCACTCCGGAGAGGCAGACCAACGCGGCGTACACCGTGCCCGGTTCGACCTCGGCGGTCGTAGCGAGCCACGGTGTTGCCGAGTGCGCGCCGAAGGCATTGGCGTCGCGCGCGGTGGTGATGCCCGACGCGTCGAAACCGCGCAGCCCGACCACCGTGCTGGACAGCCCGGTCGGACGGCTCACCCAAGCGGCGGGCCGGGGCGCCTCCTGAGCGAGCGGCGGCTCGGCGGCGGCCAGGCAGTAGCCGCCGAGCCGTAGCCGCAGCGGTTCCTGGAGCGGGCCGTCGACGCGCGCGAGCCGGATTTCCAGCGGGCCGTTCAGCACGGACGCCGTCGTGAGCCACGGGCCCGTACGGAAGGCGGGCGAGGCGTCGTGGGCGTACGGCGCGGGTACCGGGCCGAGCGGCCAGTGCGCGCGATGGCGGGACACGGCGGTGCGTACGCCGAGGTGCAGGCGGGTCAACGGGCGGCGGTGAGACGGCCGCCCTTCGGCGTCGAGCAGCGCGATGTGCGAGTCGAGCGGGTCGTTCAGGCTCGCTTCCGTGCTGTCGGGGGCGGCGTGGGAGGCGTAGGCGAGGCGGCTGTAGACCGGGTCGTCCGCCTCGGGGGCGGTGCCGTCGCCGAAGGCGTGGTCGCTGCCGTGGTTGACGACGCGTACGACCCCGTCCGCGGCCGTGCCGGAGACCAGCCACCCCGGGGCGGTCAACGTCCGCCGTACGTCCCGGGTCTCGATCGGCAGCGCCTCCTCCTTGTCGGACCAGACCGGATGCTCGGCCGGCAGCACGAGGCCGGCGAAGCCCTTGCTCGACCAGTACGGCGAGCCGGGCCCCGAGTACGGCTGCCGGATGGCCGTGAACTCACCGTGCCAGCCCAGCGGTTGGAGCCCGCGCCCGTCGAAGCAGCCGGCTTCGGTGAAATGCCGTAGCACTCCGCTCGCGAGTCGGCGGGTGCGGCCCGGCGGCAGGGGAGTGGCGTCGAAGACGGCGCCTGCCCACAGCGCGCAGAGTGTCGCGTAGCGGTACGTGAGGGAGCGGCCCTGGTACAGCGGGGCGCCGTCGGCCGCCACGAGGTGCTGGGCGTCGTCGAGGTAGCGGCGCAGCCGGGCCCGGTAGCGGGGGAGCAGCGCGGGATCGGCGTCGGCGCCGGAGATGCGGCAGTACCAGAGCGGGTAGTACTGCATGGCCCAGCCCGAGTAGTGGTCGAAGTGCCGCAGAGCGCCGTCCGTGCCGCCGCCGTCGGAGTACCAGCCGTCGCCCGCGTACCAGGCCTCCGTGCGCGCGATGGCATGGTCGATGTCGGAGGCGCTCCACGGGGCGCCGACCGAGCGCAGGAACGCCGACGTGATCGCCCTGAACCAGACCCAGTTGTTGTCGGGGACGCCGCTGCCGAGCAGGTCCGTCATCCAGGCGACGATCCGCTGCCGTACGACGTCGTCGAGCCGGTCCCAGATCCAGGGCCGGGTCTCGTGCAGCGCGATGGCCACCGACGCGCACTCCACCTTGGCCTGCCCGCACTCGCGCATGCTCGGCCAGTGGTCCGGAGCGCTCGGGTCGGTGCCGGCGGTCAGGCCCTCGGCGTACCAACTGGCGTGGTCGCCCGGGTCGTTGTCGCCGGACCGGGCCAGGCGGAAGCCGGCCAGCAGGAAGGTGCGGGCGAAACCTTCGAGGCCGTCGCTGTGCCGGCCGTTGCGGCTGTCGGGGCCGGGCAGGTGGAGCAGGGCGTGCCGGGCGGTGGCGTACGGGCGGACGGCGGTCAGCTGGGCGTCGGCCAGCGCCTCCCAGTGTGTGCGCGTCCAGCCGGTGCGGGGGGAGAGGAGCCGGTCCTCAGGTATCAACTGTCGGCCTTTCCGGGGGCGTTGAGGCGGGCCGGGGGTGCCACCGACTGGCGTACGACGACGTGCGAGCCGAGCACCACACGGCGGCTCGGCGGATCGGTGGGGCGGCGGTGCAGGGCGAGGCGGGTCGCGGAGCGGCCGAGCTCCTGCTGGGGGACGTGCACCGTGGTGAGGCGGGGGTAGAGGTCCTCGGCGAGCGGGATGTCGTCGAAGCCGACCACGGAGAGGTCGTCGGGGACCGAGCGGCCCAGGTCGCGGGCGGCGGCGATGGTGCCGGCGGCGCTCATGTCGTTGGCGCAGAAGATCGCGGTGGCGTCGGTGTCGGTCAGGAGCCGGCAGGCCGCCTCGTATCCGGACTCGCGTGTCATGTCGCTCTCGGCGACGAGTGCCGGATCGGGCTTGATGCCGTGCGCGCGCAGCGCCCGCTCGTACCCTTCGAGGCGCTGGCCCGCCACGCTGAACTCGTGCGGGCCCGCCAGGTGGGCCACCCGCGTGTGCCCGGCGGAGAGCAGGTGGCTGGTGGCGGCGAAGGCGCCGCTCTCCATGTCGCACTCCACCACGTCCACCGGCGCTTTCGCACCACCCCGCCACGTCCGCCCGCACAGCACCAGACGGGCGCCGGCCCGGTCCATCCCCTCGGCGGCGGCGGTGAGTTGGGCGAGGTGCTCCTCGGTCTCGGCCATACCGCCGACCAGGATGATCGCCTCCGCGCCGCGCTGGCGCATCAGGTTGATCACCGACAGTTCGCGCTCCGGGACGCCCTGGGTGGAACAGACGAGGCAGACCCGGCCGTCGGCGACGGCCTGCTCCTCCACTCCCGAGGCGACGTTCATGAAGAACGGCGAGGTGATGTCGTTGACCACCATCGCCACCATTCCCGAAGCGGTGCTGAGGGAGCGGGCGTTGGCGTTCACCACGTAGTCGAGGTCGTGCACGGCCTGCATGACCCGCTCGTGCGTCGCCGGAGGTGCCGTGTACGCCCCGCTGAGAATCCGCGAGACGGTGGCGACGGACACGCCCGCGCGCGACGCCACCTCACGGATCGTCGCCCGACCTGCGGAACCCCGACCTTGAGCCATGCTCTGCTTCTCCTCGCCCAGGTGAACAGCCGATGTAAGTAACACCGATGAAAAAGTTACACAACTGGCGAGGGTTTCTCTACGGCCCGGGTGCAGGTACCTATCGGAACTTATCGAGGATTGCCGAACCTCTTGACGGCTGTGAGACCTCCACTTAACGTCCCGGTTACTGTAAACGGTTCAGTGAACGTTACATGCCTCGGAGGAACACCAGATGACTTCGTCGAACGTCTCCAGACGCGGCCTCCTGCGCACCGCCGCACTCGGCGCCGGCACCCTCGCACTGGGTGGCGGCCTGAGCGCGTGCGGCTCCGGCTCCCCCTCCTCGTCGGCGGACGCGCTCACCTACTGGGACTGGTACGTCACCCAAGCCCCCTGGGTCGACAAGGAGATCGAGCTCTTCGAGAAGGGCCACAAGGGGGTCGGCGTCAAGAAGACCACCCAACAGAACGCCAAGTACCCGGACTTGGTCGCGCTCGCCAACCGCAGCGGCAACCCGCCGGACGTCTTCATGATCCCGCAGGTTCCCAGCGTCGCCGAGCAGGTCGCCAAGGGCTGGCTGCACCCGCTCGACGAGTGGGCGACCCCGGCCTGGCAGTCACGCTTCCCGGAGGGCACCTTCCTGGAAGGCGCCAACGTCTTCGGCGGCAAGGTGTATTCGGCTCCGCTGAAGGGCTCGGGCCCGCAGCTGCAGCTCTACATCCACCACGGCGTCTTCAAGTCCGCCGGGCTGACGAACCCGGACGGGAGCGTGAAGCTGCCCCGCACCTGGGACGAGGTCACCAGCGCGGCCCAGACGATCACCAAGAAGAGCGGCGGCAAGTCGTACGGCTTCGGCTTCGGCAACGCCGACGGCATCGGCGTCCTCGCCTGGTGGCTGGACCTGTTCGTCCGCGGCGCGGGTGCACCGGGCGGCGCCCCCACCGTGCCCGGCACCGGCATGGACTACCGCGTCGGCAAGTGGACGTTCGGCACGGACCGTTCGTACGCCGACTTCCTGGAGCTGTTCGTCGAATGGAAGAAGCGCGGCTTCTTCCACCCCAACTCCGTGAGCCTGTCCGACGAAGCGGCCCGCGCGTTCTTCGAGCGCGGCAAGTTCGGCATGACCGTCGGCGGCGTGTGGAACCAACCCGAGTGGACCCAGCACAAGTTCACCGACTACAGCCTGGTCACCCTGCCCTCGCCCACCACGACACCGAAGGGCTACTACTACGCCGACCCGGTCGGCAACGGCACCTTCGCCGCGGTCTCCGCCAAGAGCAAGAAGGCCCACGAGGCGTTCCAGTGGCTCGACGCGCTGACGTCCCCCGCCGCTGGACGGCGCTGGGTCGAGGACCTCAACGGCGTCTCGGCCCACCCCGCGAACAACAACCCCGAAGGCATCGACTCCAAGCCCTTCGCCGCCTTCATCGGCATGACCGAGCAGGTGCTGCGCGGCCCGGTGCCCCTCGTACGCAACCCGGAGCTGGCCGGTGTCGCGCCCAGCGTGCCCAAGCCGGACATCAGCGATGTGGTGACCGGTATCTACACCGGTCAGATCAAGGACATCCAGGGCGCGTTGACCAGTCTGGCCGACAAGAAGTTCCAGCTCCAGTCCGAAGCGGTCGCCGCGGTGGCCAAGCAGGGCAAGAAGGTCAGCATGTCCGACTACGTCTTCGCGGACTGGGACCCGACCAAGCCGTACACCACGAAGAAGAAGACGTGAGCCGTCACCATGTCACTCCTCGACACCCGTGAGCACAGGCGAGCGTCCCCGCCCCCACCACCCGTCGCCGCCCGCCCCGGCCTCGGCCGCCGCATCCGCGCCGCCAAGTGGTCGTACCTCTACCTGGCCCCCATGGCCGTACTCCTACTGGCCTTTGTGGTCTATCCGATCTTCGCGTCCTTCGGTTACACCTTCTACCGCTGGAACGGCATCGGCGCACCCGGCAACTACGTGGGCCTGGCCAACTTCCGGCAGATCCTGCACGACAGCATCTTCTGGGGCGCGGTCGGGCACACCTTCGTCTACGCCTTCGTGCTCGTCCCGGTGCAGCTCCTGCTGGCGTTGGCGCTCGCGCTGGTGCTGAACAACCCCAAGCTCAAGTTCGCGCTGTTCTTCCGGACCGTGTACTTCATCCCCGTCGTCACCTCGGCCGCGGTCGTCGGCGTGGTCATCCAGCTCATGCTCGCCAACTTCGGTGACTCGGCGGGCAGTCTGCTCGCCAAGACCGGGATGACCGACGGGCACATCGACTGGCTCGGCGACCCGCACACCGCCCTGGCCGTGATCATCGCGATCGGCATCTGGCACACCCTCGGCTACAACCTCGTCTACTTCCTCGCCGGACTCCAGACCATCCCGGCCGAGCTGTACGAGGCGGCGAAGCTCGACGGCTGCGGACCGGTGCAGTCCTTCTTCCGCATCACCATCCCGATGCTGCGCCAAGTCGGCGTCGTCATCGTGGTGTTGGCGTTCATCGGCAGCTTCCAGGTCTTCGACCTGGTACAGGTCCTCACCGGCGGCGGCCCGTACTTCGCCACCGAGGTCGTCAACACCTACATCTACCACCTGGCCTTCGGCGGCTCCGCCGGCGCCGCCGCCGAGCCCGACATCGGCCTGGCCTCCGCCGCCTCGTTCCTCTACGGGCTGCTGCTCATCGTCTTCTCCGCGCTCCAGGTCCTCGCCCTGCGCGGGATCAGCCGACGGCGCACGGCCGCCAACCAGTAAAGGGTCACGTCGATGTCCACACTGTCCCAACGTCCGCGCCCGCGAACGCGGTTGAGCCTGCGCCAAGGCCGACGCGGGCTGCTCTACCTCGCGCTGCTCGGCGGCGGTCTCATCTGGCTCTACCCGTTCCTGTGGGCGCTCGGCAGTTCACTCAAGAGCACCGACGGCTTCTTCTCCGGCGGACTGAACCCGATCCCCTCCGAGTTCCACTGGTCCAATTACAGCGAGGCCTGGACACAGGCGGACTTCAGCCGGTTCTTCGTCAACACGGTCCTGTTCGCGACCGGCACGGTCATCGTGACGCTGCTCGCCACCTCCATGGCGGGCTACGTCCTGGCCCGCACCGAATTCCCCGGCAAGAAACTCTGGCTGGGCCTGGTCGGGGTGACGCTCTTCCTGCCGCACGGCTACACGATCATCCCGGTCTTCGACCTCATCCAGCGCCTCCACCTCCTCAACACCCTCTGGTCGGTGGTCATCGTCCAGTCGGCGGGCGGAATGGTCTTCGGCACCTTCCTCTTCATGGGCTACTTCACGACGATCGACCGGGGACTGGAGGACGCGGCGCGCGTGGACGGGGCGAACTTCCACCAGATCTTCTGGCGGATCATGCTCCCGCTGTCCGGGCCGATGCTGGCGACCGTGGGCCTGTTCGCCTGCATCAACGCCTGGAACAGCTTCTTCATCCCGCTGGTCTTCACCCTCTCCCGCCCCGAACTGCACACCCTCTCGGTGGGCATGTTCAACTTCATCGGCCAGAACTCCACCGCCTGGACCCTGGTGTGCGCGGGATCGGTGATCACCCTGCTCCCCATCGTCCTGATCTTCATCGTGCTGCAGCGGTTCTTCATCAACGGACTGGCCGGCGCGGTCAAGCAGTAGCGAGGAGCGGTCGCCGGGTCAGCCGCCGCCGTCGAGGTCCGTCCGCTGCCGCAGCACCCGCACCTCGTGCCCCGCCCACTCCATCTCGTACAGCTTGCCGCGCGCGTTCTCGAACGGGCGGTGGAGGATCATCATCAGCCGCCCGTCGAACGTGTGGAACAGCATGCCGTGACCGCTGTCGTTCCGGACCAGCGGTCGCCGCTGCTGCCAAGGCCCGTCGATCGCACCGGACTTGGAGACGGCACAGGTCTGCACATAACCACCGGTGAGGCTGCCGTCCGCACCGACCACGTTCTTCTCGTACGTCGACCACAGCATGAGCAGCGACCCGTCAGGGGTGCGGTACAACTGCGGGCCGTCCGTGACGTAGGGCGGGAGTTGGTGCGGTACACCGGCGGGGATCTCCTCGCCGATCCAGGGCGCGTCCGAGGCTTTGAAGAGGAAGAGCGGATCACCGATCGTCCCGGTCAGGTCGGGGGCCAGCCGGATCGCCTCCATCGTGCCGTCGACGGTCTGCAGCCACTCGTGCGCGTACACCATCCACGGCTGCCCGGACGGGTCCACGTACAGCGTGCCGTCCAGGGTCATGAGGTGCTCGGGCGGCGTGGGGCGGGCGGGGTCGACCATGGTGAAGGGTCCGAGCAGGGAATCGGACACGGCCGTGATCGTGCCCCGTCGGTGGTTCGCGAGCTGAAATGGCGTGCCCCACCGGCCGGTCGGCGGCACCGGAAGCGGACTGTTCTCGTCGTGCAGCGTGGTGAACAGGTAGTACCTGCCGTGCCACGCGTGCACCTCCGGCGCCCAACCACCGTCGCCCGCCCAGAGGTTGTGCTGTTCCGCCGCCAGGAACACCACCGCGGGACGCGTCCAGTCGCGCAGGTCGTGGCTGCGGTAGACCATCGTGCCGACACCCTCCACACCCGACACGGACGGGTCGTTGGACGTGTAGAGGTGATAGGTGCGGGTCGTGTCGTCGGCGACCACGAACGGATCGTGCACCGGCATGTCGGGAAGCCGCATCGGTTCGCTCACTGCATCGATCGCCATGGTGTCACCGTAGGGCCCGCAAACCCCGTGCGCATCACAGCTGTTGAGGGAAAAACGCTTGGACCGCACGGGTGTCGACGCGGGACACTGCCACTTCCGGCCTGCCCTTTTACCGGGCTGCCGTCGACATCACGGGGTGGGGATGGGATCGCCTGAATCGCGCAACACCGGGCCGCGCAGAGGCTCCGTGTTACTCGCTCTTCGTTACTACGGACGGGAGTTGACCCGGCTCCGCCGATGGACCGCGCCTGCCACACTGCTGCCGGCGCTGGGCAACATCGGCATCAACTACATCGCACCGCTGATCGTCGCCAAGCTCGTCGGCCGTATCGCCGGGGACGCGGGCATCAGCGTCGGCACGACACTGCCGTACGTCCTCGGCTTCGCCGGAGTGCTGTTGCTCGCCGAGGTGTTGTGGCGCCTGGGACTGCACTGCCTGAACCGGCTGGACGCACTCGGCATCGAGCACCTGTACGTGATCGGCATGGACGAACTGTTCGCCAAGGACGCCGCGTTCTTCCACGAGAACTTCGCCGGATCGCTGACCAAGCGGGTCCTGAGCTTCGCCTCCCGGTTCGAGGAGTTCGTCGACACGATGACCTTCCAGGTCGTCGGCAGCCTGGTACCGCTGCTGTTCGGCTCGGTCGTGCTGTGGCGCTACGAACCGCTCCTGGTCGTGGGCCTGTTGGCGATGATCGGGCTGACTGCCCTGGTCGTGGCACCGCTCATCCGGCGCCGTCAGGCACTCGTCGACCTGCGCGAGGAGGCCATCGCCCGGGTGTCCGGCCATGTCGCCGACAGCCTGATGAACATGGACACGGTCCGCGCCTTCGCCGCCGAGGAACGCGAGGCCGCCGAGCACCGCTCCCGCGTCGCCAAGTCCCGTCGGCTCACGCTCCGTTCCTGGGACTACGGCAACCTGCGCATCGACACCCTCGTCGCACCGCTCTCCGTGCTGACCAACGCGCTGGGCCTGCTGCTCGCGGTGGCCCTCGGCGGGGGCGAGCACGGCGTCGAGGCGGTCGTGGTCGCCTTCACGTACTACAGCAACGCGACCCGGATCATGTTCGAGTTCAACCAGATCTACCGGCGCCTGGAAAGTTCGATGACCGAGGCCGCACAGTTCACCGAACTGCTGCTGGAGCCGCCCACCGTGGTCGACCCGTCGTCCCCGGAGCCGCTGCGGTCCCGTGCCGCCGACGTCCGCTTCGAGAACGTGACCTTCGCCCACGCGGGCGCGGACACCCTCTTCGACGGGCTCGACCTGGCCGTCCCCAGCGGCACGAAGATCGGCCTCGTCGGCCGGTCCGGCGGCGGCAAGACCACGCTGAGCCGACTGCTGCTGCGGATGACGGACATCGACGCCGGACGCATCCTGATCGGCGGTCAGGACATCAGCAAGCTGCGCCAGGCCGACCTGCGCAGTCTGATCGCCTACGTGCCGCAGGACCCGGCGATGTTCCACCGCACCCTGCGCGAGAACCTCACCTTCGCCAGGCCCGACGCCACCGATGCCGAGGTCCGCCGGGCGGCCGAGGCCGCGCACGTCACCGAGTTCGCCGACGCGCTGCCGGACGGCTTCGACACGATGGTGGGGGAGCGCGGGATCAAGCTCTCCGGAGGGCAGCGCCAGCGCGTCGCCCTCGCCCGGGCGATCCTGCGCGACGCCCCGATCCTGCTGCTCGACGAGGCGACCAGCGCCCTCGACTCCGAGAGCGAGGTCCTCGTTCAGGAAGCGCTGTGGCGGCTCATGGAGGGCCGGACCGCACTCGTCGTGGCCCACCGGCTGAGCACCGTCGCCGGTATGGACCGGCTCGTCGTCCTCGACCGCGGCCGGATCGTCGAACAGGGCACGCACCAGGAGCTGCTGGCGGCCGAGGGCGCCTACGCGAAGCTCTGGCAGCACCAGTCGGGCGGCTTCCTCGACGAGAGCCCCGAGCAGGCCGCCGACCTGCACTGACCAAGGCCCGGCGGGTGCGGGCGGTTCAGGGGACCGTGATGTGCTGATCCATGCCCAGCCCCTTGTGACCGTCGACGGGGCAGTACAGCTCGTAGGTGCCCTTCTTGAGGGTCACCGTCAGCGCCGCCTGCTGGCCACCGCCGAGGTTCTTGGTCTTGACGTCGGACACGCCCGGGCCGTCGATCTCCAGGGCGTGTGTGACCTTGCCGGCGTTGTCCGCGGTGAAGGTGTACGTGCCGGGAGTGAAGGAGCTCTGGGACAGCTTCAGCGCGTATTCGGTCTCGGTGACCGTCACCTGGGTACCGGACGCGGCCTTCGTGGTGCTCGTGCTGGCTGCGCCGCTGGACTGACTGCTGCCCCCACTGGAGCAGCCGGCCAGGACTAGTGCGGCGGAGAACGCCAGAGCCGTCGTAGTGAGTGCAACTCGTGCCGAGATCGCCATGTGGCTCATCTCCTTCGGGACCTTTCGGGAGTCGTCGGGCTTGTCCGCGTCTGTCGCGAGAGGTCCTCTATGAGGGATACGGATGTGTGGTGCGCCCTGTTCAGGGCGAGGACTGCGGCTGTGTGCTCCTCGCTACGCCCCGGCGAACCGGTCGAGAAGAGCCTCCAGTCCAACCGTCAGGCCCTCGGGTCCGCCCCGCTCGGCGAGCGTGGCGGCGGCCTCCCGGAGCCGGGGCAGTTCCTGCGACGGCATCCGGTGCAGTCCGAGGCGGAACGCGGGGTCGGGTTCCTCGGGGTTGTCCACCATGGCCTGCAGTTCCACGGACGCGTAGCCGAGCACCCACCCGGTGAAGGCGCGGAAGACCGCGGTGGCACGGACTTCTCCGAACCCGGCGTCCCGCAGCAGTGCGAGCACGCGTTCGTGCTGCCGCAGCACGGCGAGCGGCCGCCGGGCCAGCGGAACCGCCAGCATGCGGGTGGACAGCAGCGGCACCACTTGCGGATGGGCCAGGCAGACCTCGTACGTCGCCCGCGCGATCCGGTGCAGTTCGTTGCGCCACTCGGGTGTAGCGGTCCCGTCGGCGGTGGCCAGCTGTTCCTCCAGTTCGAGGTACAGCGCCTCGACCAAACCGTCCAGCAGGGCGTCCTTGCTCGCCGCATACCGGTACAGCGCCATCGCCTCGACACCGAGCTCGGCGCCCAGCCGCCGCATGCTCAGCGCCGACAGGCCCTCCCGGTCGACCAGCTCCAGGGCGCTGGCCAGGACCCGCTCCCGGCTCAGCCGGCCGTACCGGCCGCGGTCGCCGGCCCGGCGCGCCGGACCCGCCCCGGCCCGGTCGTCCTTGTTCTGTGCGCTCGCCCGCTCCTTGGCCATGCCTCGCCTCCACCTGGTGGGCCGTGCCGGTGCCACTCGTGTTGACTCTATGCACCTATGCGGGCAAGGTGTACGTATACGTCGTAAATATACGCCATTCGGACGTACGGCAGTGTGGACTGCCCCGCACGTCGTCACGCCCCCAGCAGCGCCGAACCGGGGAGCGAGCCATGACAGTCCACCGGATGAGGCCCCGGCAGGAACCGGTCGGTCACGCCCGGCTCGGCGTCGACGGAGTGTCCCTGGCCGCTGTGCACGCCGGAGAGCCGGACGTGCCCTTCGCCATGACCCGGATCAGCCCTGAGGCCCGACGGGCGGCGCAGCGTGTGCTCGCCTCCGGCTGGGTGACCACGGGCCCGGAGACGGAACTCTTCGAGCACGAGTTCGCGGCGTACGTCGGCGCCGGGCACGCGGTCGCGGTGAGTTCGTGCACAGCGGCCCTGGAGCTCGCGCTGCGTGCACTGCGGCTGCCGCCCGGTGGCGTGGTCCTCGTCCCGGACGTGACGTTCTGCGGCGCGGTCCAGGCGGTGCTGCACGCCGGGCTGCGGCCCGTCCTGGTCGACGTCGATCCGCGCACCGCCATGGTCTCCCCGGCCACCGTCGCCCGGGCGGCGCGGGCGTGCGGCTGCCCGCACGCGCTGATGGTCCTCCACTACGCCGGCGCCCCGGCGCCCGTGTCCGAACTCGCGGCGGCCGCGCGGCTGCCCCTGGAGTACGTGGTCGAGGACGCCGCTCACGCCCTCGGCGCCTCGGTGGGCGACCGGCCCGTCGGAAGCCTGTCGAGGGCGACCTGCTTCAGCTTCTACGCCACCAAGAACCTGCCCATCGGCGAGGGCGGCATGGTCACCACCGACGACGCCCTGCTGGCCGCCCGGATCCGCCGCGCGAGGCTCCACGGCATGTCCACGGACGCCTGGCGCCGCAACCTGCCCGGCGGCCACTGGCGCTACACCGTCGAGGACGCCGGCCTCAAGGCCAACATGACCGACGTGCAGGCCGCGATCGGCCGGGCCCAGCTGAGTCACCTCGACGACTGGCAGCGGCGGCGGCACGCGCTGGCGGAGCGGTACGACACGGCACTCGCGGCCGTGCCCGGACTGGAGCCGCTGGACGGCGCGACTGCCGGACGGCACGCACGGCACCTGTACGTCGTACGGGTGCTGGAGGAGTACGGGACCGGCCGGGACGAGCTGATCGACCGGCTGGGGGAGTGCGGCATCGGTACCTCCGTGCACTTCGTCCCCCTGCACCGGATGCCGTACTTCCGGCGGGTCGCGGTCATTCCGCCGGACGGGCTTCCGGGAGCGGACGCGCTCTTCCCCCAATTGCTTTCCCTGCCTCTGCATCCGTGGCTCACCGATCACGCCGTCGACCGGATCTGTGGTGAGCTGGCGCGCCTCGGCGCCGGACGAGGAGAAGCCCACCGGCCGGCCGGACTGCGTACCCTCGTCATCGGAGCCGGCGAAGCCGGGCAGGCCCTCGCCCGGGACCTGGCCCGGACACCGCAGTTCGGGCTCGACCCCGTCGGCTTCCTCGACGACGACCCGGCCAAACGCCGTACGGCCCTCATCGGGGACCTGCCCGTCCTGGGAGAGCTGGACGACGCCCGGGCGGCTGCGCTCGCACATCGGATCGAGGTCGTCGTCGTGGCCATCCCCGGTCTGGTCCGGGACCGCTTCCGCCGGGTGGCGCGGGCTGCCGAGGCCACCGGAGCGAGCGTGCGCTATCTGCCGTCGTTCGTCGCGGCACTCCGCCGGGACGTGGTGGGCAGCGACATGAGGGCGCTGGACGTGCACGACCTGATCGGCCGCAGCGAGATGCACGTGGTCAGTCCCGAGGCCCGCTCGACGATCGCCGGACGCAGGGTCCTGGTGACCGGGGCCGGCGGTTCCATCGGCAGCGAACTGTGCCACCAGATCCGTGCCTTCGGCCCCAGCCGGCTCTTCCTCCTCGACCACGACGAGTCGAACCTGCACCGACTGCAACTCGAACTCTACGGCGACGCCCTGCGCAGCGACGACATCGTCATCTCGGACATCCGGGACCGCCCCCGGATCGACCAGCTCTTCCATGACCTGCGCCCCGAAGTGGTCGTCCACGCGGCCGCGCACAAACACCTGCCGCTCCTCGAACGGCACCCCTGCGAAGGCGTGAAGTCGAACGTCCGGGGCACCGACAACCTCGTCCGCGCCGCGGTCGCGACCGGCACCGAACGCTTCGTCCTCATCTCCACCGACAAGGCGGCCGACCCGGTGTCGGTGCTCGGCGCGACGAAGCGGCTCGCCGAACTCATCGTGCGTGGCGGCCAGGACGGCGCCCGGCCCGGCACCGTCTTCGCCGCCGTCCGCTTCGGCAACGTCCTCGGCAGCCGTGGTTCGCTGTTGTCGGTCGTCGCGGAACAACTCGGCGCGGGCTCGCCGGTCACGGTGACCCACCCGGACGTGACCCGGTTCTTCATGACCGTCGAAGAGGCCGTCGGGCTGGTCCTGGAGGCCATGCGGATGGCCCGGGGCGGAGAGGTGTTCGTCCTCGACATGAGCGGCCCGGTGCGGATCGTGGACCTGGTCCGCAAGTTCGCCCGCTCCGTGAACGTCCCGGACGTCGACATCCGCTTCACCGGCCTCCGCCCGGGAGAGAAGCTCAACGAGACGCTGTTCGCCGCCCAGGAGCACCACACACGCACCGCCCACCCCCGGATCCTCGCCGCGACACCCACCGCCCACGAGGACCGCCCATCGGCACTGACACAGCGGCTCTCCGCCCTGTACGCCGCGGCGGAGCGCAACGACGGCGGCGAGGTCCGCCGGATGCTCGCCGGACTCCTCCCCGGCTTCCCGGCCGCGGAGCCGCGACAGCAACCGCTCTCGGTCATGGCCGACCCGTACCCGGACGACTTCTGATGTCCCCGCACGGTCAGTGGCAGCACTGGGCACCGAGGCCGGACGCAGGGCCGCACCACCGGTTCCTGCGCGGGGCACTGGCGTTCGCCCTCGTCACCGTACTCACCCTGCTGGGACTCGGTGTCGGCGGTGTCTGGTGGGCGACGAACCACTACGGCGACCAGGTCACGAGGATCCCCCACGCCTTCCCGCAGGGTCCACGGCCACCCGCGGACGGCAAGGGAACCACCTTCCTCCTCGCCGGAGTCGACAGCCGCTCCACCAAGCCGACCACGGGAACCGAGGCCACGACCCGGCTCTGGACCTACGGCGCGCAGCGCAGCGACACGCTGATGCTGGTGCATCTCGACGCCGACGAGCACACCGCGTACACGATGTCGATCCCCCGGGACAGCTGGGTCCCCATTCCCGGCCACGGCTCCGCGAAGGTCAACGCAGCGTTCTCCTGGGGCGGCCCGCCCCTGCTCATCCGGACCGTGGAACAGCTCACCGGCACCCGCGTCGACCACTTCGGTGTCATCGACTGGCACGGCTTCAAAACCCTCACCGACGCCGTGGGCGGAGTCCCCGTCACCATCCCGGTGAACTCCTACGACCCCGAGCAGCACCACCACTTCACCGCCGGCACCCACCTCATGAACGGCACGGAGGCCCTGGCGTACGTCAGGCAGCGGCACGGCGTTCCCGGCGGCGAACTGGACCGCATCAAGCACCAGCAGCAGTTCCTGCACAGCCTGGCCGGCCGGATCCGCGGCCGGGTCGCCCTCACCGACCCGTTCGGCACCGCCCGCATGCTCGACGCGATCACCGGCACCGTGAGCGTCGACGACCGGATGTCCAACGGCGATCTCCGCAACCTCGTCCTGGGCCTGCGTCACCTGAACACCTCACACACGTCGTTCAGCACTGCGCCGATCGTCCGGTCGGAGATGGTCGACGGGCAGTACGCGCTGATCCTCGACAGGGCGAAGCTGCGGGCACAGTGGCGGGCGGTCGAGACGGAAGACCGGCACGGGACCGGGACCTGAGGCCTGCGATGCGCCCCGCGAACCGGGCCGGACCGGTCTCAGCCGGGGACGCCGGGCCTGCGCCGCCGGACCGGCCCGATCGTGCCGCCCTGGTCCCCGAGGTGGGCTTCAGCGCACTGGCGCAGGCGGCTCCGATGCTCGCCAACCTGGTGCTGACGCCCTACCTCATCCGTCACCTGGGCCTGGACCGGTTCGGAGTCTGGTCGTTGATCCTGGTCTTCCTCGCCACGCTGACCGTGCTCGACGGCGGGGTCGGCGCGTCACTGGCCCGCTTCCATGCGCGGCACGCCGCGCACGGCGACCGCGCGGGCACGGGACGGCTGGTGATCGGGTCCCTCACGGTCTTCCTCGGACTGGGCGCGCTGGTCACCGGAGCGTGCCTGCTCCTCACCCCGGCGATTCTCTCCGCCGCCGGCGTACCGCCCAGGCTGCGCGGCGAGTCGGGACAGTTGCTGATCGCACTCGGGCCGCTGCTGGCCCTCGCCCTGGCCGCCAACTCCGCCACCGCGCTGCTCCAGGCGAACGCCCGGTTCCGTGCCTTGGCCGGTGTCAGCGGCGGTTCGTGCCTGGTCTACGCGGCAGCCGTGACCATGCTGGTCAGGGACGGCCCGGACCTGCCGCTGCTCGCGGTTCTGGCGGCCGGGCGCTATCTGCTCATGACGGTCTGCGGCCTGTGCGTGGGAGCGCGCCACATCCGTATCCGGCGACCGCTGCTGCCCCCACGGGCCGAGCGTCGGGACTTCGGCAGCTATGCCGTGCGCATGCAGTTGTCCGGCTTCACCGTCTTCCTCAACGGCGAGATCGACGCTCTGGTGGTCGCCGCGCTGCTGCCGGTGCGTTACGTCGGCGTCTACGCCGCCGGCTACCAGGCCGCGATGGCTCTTCGCAGCGTGCCGCTGTTCGCGTTCCCGCCGATCCTCACCCGGATGACCCGGGTCTTCTCCCAGGACGGGCTCCCGGGCGCGGTACGGGAGTTCCACGTGCTGCAGGCCCGTTGGCTGCCGGTCGTCCTCACCTACGGGGTGGCGACCACAGCTTCCGTGGGCCTCGCCGTCCAGGTGTGGCTCGGTACCGGGCTCGCCCTCAGCGGAGCCGTCGCCACCGTGCTGCTGGCCGGCTATTCGATGCAGGTGGCGTTCACCGGCGTACGCACCTGTTTCGTGCGCGCGATCGGCCTCCCTGGTTACGAGACGCGCTACTCGTGGTTCTCGACGGTGGTCAACCTCGTCCTGACCGCGCCGCTGACGCTGTTGTTCGGCGTCCTGGGAGTCGTGCTTGCGACGGCCATCGGCCTCATCGCCGGTTCCCTGTACTTCGTCGTCCTGTGCCGGCGGTTCGCGGGACTGCGTGAGCGTCGGTTGCCGAAGCGCTGGCTGCCCGCGACCGCCATGGCCGCGGCCATGGCCGTGCTGGGAGACCTGTTGATCCTACGGCTGGGCTGGCACGGGGCACTGCCGCTGCTCCTGGCGGGCCTCCCCGTGCTCGCCGGCCTCGCCGCCGCGGCAGCCCTGTTGCCGCATGAGTCGAAGGAGGAGGAAACCTCATGAACCCCGTCACCGCGTCACGGGCCGGGCGGGTACTGATCCTGGCCCAGCTGGACGGTTTCGCCAACAGCGTCAGACCTCGGGCCATCGAGCGCTTCCTGCGGGAGCGCGGCCACCAGGTGCACCTCGTGGACACGAACTGCCTCGCGCGGGCCTCCGGCACACCCGGCACTCTGGGAAGGATGCTGCCGGCCTCGCCGAGACCGGCCCGACTCGCGATGTACGCCAACGACGTGGCGTCCAAAGTCCTGACCCGCCGCGGGTCGTTCGGGCGCCGCCACCTGTCGTACCACGTCCTGAGAGCCGATCACCGACTGCGCCGACGTGTCCTCGCCGGCCTGCTGGATCTCGACGAGTACGACCTCGTCATCTGTGAAACGCCCTACGACGCAGGGGTGCTGACGACAGGTACGTCGGCCGTGACTCTTTACGACTGCCCCACGCCCTGGGCCGACGAGGTGTTCTGCGAGGGACGGCTCACCAGGCGGCAGCACGACCGGTTCCGACGCTGGGAGACCAGGCTCCTGGAGGAGGTGGAACACCTGTCGTACCACTGGGAGACGTATGGGCGGTACGCCGTCTCGCAGTACGGGGTCAGCGGAGCCAACATCCTTCGGCTGAACTGGGGTTGTACACCCGCGGCCGAGCCTGCCCGGTTCGCGGATCCGCCGCGCGTGGTGTACCTCGGCTCACTGTCCGGACAGTTCATCGACCTTCGGCTGCTGGCCCGGCTGGCCGCGCGGTATCCACATCTCGACGTCTACGGGGGGCCGCCGCCGGATCCCTCCCTCGGTCTCCGATACCGGGGCTACGCGTCCTCGGACGTCCTGAAGGAGTACCAGTTCGGCCTGATCACCTGCACCCGGGATCTCATGCGCCAGGAGGGCTTCTCCGCCAAACACCTGCACTACCTCGCACACGGGCTTCCCGTCCTGGTCCCCGCCTGGCGGCGACACCTCGACCTGTTGCGCGGCTCGGTGCCCTACACGGAGGAGAACTTCACCGCCGTCATCGACGAGTTGAGCGACGAGGCCGCATGGCGGTCGGTCAGCGACGTGGCGTACCGGCAGGCGGAGCGGCTGGACTGGAACCGGACCCTGGAGCCGTTGGAGGAACTGCTGGCCGGCTCGACCTCACGTACGCCGCGTACCGCCGGGCGGCGACGGCGACGCCACGAAGCTCGTTCCAGCGCCCTCGTGCCAGGGCGAACACCGCCCGGCAAGGCAGTTCGACGGCCAGGGTGACACCCACGAGTGCCGGCACCTGCCCCCGCTGCCAGTGCAGACGGGCGAATTCCGTTCTGCCCCGGAGCGAGTGGAACAGGCGCGGGCCGAGAACCTGCCCGGAGCTGACTCCGCCGACGTGCCAGACCCGGGCGTCCGCGAGGTGATAGCTGAGGAATCCGGCCTGCCGGGCCCGATAGGCGAGATCGACCTCCTCGTAGTACAGGAAGAAGCGCTCGTCGAAGCCGCCCAGTTCCTCGAACACGGGCCGCCGGACAAGGAAGAACGCACCGATGACCTGGTCCACCGGGCGGCTGTCGTCGACCTCGCGCACGGACATCCACTGGCGGGGCATCAGCCGGGGAAACAACCGGGAGAGACCACATGCCCTGGCCACGACCATCGACAGCCGAGGGAACCGGGCACAGGACTCCTGGAGGGTGCCGTCGTCCTTCACCATCTGGCCGCCGCAGATGCCCACGCTCGCCGTGTGCGGGCAGGCGAGGAATCCGACCGCTCGGTCAAGGGTGTCCGGGTGGAGCCGGGTATCGGGATTGAGGAACAGCACGAAGGGAGCGTTCCCTTCGTGTGCGCCCTGGTTGCAGGCTGCCGCGAATCCGCGGTTGTGCGCGTTGCGGATGGTGCGCAGCGGCAGGGCCAGGTCGTGGAGACCGTCCGCGGATCCGTCGGCGGAGGCGTTGTCCACCACGATCACGCGGGCGAGCGCGTATGCGGAGCTTCGGGCCGTGGCGATGGAGTCCAGGCATCTGTGCAGGCACCGGCCCGTGTTCCAGTTGACGACGACGATGTCGAGGCGCGGTAGTTCGTTCTGCGGCACGAGCACCAACCTCCTCCGGCGCTGTCAGACGGCACCCCGGCTGCCGACGAGGCTCCGCGGCCGTTCCCCCGACACCACGGGGCCGGCCTTCGGCACCCGCACCGGCGCGATCGTGGCCACGAGGAGCGCGAAGGTCAGCGCATTGCTGATGCCGAACGACCAGGGGCGCTCCAGGACCGAGGTGAGCAGGACCGGCAGCAGCACGCTCGCCGTCACGGGGAGGCCGGGGACGCCGCCTCGGGCCAGGAGATGCACCAGCAGGAGCAGGAAGAGGAGGAGACCGACGAGCCCGCCCGCGTACAGGGTGTCGATCCACTGATTGTGCAGGGACGGTGAGACGGCGGCGGGGATCTCGCCGGCCTGGTACTTGCCGGACCACGTCTTGCCGCCGAATCCGATCAGCGGCGACCGGCTCAGTTCGTCCCGGGCCATGTCCCAGATGGTGGCGCGGTCGCCGAGGGTGTCGGCACCAGGGTGGTGGAACGGCACGAGCAGACCGATCGTCGCCGCGGCACCCAGCACCGGCAGCGCGAACAGGACGCGCCCGGGCGAGGCGACCGGGTCCGATGCACCGGCCTCGTCCGGGAGCGCCGGGCGCAGGAGCACCAGGAAAGCCAGCACCACCACCGCGCTGACGGCGCCCAGCTTGCTGCCGGTCGCGACGGCCACGAAGGCGACGTAGCACGCCAGCAGGAAGCGCACCCGGCCGCGCAGTCCCAGCCAGACGAAGGGGATGCCGGCGACCAGGAGCAGGCTGAAGATGTTCTCGTTGGTGAAGACGCCCGGGTAGAGGATCCCCAGCACACCGCACGGGTTGTCGGTCCGGCATTCACGCAGCACCGTGGCCGGCTGGATGATCGCCTCGGCCCCGCTCAGCACCGTGAACAGCAGGACGACGGCCGCTCCGCCCAGCAGTGCCGAGCGCCCGGGCCGGGCCACGGCCGCCGCCAGGAGGGCTGCGACCAGGACGAGTTGTCGCGGCGCGAAGGGTTGCTGTCCGTGCAGGCCGTCGGAGAAGGCGAGCAGCAGTACGAGGGCCAGGGCGATGAGCGGAGCGGAGTTGACACGTGCTCGCTCGCCGAACAGCCGGTGCAGGAAGAACACGGCGAGCGAGGCCAGTAGCAGGGCGTTCGATGCCGTCCCGATCTGGTTCACCCACTGGGGGAAACCGATCTCCACTTCGCCCAGCGGGTCGAGCCGTTCGGGCCGGCCCGTGTGGATCACGTAGACGACGGTCGGCAGACTGGCCAGCCCGCCCACCAGAAGGATCATCGTCGAGGTGAGGTCCCAGTCCCCGGAGGCCCGGGCGCGACGCAGTGCGACTCCTGCCGGGACCAGCGACAACAGGGCAAGGATCCCCAGGAGCAGCGCTGTACGTGCCTGATCCTGCGTCATCCGGACCTCACCGCCTATTCATGGTGCCGACGCGGGACTGTTGCGCCGTCCCGGGCCCTGGCCGGGGCGGGCTCGGGTTCTCCGGTCCGGTCCGGCGGTTCGGGGTGCTGCGGTTCGGGGTTCCGCGGAGGCTGCCAGTCGGCGAGTCCCTCGGCATGCGTCCCGGTGAGTACGGCCCCGAGGACGGGTGCGTGAACCGCCGTGAGGGTGTCGAGGGCACGGACCGCGTCGTCGCGACGGGTCTTTCCGGCCCGTGCCACGAGCAGTACGCCCTGCGTCATGGCAGCGAGTACGGCTCCGTCGGCGAAGGACAGCAGCGGTGGGCTGTCCACCACGACGAGATCCGCGTCCGCCTCCAGGGCGCGCAGCAGCGACGCCATGCCGGGCGAGGACAGGAGCGTGTTGGGATCCGCCGGGGCGGATCCCGCGGGCAGGACCCGGATCAGGCCGTCGCCCCAGCTCTCCAGAGCCGTGTAGAGAGGCGTGTTGCGGGTGAGGGCACCGGTGAGGCCCGGGGTGCCGTGCAGACCGAGTTCCGCGGCGAGGCGGGGGCGGCGCAGATCGGCCTCCAGGAGAATGACGCGGTGCCCGGTGGCCGCGACGGAGGTTGCCAGGTCGATCGCGGTCCGCGTTCGGCCTTCCCCGGGCCGTGCGCTGCTGACGAGCAGTGAGTCCGGGATGCCGTTTCCGGCACTGAAGGTCAGGCGGGTGCGAAGCTGGCTCAGGGCCTCCGTCCGCCTGGTGGTGCCCAAGTGCCGTGCGCTGTCCGCGCGTTGCCGGGCAGGCGGGGGCACGGTGCCCAGCGTGGTGAGGGACAACCAGCCGCTGAGGTCGGCCGCGGTACGGATCGTGGTGTCGAGCGACTGACGCAGTACGGCTGCTGTGGCCCCCACGGCGATCCCCGCGACGAGTCCGATGGCCACGTTCAGCCCGGGACGCGGGCTCGTAGGCGAGGACGGCGGCTGGGATCCGCCGACGACGCTGGCCTTGATCAGCGGCGGGGCGCCGACCGACGACGCCTCGATCGCCGCGAGGTACTTGGTGAACTGGCCGGCGGTCGCGTCGGCGATGGCCTGGGCCCGGTCGGCCGACCCGTCCTTCACCCGGATGTCGACCAGGGTCGTGTCGAGCGGGGCCTGCGCGCTGATCTTCTCCGCGAGCAGCCCGGGGGTGGTGTGGAGGCCGAGTTGGGTGATGACTCCGTCGAGGACCGCGGGGCTGGTCACGATGCGGGTGTACGACTTGACGCGCTGCTGGGTGAACAGGCCGCCCTGGTAGGCGTCGCCGCTGTTCTCGTCACTGGTCGCGATGAACAGTTGGGCGGTCGCCGTGTACGTGCGGGGCATCAGGGCGGTCACCGCGACCGCGCCCGCCAGACCCAGCAGCACACATGCCATGACGAACCGCCACCGCCGGCGCAGTGCGTCGAGGTAGTCGTGGAGATCCATGGAAGCTCCTCCCCGCGGGCCGGTCCGGCCGCTCTTGACGGGGTCTGACCGAGGTAGCAAGATATGGATTCATCCAGTTTTACAACGTAAACATACGATATCAGCTTACGGCTGGAACGCGGAACCATGGAACGTCGCCCGGACCGCTGTGCGGTCACTCCTTACGGCCGGGGAGCCGGCAGTTCCCGGGTGCGCGTGTTCGAGTGGCTGGACCGCATCGACACGGACTTCACCGTGTCCGGCTATCTGTCGCTGACCGATGCCGCCGCCTCGCGACTCGTACGGCACCCGCTGGCCCTCGCGCGGGCGGAACTGAGGCTCGGCGCCATCGCGCGCGCCCGGCCTCGGCGCCTGCTGCTGCACCGTGAGGCTTCGCCGCTCAGTCGCGGCTGGTGGGAGCGGCGGCTGCTGACGAGTGCGGAATTCGCCGTGTACGACTTCGACGACGCCCTGCAGTGGGACCTGGGCGAGGGCGGCCTCGCTCGCAGGTTCGCCCCCAAGGCGGCCAAGGCGCGACTGGCCGTCCAGTACGCGGACCGGGTCGTCGCCGGCAACGCCGTACTGGCCGACTGGGCTGCCCAGCACCACCACGACGTCGTGGTGATCCCCAGCTGTGTGGCGGTGGAGGACTACACGCCCAAGACGTCCTACGCGCTGCACGACCCGCCCCGCCTCGGCTGGATGGGATCGCCTCACAACGAGGCGTCCCTGCGGCTGATCGCCGCACCGCTCACGGAGGTTCACCGCCGGACCGGCGCGCGGCTCACACTCGTCGGAACGACTGCACCGTCGCTCGGCGGCCTGGAGTCCTTCGTCGACCGGGTCCCCTGGAATCCGGACACCCAACGGACGGCGCCGGCCGCCATGGACATCGGCGTGATGCCGCTGCCGACGACCGCCTACGGTCTGGGCAAGTGCGGCTACAAACTCCTTCAGTACGCCGCCGCCGGACTGCCCGCCGCGGCCAGCCCCCTCGGCGTGAACGGCGAACTGCTGTCCCGCTTCGGCCTGCCCGCGCCGCGCACCCAGGACGACTGGACCGGCGCGCTCCTCGCACTCCTCGACGCCTCCGCGGCCATCCGGGAACAACTTGGCCGCTCCGCCCGGGAGATCGCCGGCCGCGACTATTCCTACGACACGTGGTTGCCGCGCTGGGCGGCGGCCCTCGAACTCCCGGAGCCGAGAGCACGATCGGCCCCGCGTGGCACTCCGGCCGAACGCCGGCCTGCCGCGGGACCTGACAGGGGCGTCCCATGCACATGATCGATCGCAGCCCCGGACCGGTCCTGCCCACACCGGGCCGCGTCCGGCTCACCCGGGCCCGCCAGGTCCTGGACGTCGTCCTCGCCGCGCCCCTGCTCCTGCTGCTCGCCCCGTTGCTGCTCCTGCTGGCCGTGGTGGTCGCCGTCACCGGCGGGCGTCCCGTCCTGTTCCGGCAGCAACGGATCGGGGAGGGCGGGGTCGAGTTCACGCTCTACAAGTTCCGGACGATGCGCAGGGACAGTACAGGGCCCGGGGTCACCGGCGGCCGCGACGTGAGAGTGACGGGCACGGGTCGTCTGCTGCGTCGACTCGGCCTGGACGAACTTCCGCAGCTGTGGAACGTACTGCGCGGCGACATGACCCTCGCCGGTCCGCGTCCCGAGACCCCGCACCTCGCCTGCCGCTACCCGCCGGAACACCTGTGGGTGTTCCGGCACCGTCCGGGTCTCACCGGACCGTGCCAGCTCCGCTCACGTGCCTACGCCGCGCAGCTCGACGGCCGTCCCGACCCCGAGCAGTACTACCTCACCGTGCTCGTACCCCAACGCACCGCGTTGGACGCGGAGTTCCTGCGCCGTGCCACAGTGCCGAACGTCCTGCGCCTCGTCGTCCGGACGATCCTCTACCTGCTGGCCGCCCCATGGGATCGAGGAGGCGGGTCCTGATGCGCGCCGTGGTGACCGGTGCCGCCGGATTCATCGGCTCGCACCTGTGCGAACACCTGGTGGCCTGCGGAGACGAGGTCGTCGGGGTCGACGCGCTGACGGAGTTCTACGCGCCCTCGCGCAAACGCCGGAATCTGTCCCGGCTGCTCGGCGGCGACCGCTTCACCTTTCGCAGGGGCGATCTGCTGGAACTCCCGCTCGAACCGCTTCTCGCGCAGGCGGACACCGTCTACCACCTCGCGGGCCAGCCCGGCGTCCGCGGCTCCTGGGGCGAGGAGTTCGGTGTCTATCTCGAACGCAACGTCCTGGTCACCCAACGCGTACTGGAAGCGGCACGGGACACCGGACTGCGACGCCTGGTCTTCGCGTCCAGCTCGTCGGTCTACGGAGACGCCGAGACGTACCCGACACCGGAGACGCTCCGCCCCCGCCCCGTCTCCCCGTACGGCGTCACCAAACTCGCCGCCGAACAGCTCTGCGAGACCTACCGCACCGTCTTCGGTGTCCCGGCGGTCTCCCTGCGGCTCTTCAGCGTGTACGGCCCCGGACAGCGCCCCGACATGGCGTTCTCAAGACTCGTCGCGGCCGCCTGCACACACCGACCCTTCCCGCTGTACGGGGACGGCGGACAGAGCCGTGACTTCACCTACGTCGAGGACGTCGTGACGGCCATGCGGGCGGCGGCGTCCTCCTCGTGGTCGGGAGTCGCCAACATCGGCGGAGGGAGCGAGGTGACAATGCGTCAAGTCATCTCGCTGATCGGAGAGTTGACCGGTCCGGTACGGGTCGTGCAGGGGCCAGTCCGCCCGGGCGACGCCCGCCGCACCGCGGCCGACATCACCGTGGCCCGTGACGCCTTCGGCTATCGGCCCGGCACCGGCATCCGTACGGGACTCGCTGCGATGGTGCGGACCCAACGGGCCTCCCGGAGCGACCCGAACGCCCGGCCCGCTGAGCTCCGCCGTAGTACGCGATGATCTCCCCGGCCGTCATCTCCCGCTCGCTCTTCCGCCCCAGGAAATAGAGGGCGCAGGCATCGTCCTCCGCGAAGTCGGGCGGGACGAGCCGGTCCAGCGCCCGTAGCCAGCACATCAGTCCCCGTACCGCGCGGCCCGCGAGGGCGGAGCGGGTCAGGCCGCGGGTCAAGTGGTCGGCGCTCCACAGGAGTTGGGTGCCCGGGCCGGCGACGGGGCCGGCGGCGAGCTGCTCGAAGCGGCGGAAGAGGTGGCGGTGGCCGCTCGCGGTGTACCGGGTGAAGTCGTGGGCGCCGGCGTGCACTTGTTGCAGGAACGGGGTCTCCGAGTAGACCAGCCCGTCGTCCTTGAGGACCCGGTGGATCTCGGCGACCACCTGGGGCGGATCCAGTACGTGCTCCAGTACCGCCTGCGCCAGCACCGCGTCGACGCTCGCCGTGCGCAGTGGAATCCGGTGGGCGTCCGCGATGAACTGGGTCACCGGGCTCGCGACGATGTCGAAGCCGATGACCTGGACGCGAGGATCGCGGTAGACGGCGCCCACACCGTTGCCGACCGTGGCCCCGCCGACGACCAGCAGTGTCGGCGCCGGGCCCGGGAGGCGTCGTAGCAACAGGTCGATGGTGTGGGCCGCGACCCGGTTGGGTGGTTTCCAGAGGGGCCGGAGAGCGGCCGGCAGACGGTCGACGAGTCCGGGGGAGGCGCACTCTCCGGCATCCGTTCGGGCGGTCGGGGCCACCGTCTCCTCTCGGTCCACAACGCTGTGCTCGAAGTCGACGAGGACCGGCCACCGGGCGGCCAGTGGGAAGGCCGACGGGGCGTGGCAGGGGCAGTAGGGCGCGGTGCAGCTGAGTCCGCCGGGCTGCGTCGTCACTGTCGATCGGCAGCGTGGGCAGACCAACAGCCGCTCGATGTCCGCCAGTTGGGCCAGGGGCATACCGATCCCTCCCGGTTGTTTCCGGAGTGCCTCGTGTGCGGTCCTGGTGCGAATTGACCTCGATCGAGGCTGAGAGGATGATGTATGTATACAACGTAAATATACGGCTTTATTCGGCATCGGTGGTGATGGATGATGCGGAACGGGATCCTTGTCCCGGGCGCGGGACGGGCCGACGGCGCTGTCGTCCGCTGGCCCGCGCCGCCTCCACGGGTCACGCCGGCGGTGCGTCTGCTGTCGCCGCCGGCGCTGCCCCGTATCAAGGTTCTGCATGTCATCACCCGCTTCACGGCGGGAGCGGGGGCCAACACGTTGCTGTCGGCCGAGGGAATGGACCCCGACCGGTACGAGGTGTGGATCGCCGGAGTGCCGGGCGGTGAACTCTGGGAGCGGGCGCGCGCCGCCGGGGTGCGTACGGTCGAGATACCGGGGTTCCGGCACACCCTGACGCCCGCGGACCCGCTGGTGCTGTGGCGCCTGGTGCGGCTCGTCCGGCGGGAGCGGTTCACCGTGGTGCACACGCACTCGGGGAAGGGCGGGTTCCTCGGTCGGGTCGCCGCCCGGCTGTGCCGCACGCCCGTAGTGGTGCACACCTTCCACGGCTTCAGCTTCCACCCGTACATGTCGCGCCCCAGGCGGACGGCCTACCGGTGGCTGGAGCGGTCGACGCGCCGCCTCACCCACCGCTTCCTCGCGGTGTCGCCGCGCGTCGCGCAACAGGCCGTCGAGGAGCGGCTGGCCCCGCCGGGCCAGGTCGACGTGGTGCCCTCGGCGGTGGACCTGGGGCACCTCCCCGAACGCTTCGATCCCGCCGCCCGCCGCATGCTCGGCGTGCCCCGCGGCACGGCCCTCATCGGTACCGTCGGCCGGATCGACACCCAGAAGGCACCCCTGGACTTCGTCCGCACGGCGGCCGCGATCCACGCCCGTCGTCCGGGCACCGCGTTCGTGATGATCGGTGCCGGGCC